>Ga0302325_10015278_pt1 | contig 16319 bp, 17 predicted proteins | sample Palsa_T0_2_FD_201948 | JGI IMG/M metagenome (GOLD analysis project Ga0302325, IMG submission 201948) | Peat permafrost microbial communities from Stordalen Mire near Abisko, Sweden - Palsa_T0_2 | ecosystem: Environmental > Terrestrial > Soil > Palsa > Peat permafrost | place: Sweden: Abisko... | reverse complement strand
AATCCCCGCGCGTGCCGGGCAGCTCTCCCTCGCACTATTCGCCGAACACCCCGATGACCATCGTGCCCAGCGGACAGATCGATGCTCAGGCCGCGGCGCTCTCCGAAGGCGGCCGCCGCATCGCGGTGCTCGCGCAGCGCCTGCCGATCAAGGCCCATACCTATGTCACCTGGGTCAATGCAGGCCGCCGTCCCGAGCAGTACGGGCATGGGCTGTATGCCAATCTGCGCACCCTCGATAAAGCGGCTTGCCGCCGCATTCTCGTCCAGGAGGTTCCGCCGGATGAGCGCTGGGATGCGGTGCGCGACCGCCTGACGCGCGCGGCGAGCGGCATGAGCGACATCGATGTCACCGGTGCCGTGGCGATGTTGCCGTAGTCGATGTGCGCGGCGCCGAGCAGACGCGAGACAGCGGCCTCGAGCGAGGCGATCCGGTTACTTCTAAGGTGTCAGAGAATCAAACGACGGGCACGGATGAGCCGCGGCTCGCGTGTCGCACACGGTCACCTTCGCAAGTGCATGCATGGCGGCGTCGACATCTTGTGCCGACGGAACCGCTCGCCAGGCGTGTTGAACCGCGTACAGCGCGTCGTTGCCTTTGATCACACGGAACGCAGTGGTCTCTGGTTTGCCAGTGCCCGGATTCTTGGGGCACTGCAGTAGCAGCATCGAGACGACGTAGCCATTGATCTGTCCGGTGAAGACTCCTTTGGCAGTTGTTCCGGGACAGGCGTCCATGTAGCGCTTTCCCACACCCTGCAGGAAGGCCGCAGCATCGACTGTCGCGCCGCGAAAGATCTGCACGGTCAGCATCTGCGTCCAGTCTTGCACCGTCTCGGCGGTGGGAACCCACTCAGTCATCATGCGATTGTCGTGATTGGACTGGTAGCCGATTTTGAAATCCTTGGGCGGCGCGAAGAGCAGATTCTCTGCATCTATGAGCGATTGGGCCGCTGCAACAACCGTGGCGCAGCTGATGAGGATCGTCGCAGCCGATTTCAACTTCCATGTCATTGCAGGAATCCTCTGAACTCCGCGAGGTTCAACACATCTCACCGGCAGGTGACCTTTGCATTGGAGCATGTTACCGGTGTGTACTGGGGCCGCGCGAGTTGCCGAACCGTGGCACCGCCGCCAAAATGAATGCGCCGCATTTCCTTCACGGCGCTGCAAACTAAAGCGTCGGTGCTGACGTCAGCGCCGACGAAAAAATCGCGAAATCCGGACAAGCTATTGTTTTAAAAGATTAATGCAGCGTCGATGAAAAAGTTTATTGATCCTTTCGAGCCTGTCCATATCCGCCGCCTCGTAGGTGAATTTGGCTCGCCGCTCCTCGTCCTTGATTGCGAGCGCGTGCGCGCACAGTACCGCAAGCTCGCGCGCGTCCTGCCCGGAGTCGATCTGCACTATGCGCTGAAGCCGCTGCCGCATGCGGCTGTGGTGCGCACGGTCATCGAGGCGGGCGGCTTCCTCGATCTTGCGACCACCGGCGAGGTGCAGCTCGCGGCGGGTCTGGGAGTAGCACCCGAGCGCTGCATTCACACTCATCCGATCAAGACCGAGCGCGACATCAGAAACGCCGTGCATTTTGGCGTGCGCACGTTCGTCGCCGACAACGCGGATGAGGTGAGGAAGTTCGCGCACTTTACCGCCTGCACCGAGCTGCTGCTGCGCATTTCCTTCAGGAGCCCGGGTGCGGTGTGCGATCTGTCGCGCAAATTCGGTTGCGATCCGGCGGAGGCGCTGGAACTTGCGCGGCTCGCGGCGGATTTGGGCATCAGCGTGCGCGGCCTGTCTTTTCACGTAGGCTCCCAGGCGCCCAGCTCGGACAAGCACGTCGAGGCCATCGGTGCGTGTGCGCGGCTCCTCGGTGCGGCGCGGCGCGAGAAACTCGGAGTGCTCGACACGCTCGACATCGGCGGTGGATTTCCGATCCCGTACGCGCAGAAGGCCCAGGACATACGCAGCTTCTGCGCACCGATCCGCGCAGCTCTTGCCAGTCTGCCGCGCCGCCTGCGCATCATCGCCGAGCCGGGACGCTTCATCGTCGGGCCGGCGGCGATCGGAGTTGCGACCGTCACGGGGCGCGCCCGCCGTGAGGGGCTCTGGTGGTACTACCTCGACGACGGACTCTACGGCTCCTACAGCGGCCAGATGTACGATCATGCCCGCTACCCCATAGAGGCGCTGCGCACCTCGGGTGCGCGCGCGCCGTGCGTGCTCGCAGGCCCCACCTGCGACAGCATCGATGTCATCGCGGAGAATGTGATGCTGCCGCAACAGCGCTGCGGGGATCTGATCATAGGACGAATGATGGGCGCCTATACCTGGGCGAGCGCTTCGGAGTTCAACTTCCTCCCCAAGGCGACGGTCGTGGCCGTGAATGCACACGCGGGCGACTCGGGCAGCGTATGAGTGATTCCTCCCCAGCTCAGCGAACGGCCATACATGCGCTCGTCGCACGGGCGCGCGCGGGCGATCCGCGCGTCATCGCATCCTTGCCCTCGGGCTGGGCCATTTTCGGCGAGCGGCAGTTCGTATACGGCTACACGCTGCTCTTGCCTGATCCGGTGGTCCCTGACCTCAATAGTCTCGGCGCGCAGGAGCGTGCGCAATTTCTCTCTGACATGACGCGCATCGGCGATGCGCTCCTGGAAGTGACCGGCGCGCTGCGCATCAACTATGCGATCTTCGGCAATCTCGAGCCTGCGCTGCATGCGCACATCGTGCCGCGCTACGCCGATGAGCCGCCGGCGCTGCGCACGCAGCATCCCTGGGCCTATGACTGGGAGGCGGCGGCACTCTTTGATCCACGCACCTTCGGGGATCTCGCCGCGGCGCTGCGTGGCGAATTGGCGTGCCGCGGCGCACGCTAGCGCTGTGCTTAGAATCGGCGATCTGTCGCGCAGTTTTCGTGAAGGCGAGCGCGTGCACCGCGTGCTCGACCATGCCAATGCCGCGGTTGCCGCCGGCGAGGTCGTGGCAATCATCGGCCGCAGCGGTTCGGGCAAATCGACGCTGCTCAATCTCATCAGCGGCATCGACCGTCCGGACAGCGGCACGATCGAATTCGACGGGCGCGTGATCAGTGCGCTCACCGAGCCCGAGCGCACCCTGTTTCGCCGCAGGCACGTGGGCTTCGTCTACCAGCTCTTCAATCTCCTGCCGACGCTCGACGTGGAGGAAAACGTGCGCCTCGTTCTGGAGCTGAACGGCGTGCATGGCGCCGTGGCGCGCGCGCGCAGCCGCGCGGCGCTCGCCGAGGTCGGCCTCGCCGAGCGTCTGCACAGCGCCGTCGATGTGCTCTCGGGCGGCGAGCAGCAGCGTGTCGCCATCGCCCGCGCCCTGGTCCACGAGCCCGCGTTGCTGCTTGCCGATGAGCCGACCGGCAATCTTGATGCGGACAGCGCGCGCGACATCATGCCGCTCCTGCGCGCGCTCGCGCAGCGCCGCTCGGCGGCGCTCCTCATTGCCACGCACGATCCAGCGATGGCGCGTTCTGCCGATCGCGTTCTCGAGCTTCTCGACGGGCGACTGCATGCACGTGCCGCGCACGAGGCGCGTTCCTAAATGCCGCTGGCATCGGCGGCGGTGCTGCGCCATCTGCTGCGCCATCCGGCGCAGCTCCTGCTCGCCCTCGTGGGGCTTGCACTCGGGGTGGCAACGATCGCGGCGGTGGATATGGCCACCGCGAGCGCCGCGCGGGCATTTGAGCTCTCGATCGATGCGGTCAACGGTGCCGCGACGCATGAGATCGTCGCAGGTCCCGCCGGCATTGATGAGCGCTGGTACGTCGCACTGCGCCGCGCGCGGCTGCCCATCGATTTCGCGCCGGTGGTCGATGGCTATGCCGAGATCGGCGATCGGACCATGCAGCTCATCGGAATCGATCCCTTCGCAAGCCCCGCCTTTGACGGCGGCGCAGCGGCGCCGGAAGAGGGCGCGGGCGCGACGGGGCTTGCGGACCTTAGGCGCTGGCTTACAAAGAGGGGCACCGTGATGATGGCGGCCGCCACCGCCGCTGAGCTGCATCTGCACGCGGGGGATTCGTTTGCCGTCGAGGTGAGCGGTCACACTCATAGCGCCGAGTTCCTCGCGCCGCTCGGGGTGGCGCGGCCCGGCGATGAGGCGCTGCTCCTCACGGACATCGCCCAGGCACAGGAATGGCTGCACTTCACGGGACATCTGTCGCGTATCGATCTGCGCGTGCCTGCCGGCCGGGAGGGAGAGCTCGCGCTCGCGCGCCTGCAAAGTGAGTTGCCCGCGGGCGCCGAGGTGCATGCAGTGGGCAGCCGCACGCGCGAAAACCTTGATCTGGCCGCGACGTTTACGGTCAATCTGCAGGCGATGAGCTTGCTGGCGCTGCTCGTGGGGTTCTTCCTCATCTACAGCGCAGTGAGCTTTGCCGTGGTGCAGCGGCGCGCCATCATCGGCGTGCTGCGGGCGCTCGGCGCGACACGCGGGGAAGTGCTGGCGACGCTCGCGGGTGAAGCTGCGCTGATTGGCGCTGTCGGTGCGGCATTGGGATTGCTCCTCGGAGTCGTCATCGGCCACGCGCTCGTGGGGCTCGTTGCGGGTACGATCAACGATCTGTACTTCGTCGTCGCCGTCAACCGTGTGACACTGCCCGCGAGTGCTGTCGTGAAGGCGCTCGCCGCCGGACTTGCAGTGGCGCTCATCGCAGCCTTCATACCTGCGATGGAAGCGGCGGGTTCGCAGCCGCAACTCGGCCTCAAGCGCTCCGTCCTCGAGGCGCGCGCGACGGGTGCGTCGCGCTGGCTCCTCCTGACGAGCGCACTGCTTGCATCCGGCGCGCTCGCCATCGTCTGTGCCTCCACGCGTAGTCTCTTCGCGGGATTCGTCGCTCTATTTTTCCTGCTGCTGGCGGTTGCGGCACTCGCGCCCGCGGCGCTGCGCGCCGCAGCGCGTGCCGCTGCGCACCTCATCACAGGTGCAAGCCCCATCGCGCGCCTGGCGCTCAACGACATTGCCGCATCGCTCTCGCGCACCGGCGTTGCCATCGCAGCATTGAGTCTTGCGGTGTGCGCGATGATCGGGGTTGCGCTCATGGTCGACAGTTTTCGCGAGTCACTGCACGATTGGCTGGGCCGCACGCTGCGGGCGGATTTCTACGTGAGCGCGCCAGGGCCGGGATTTGCCCGGCCCGAGCGGCGCATCGAGAAGGACGTGGTGGCGGCGCTGCTTGCGACGCCCGGCATCATCGCGCACAGCGAGAGCCGGCGCGTGCGGGTCGAATCCAAGGACGTCGGACCCATATCGCTCGATGCGCTCGCGCTCGCTCCGGACAGCTACGCGGGGTTTCAGCTGATCGCCGGCAATCCGGCGGATGTCTGGAGCGCCTATGAACGCGGCGCACTCGTAATCTCGGAGCCGCTCGCGTGGCGGCTCAAGCTTGCCCTCGGCGATGGGCTGACATTGATTACGGCACGCGGCCCGCATGCCTTCGAGATCGCGGGGATCTATCGCGAATACGGCAACGATCGCGGCACGGCATTGCTCAAGCGCGCGGTGTACGCCGCGTGGTGGCAGGATGATGCACTCACGGCGCTCGGTCTGTATCTCGCGCCACAGGTGCGCCCGGCGCAGGTGATGGCGCGGCTCAATGCCGCGGCGGCGGGACGCCAGGCGCTCATGATCCGCTCCAACGCCGACGTGCGCGAGGTATCGATGAGCATCTTTGAGCGCACCTTCGTGATCACGCGCGTCCTGTATTGGCTGACCGCGGGCGTTGCGGCGTTGAGTCTCGTGAGCGCGCTCGTCGCCTGGGAGCTCGAGCGCGCGCGCGAGCTTGCTCTGCTGCGCTCGCTCGGAGTCACGCCGCGCGGCATCGCGCTTCTCATCGAGGCGCAGACGCTCTTCATCGGCGTGGTCGCATGGTTGACGGCGCTGCCTGCCGGAGTGCTGACCGCACTCATGCTGATCGACGTCGTCAATCGCCGCGCCTTCGGCTGGCAGATCGATCTGCATGTGCACGGGGAAGCGTTTGCCGCGGCCGCCGGGATTGCGCTGTCGGCGGCGCTCGTGGCGGGCCTGTATCCCGCCTGGAGAAGTTCCGGCGCGCCTCTGGCGCAGGCGATTCGCGAGGAGTGATGCGTGTGCGTGGCATGGTGCTGGCGCTCCTCGGCGCGGCAATTGCGGCCGCGGCGGCGGCGGCCGATGGTGTGCTGCCGTTTGATAACGCGGGCGCGCAATTCGAGCAGGCGCTGACGCCGCGTGAATTTGAATTCCCGCGCGATCACGGCGCGCATCCGACCTTTGCGCACGAATGGTGGTACCTGACGGGCCATCTCACCGCCCCTTCGGGCGAGCGCTTCGGATTTGAACTCACTTTTTTCCGCATCGCTCTGGCGCGCACAGTGACCGATGCTGCCGCGGATGCATCGCACTGGCGTGCGCAGCAGATGTACGTCGCGCACTTTGCCGTGACCGACATCAACCGCCGGCAGTTTCATTTCCAGGAGCGCGCGGCGCGCGAAGCCTTGGGGCTTTCCGGGGCCGAGGCGGATCCGTTAAGGGTTTGGGTGGATGACTGGTCGCTTGCCTTAAGAGGCGCGCGCTGGCAAATCCAGGCGGCGATGCCAGGCTATGCGCTTGATGTCCAAATGAGCGCTGAAGGCACTCCGGTGCTGAATGGCGACCGGGGCTTGAGCCAGAAATCGAGCGCCGCGGGCGATGCCAGCTACTACTACTCCATCCCGCGTCTTGCCGTTGACGGCAAGCTCACGCGTGACGGGCAAGTGCTTCAGGTGAGCGGCAGCGCCTGGCTCGATCGGGAATGGGGCAGCGGGGGCCTGGGTACGGATGGCGCGGGGTGGGATTGGTTCGCTCTGCAGCTCTCGGACGGCAGCGAGCTTATGTTCTATTCATTGCGCCGCCGCGACGGGCGCCGGGATGCCCACAGTGCCGGCACCTGGGTGGCCCCGGATGGCGCCGTGCGCGCGCTCGGCAGCGCCGATGTTGCGATCGGCGTCCAGGGCTACTGGCTGAGCCCGCGCGGCGGGCGCTATCCGGCGCGCTGGACGGTCGAGGTGCCTGCGCTTGGCCTTGCTGTCGAGCTGCGCCCGGTGCTTGCGGATCAGGAGCTCGACGGGCGTCCGCGCTACTGGGAGGGAGCTGTGGAGGTCTCCGGGCGCGCGAACGGGAGGAACATGTCCGGATCCGGCTACGTTGAACTCGTGGGATATGCCCGCGCCCCCTGAAGGGTGAGAACAGGCCGCAGTGGCGGGGTTATTAAGCTCGTACTCGGCTGTTGCTACTGCGCTACAGTTCCTGGCGCAGCTCGTCTGGCGCGGAGCATCGCGCCTGCGGCTTTGCCCGTGTAGCATCGTCGATAACATTGCCGCCTAGAAGCCGTGAGGGGATGTGTATGAACGCCGTGGAGAGGAGTGTGCGCGCGTCGAATGGTACTTGCGAAGCCGAGGGCGCGGAGCTCGCGCAACCGGCTCGCGAGCGCCGGTCCATTGAGGCGCGGCTCATCGAACGCCTGCTGTCGCACCTCGGCAACCCGCCGATTGAATTCCTGCTCTGGAACGGCGAGCGCGTCTCAGGCTCGGGCGCCGAGATGGTGCACCAGCTGCGCATTGCGGATCGCGCGACGCTCTTTACGTTGTTTACCGATTCGCAGCTCGGATTTGGCGATGCCTACAGCGATGGCCGCATCAGCGTCGAGGGCGATCTCATCGAGTTTCTCGAGACCGTCTACCAGAGCACGGCGCGCCGCGCAGCAGCACCGCCCTCTCTTCTGCAGCGCCTCCTGAATCGCCGCTATGCGGCGCGTCCCAACACCCTATCGGGTTCGCGCGACAACATTCACCGCCACTACGATATCGGCAACGATTTCTATTCGCTGTGGCTCGGGAGCACGATGTCCTATACCTGCGCCTACTATCCGACGCCGGCCGCGACGCTCGATGAGGCGCAGGTCGCGAAGATGCACCACGTATGCCGCAAACTGCAGCTGCAGAGCGGACAGAGCGTCGTCGAAGCCGGTTGCGGTTGGGGAAGCTTGGGCCTGCACATGGCGCGCCACTACGGCGTTAAGGTGCGTGCGTTCAACATCTCGCACGAGCAGATCGTGTACGCGCGCGCGCGCGCGCAAGCAGAAGGCCTCGCCTCGCAGGTGGAGTACGTCGAGGATGATTACCGCAACATCTCCGGCCGCTACGATGCCTTCGTCTCCGTCGGCATGCTCGAGCACGTGGGCGTGCAGAACTACCCCGAGCTCGGACGCATCGCGAATCAATGCCTGCCGCGCCATGGCCGCGGACTCATCCATTCCATCGGCAGGAATCGCCCGGCGCCGCTGCATGCGTGGATCGAGCGGCGCATTTTCCCGGGCGCGTATGCGCCCTCGATCGCCGAGATGATGCAGATCTTCGAGCCCTGGGACCTGTCGGTGCTCGATGTCGAGAACCTGCGCCTGCACTATGCCAGGACCCTGCGCCACTGGCTCGCGCGCTACGAAGCGGCGAGCGAGCGCGTCAAGAGCATGTTTGATGAGAAATTCGTGCGCATGTGGCGGCTGTATCTTGCAGGCTCGGTGGCGGGATTCACCATGGGAACCCTGCAGCTCTTCCAGGTCGTGTTTGCGCCGCGCGACAACAACGAGATCCCTCTCACGCGCGCTCACCTGTATCAGGGCTGAGCCGCAAGCGAACTCATGCGCTCCTGCGACGTATTGATCGTGGGCGGCGGACCCGCGGGCTCCTCCGCGGCGTGGCAGCTGCGCCGCGGAGGCGCGGATGTCGTGGTGGTCGATCAGGAGATCTTTCCGCGCCTGAAGCTGTGCGCGGGCTGGATCACACCCGAGGTCGTGCGCGATCTGCAGATGGATGTGGCCTCCTACCCGCACCGCTTCCTGACCTTCGAAAAGCTGCACGTGCATTTGAAGGGCATGCACCTGCGCGTGCCGTCGGTGCAGCACTCGATCCGCCGATTTGAGTTTGATGCATGGCTGCTCGAGCGCGCGCAGGCGCCGGTCGTGCAGCACGCCGTGCGCACCATTCACCGCGAGCGCGGCGTTTATTTGATCGATGATGCCTTTCAATGCCGCTATCTGATCGGCGCCGGCGGCACGCGCTGCCCCGTGTACCGCACGCTGTTTCGCGCATCGAACCCGCGCACGAGCGGCCTGCAGACCGTGACTCTCGAGCATGAGATTCCCTACGACTGGCAGGACCCGGACTGTCACCTGTGGTTCTTCGAGAAAAAACTTCCCGGCTACGCCTGGTATGTGCCGAAGGCCAACGGCTGGTTGAACGTCGGTATCGGCGGCATGGCCGATCGCATGAAGAAAAGCGGCCACGACATCAAATACCACTGGTCGCGCTTTACGCGCGAACTCGACAGCAAGCTTGCACCGAGCGCACAGTACGACCCATCCGGATACAGCTATTACCTGCGCGGCCGGGTTGAGGTCGCGCGAATCGAGGATGCGTTCCTAACGGGCGACGCGGCGGGACTTGCAACGCGCGACATGGCCGAAGGCATCGGCCCGGCTGTCAGAAGCGGCATTCGCGCGGCGCAGGCGATCCTGCAAGACAGGCCCTACGAGCTCGACGACGTGACGGGCTCGAGTCTGGGCGGCGGTTTTGCAAGCCGCCTCCTCGACTGGGCGATGACGCGCGGCGCCGGCACTTAGGGTTCGTGGCGGGAGACGGCCGGGGCGCAGTACAGTAAACCTGACTGATTTGCGAAGGTGCACCGCGATGCAAGACGAAGCATTCATGGATAAGGCGTTCTGGTGGGTGGCTGCCGTGGTGGTGGTCGTCATCGTCGGCGGCGGCTACTACTACTATCGCACGCACCACATGCCACCTCCGCCGCCGGTCGCACAGGGACCGCTGCCGGCCCCGGCGCCTGGGCCCGAGCCGGCCATTCAGCATCCGATCCCGGCCGATGCGGGGACCGACACTGTGGCGCCGCCCCCTCTTGAGGACAGCGACGTTCCGATGCGCACGGCACTCCTCGGGGTGTTCGGCGATAAGACGGTAAGTGACTTTCTCGTTCCCAAGGACGTCATCCGGCACATGGTCGTTACCATCGACAATCTGCCCCGCAAGAAGGTTGCGGTGGAGCTGCGGCCGGTGAAACCCACGCCCGGTGCGACCGCAACGAGCGGCGCGGAAGACGCGCTGGTCCTTGCGCCGAAGAACTATGAGCGCTACACGCCCTTCGTGCAGGCGCTGCGCGCCGCGGATGCCAAGCAGCTGACGCGCATCTACTTCCACTTCTACCCGCTCTTCCAGCAGGCCTACGAGAACTTGGGTTACCCCTCGCAGTATTTCAATGATCGGCTGATTGCAGTGATCGATGACATGTTGAAAGCGCCCGACGTACAAGGACCGATCGAGCTCGTGCAGCCGCGCGTCTTCTACGAGTACAAGGACCGCGATCTGGAGGAGCGCTCCGCGGGCCAGAAGCTCCTGATACGCATGGGACCGGCCAATGCAGCCGTCGTCAAGGCCAAACTGCGTGAACTGCGCGGCGCCCTCGTCGAGCGCGAAAAAGCCACGGGCAAACATGGCTGAGCCTGGCTAGGCGCCCGCAACGCATGGCTGTTCAGCCGGTATTACGGATGGGCCATCCGCTCTTGCAGCAGGTGGCATCCCCGGTCGCTGTTTTCGCGAGCGCTGAACTCGCAGCGCTCGTCGCCGACATGGACGACACGATGCGCGCGCTGAACGGCGCCGGCATCGCGGCGCCGCAGATCGGCGTCAGCCTGCGGGTCGTGATCTTTGAAGTGACCGAGAACCCGCGCTATCCGCACGTCGCTGCGGTGCCCTACACCGTCCTCGTCAACCCCATCATTACCGCGCTCGATGATGCCAAGGAGGAGGGCTGGGAGGGGTGCCTGTCGGTGCCGGGGATGCGTGGTCTCGTGCCGCGCGCGCGGCGCGTGCGCTATCAGGGTTTTGACCTTGCGGGCGCGCCCATCGACCGCACCGTGGAGGGATTTCATGCGCGCGTGGTGCAGCACGAGGTCGATCACCTGGACGGGATTCTTTATCCGCAGCGCGTGCGGGATCTGAAGGATTTTGGCTTCGAGGATGCTCTGGGAGAGCGCATGACTCCCATGCCCGACTGAGGCGCGCGCGTCGCGCGCGCAACAATCATCCATTCATGAGCATTTTTCGGCTTCGCCCTCTGGTGAGAGGGGCCGAAAGTCCAGCTTAATATTGTACGGGAGAGGGCTAGGATGCTCGCTTGTCTCAAGGGCGGAATAGACGGATGAGGAACGTACTTCAACATCTGAATCGGCTTTCAAGGGTGCGTCTGCCCGCGGCCAGTGTCACGCTGGTGTTAGCGGCCGTCCTGGTGTCGGTGGTGAGTACCACCCAGCCGGCGCAAGCGCAGACTTTCACCACCGTGCACAGCTTCGACGGCCAGGACGGCATAGCGCCCATGGCGGGGCTGGTCCAGGACATCGATGGAAACCTCTACGGGACAACGTCTTCAGGGGGGCCCCAACGTTGACTTCAGAGTTCAATCCCTATGGCACGACCTTCAGCATCACTCCCAGCGGCACGCTGACGACGTTGGATATATTCGACAACAACTACAACACCCTCGGGGCAACTCCCGAAGCGGGGCTGGTCCAGGCCACCAATGGGAACCTCTACGGGACAACGTCCTCAGGCGGGGCCAACAACTATGGCACGGTCTTCAAAATCGCCAGCGGCTTAACGGTACTGCGGCTGGCTTCAACGTGGTGTCGAGCACCGAGATCACGACCAAAGTACCCACGGGCGCAACCACCGGTAAAGTCGAGGTGACGACGCCGAGCGGCACGCTGGCCAGCAACGTGAACTTCCGGGTGCCATAGCGCCAACGCCGAATACTCCCGTCCCCGCACTTTCGTCCGGCGGGCGAAAGTCGCCCACCCGTAAGCGCTAAGCCACGGTGACATCAGCACTCGCGTCCAAACCTAAGGACCGAAAGAATGTCGCTGTTTCTTCTTGATAATTTTTTCAGTCCGCGGTCATGCGCAATTCTATCGCATGGCTAATAAGCGCCGACTAATTCAGTCATCCGCCCTTTGGCTCGCGCAGCACGCCGTCATTGACGCGCAGGTCGCGCGTCATGCGGATCGCATCCTCCACGCCCTGATAGTAGGCCACGGCGCGGCCGCTTTCCCGATACCCGAGAACGCTGTAAAACGCGTGCGCAGCCGCGCTCGTCGCGCGCAGTTCAAGTGCAATGACGAACGTTCCGGCCGTAACGGCCGTCTCGTGCAGCCAGGAGAGGAGCTGCCGCGCAATACCGCGGCGTCGATACTGCGGCCGCACGGCGAGGAGATTGAGGTGCGCCGAATCGTCGGCAAATTGCATTACGGCGAAGCCTGCAACGGCGCGCTCGACGAGCGCGGTAAGTACGACGCTGTCGGCATGCTCGATGTGGCGCGCGATTCGCACCGCGGTCCAGGAGTGCGCAAGACCCGTTTCGATGAGGTCGCGCGACATTTGCGCCAGCTCGCTTGCCGCGTCGATTCTCGCCAATCGCAGACGACAATCACTCATTCGATGGAGCATACCGCAGCGCGCAGGTCGGCACGAGTGAGGCTGCCAGGCGCGCAATCACGCGGTGCCGCGCCACGGGCAAGCGCTCGCGGGATTACACGAGCGTGTGGAACACTCGCTGCACGTCCTCATCCTGCTCGAGCTTGTCGATGAGCGTGAGCACTTCGGTGGCCGCCTGCTCCGGCAGCTCGACGGGCTGCGCGCATACATACTCATGCTCGGCGGAGAGCGGTGTGATGTGGCGCGCCTCGAGCGCTTCCTGCAGCTTGCCGAAATCGGCAAACGCGCAGTGAATGACGAGCTCGGGCTCGCCTTTGTCATTCGTGCTCTCGCCCATTTCCTCAAGCCCATGGTCAATCAAATAGAGCTCGAGATCATCCTGGTCGATGCCGGCCGGCGCGAGGCGAAACACGCCCATCTTCTTGAAGAGGAAGCTGACGCTGCCGTTGGTGGCAAGATTGCCGCCGTTTTTGCTGATGAGGTTGCGCACGCCGGCAACGGTGCGCGTGGGATTATCGGTCGCAGTCTCTACCAGAAGGGCGACACCGTGCGGCGCGTAGCCCTCGTAGATCACCTGCTGATAAAGCGCCGCATCACGGCCCGAGGCGCGCTTGATGGCCGCCTCGACCTTGTCCTTCGGCATGTTGACGGCGCGAGCGTTCTGGATGAAGCGCCGCAGGGCGGGGTTTGACGCCGGGTCAGGCCCAGCCGCCTTCGCCGCCATGGTGATGTCCTTCGCGATCCGGGCGAACTGCTTCGCCATGCGGTTCCAGCGCGCGAACATCGTGTGTTTGCGTACTTCGAAAATGCGTCCCATGAGGAAAACGGTGCCACGCGGGGCATCGAACCGCAAGCACCGAACGCGGCGCTCAGGCTAGCTGGGCGTAGAGGGCCCGCAGGCGTCGACGTTGCATCTTCAACGCGTATTCGATTTCGCGCAGCCGCTTCTGGAAGCTCGCCTGCTCCCAGTGCTCGATCACGCTGCGCTTCTTTTCGGCGTACCAGGCCTCTTTCACCCGCGCCCACTCGCTGACGGCGCTCAGAAAGGACTCGTACTCCTGCGCAATCCGCTCGCGCAGCGACTCCACATTGGCGCGGCCACGCACGGCGAGCGCAGAATTCGCAAGCTTCTCCTGCGCGCGCTGGAACTGCATCGCAAGCAGCGCCCGCTGGATCTGAAAAGCGGGCGTGCGCTTCAGGCGCCGCGCAAGGCCCAGATACTGCATCGCGGCCACGAGCCACTTGGTCGGGTCCCACTGCCACCAGCGCACGCCGTTTCGGTAGTCGTGCGCGAAGATGTGGTGAAAGTTGTGATAGCCCTCGCCGTGGGTGAGGAATGCCAGCACCGGATTGTCGCGGGCGCTGTTCTCGTCGGTGTAGGGCCGGGTGCCCCACATGTGCGCCAGAGAGTTGATGAGGAAGGTGAAGTGGTGGCTGATGACCACGCGCAAGAGGCCCGCCAAAATGAACGTGCCCCAGACATCTCCGACCAGGAGGCCCGCGCCAATCGTAAGACCGAAATTGACGATGAGCGCAATCGCCAGATAGTGGCGCTGCTGAAAGGCGAGCAGCGGGTCGCGCTCAAGATCGCGCGCGTTGGAGAAGTCGGGATTGCCGCTCGGGTAGTAGCGCAGCATCCAGCCGATGTGCGAGAACCAGAAGCCGCGCCCCGCCGAGTACGGATCCTTGTCGTTGTCGTCGACGTGCAGGTGATGTATGCGGTGACTGCTGCACCACACGAGGGCGCTGTTCTGCAGCGCCATCGAACCGAATATCAGATAGATGACCTTCAGAACCGGATGCGCTTCGTAGGCACGATGTGCCCACAGGCGATGGTAGCCCGCCGTGACCGACATTCCGCAGGCGATGAGAAAGAATGCAAAGACGCACCAGGAGCCGGCGCTGAAGCCGTGCACGATGCCATACCACGGCACAAGCACCGCCGCCGCTAGCGGCGTGACGATGAACATAATCGTGGTCGGCCAGTTGATCGGCGGCTTCGCTTCGATGGCGTGCGGCTGCGACATGGGGCTTGCTTCAGGGTCCTTTACTTAACAGGTGTAAAGTAGCACGTTTGCCGCGGTCGGGTGGGTGACCCGCATCCCGCTATCGCGCGGCGGCAAACCGCACCGGCACCGTGGATAAGTACCCCCATTACTGGAGCCATACATGAGCAAGGGCAAGGACCGGAAGAAAGAAACCAAGAAGAAACCGACGAAGACGCTTGAGGAGAAGCGCGCGGCCAAGAAGGCGAAGAAGGAGGGCCGCGGCTTTACCATCTGAGCGCGCGCCGGCGCCACAACGAAAAACGGCGCGGCGTCGGTTAAATCGACGCCGCGCCGTTCAGTCGGACTCTTAGAACGAGAGGAACGCGCCGATGTTGAACGTATTGCCCGTGTTCTCAGGTATCGCCCCGCTTTGCGCCTCGGAGGTGACCTTGGAGAACTCACCCAGGATCGTGAGGTTCGGGGTCAGCTTGTGGTACACACCGAACGTCACTTTCTTGTTGTCTTCGACCAGGGCCGCCGTCGCCACCGGATCAAGGAACGCCTCTTCGCTCGTCGCGTGCAGGCGGCTCTCGCCGTAGTTCACGCCGAACTTCGTGGGTCCAATGGTGTAGGTCAGCTGCGCCAGGAACCCGTCGGAGGTGCGCGGGTCACCGGCCGCATCCGCCCCGAGAAGGAACAACGCCGTCGTGCCGACGCCTTTGGCATGGTAGTACCAGCCCATGACCTCGAAGCCCGCGATGTCGTACTTGCCGCCAACGTCAAATGCGTCGCTGCTGTACTCCGCGATGCCCGCACTCGGTATCGCCGTCTGCTTCTGGTAGAGCCCTGAAGCGGACAGGTACAAGCCGCCCTGGGTGAAGGCGATCTTGCCGTGGAAGCCCGGAGCGCTCTTCGGCTCGGTCGGCTCGCCGATCGGATTCAGCGGGTCGAAGATACCGAAGGTGACCTTGGTGCCGCCCATATCCGGCGTCGTGTAGTCGATCTGCGAGAGCCAGTCCGTGTAGATGTAGCCCAGGCCGATCGAGCCTAAGGTCGTGTTGCCCGGCAGGCCGCTCGCCGCACCCCCAGGGCCGCCGACGCCCGGCAGGGTCATGTCGTTCAGGATGGCATCCTGCTGGAAGAGGCCGATGTTGCGGCCGACGGTAAACGTACCCATGTCCTTGTTGCCGAAGGTCATGTAGACCTGGCGAATGTCGAGACCTGCCGTGCCGAGGCCGGTGTTGGTCGTACCGCCGATGGCATGGTTCGGATCGCCGCCATCGTTGGTGCTGGTTCCCGGATACATACCGAAGGTGCCGGTGATGTCCAGGCCGTTCTGGGTGGTTGCCACCCCGAACACGAACGCGGCGGGCAGCAGGCCGTTGCTCACGGAGGAGGCGGTCGACTGGCCGTCGATCTCGGTGCAGGCCAAGCCGCCGGCAATGCCCGACGGATTCGACTGGCAGCTTGAGTGAATGTAGTCGGCGTTAACGTTGCCGTTGAGGGTGAACTTCCAGTCCCCGGCCGCGACTTCGACGGCCTTGGGTGCCGTCGGCGCGAGCGCCGCGGCGACCGCGACTGCCAGAGCCAGGCCTATGCGTTGATGTCTCATGAGAGCGTTCTCCAAGTTGTTTGCGGGGCCGCGCTCGTCATTGGTCCGCGCCGCTACACGTGCCGCCCCATTGTCAATTCTCGCGACGCGGGCGCGGTCGGTGGTGCAACCGCCATGCCAATGCATATGTGTTGTGTGGGCGCATCATTCGTCCCTGTTTCCGATGTTTTCGGGGGGGTCG
>Ga0302325_10015277_pt1 | contig 16320 bp, 13 predicted proteins | sample Palsa_T0_2_FD_201948 | JGI IMG/M metagenome (GOLD analysis project Ga0302325, IMG submission 201948) | Peat permafrost microbial communities from Stordalen Mire near Abisko, Sweden - Palsa_T0_2 | ecosystem: Environmental > Terrestrial > Soil > Palsa > Peat permafrost | place: Sweden: Abisko... | reverse complement strand
GCAGGATCGCGTAAACCTTCACTACAGCCCCGGGCCTCGGTTGCCGCACATATCCTGCAAATCCGTCATAGCTGTTGCGGATTTCTGGATCCGATACCCAGGTTTTGAAGGGTTTGTATCCCACTGCTGCCAAGCCGGTGATTATTCCTTCGCTAGTCGCGACGATCTCACGCGGTGGCTGGTGGTGCTTGCGGTCCCAAGCCCAGCCTGATACAAACCAACCTGGCTCGGCGGCATCCTTGAGCGGAGCGATCTCCAGCCGGCCTCTGCAATCATTGGGCGACGCAATGCGGAAGACCTTGTCCAGTGGACTTCCCAGCCAAGAAGAATCCCAGCCCGAGAAGAGAGATAGTTGATGATCCCTGAAGTAATCGACACCCAACAGCAATTTGTCGCTGCGTTCCGCAATCCCTGTTAACAGTTCCGGGTTATAGACACCTGTTCGCAGGCCCATGCTGGCGAGATTGAGCCCAAAACCGTGCGCTCGTGCCTCCCCAATCGGATGATCAGCTAGAATCGCACCCCTCACCAACACCGCCAGAAGGCATATCTGGGCCGCAAGGAAACGGTATTGTTTTTCACGAAGCGAGCAGACGTAACCCAACAGCAGCAGCCCCAAACTGCACCAGAAAAGAAGTGCGAAGGTCTGATACCGGTTTTGCAACGCCTCCCAGACTCCGAAATTTAATCGTCCTGCTGCGGTAATGAAGGCCGTTCCCACGCAGAAGACGCCTGTAAGGACAAGTTGGAGCCCGAAAGCACGAGATGTCCGGATATAGTAAGGCGTTTGGAAAAGCACAACCAAGGCAACGGCCAATCCGATAACGCCGATCGCCCCTGCGGCGGCAATAGACCCGTTTACCCATGAACTCCCGAAGTACACTGCCACATACTTCATGAGACGAAGAGGCGCACTGAGTGAAGCGATGGGGTCGGCGTGATAAGGCGGGCGAACGTAGTGATAAAAATAAAGGAATGTGTTGACCGTCCCCGTAATGGCATAACTCAACACCGCGGAAAGACGCAATCTGAGCAATAGCGCCGCTGCCACCAACAACGGCCAGAGAAGATTTCCATTAGCCAGCGAATAGGTTGCGCACAAGGCCGCCAGAATGGACAGCCAGAGAAATTTGGATGAGCATGGCTTTCCGGGATGGCGCTGTGAATCAGTCCAATAGAGCAGCAGTCCGACAAACGAGAGTGTGGCAAACAGCGGCGAAAGCACATAACAGACTTGAAATCCCATGGTGTAGTTCAGCCAGGGGGCGGGACAGAAGATACAGAACGCCACCAGGCCCACGCCGCTGCGCCACAACGCTCCCCGCCATCCCCCCAGCACTCGCATGCTCCATCCCCACAGTCCTAAATGCAGGAGTTGGATTACGGCAATGCTGGCTAGCAGAAATACCTGACTGGCGTGAAACATCTTCAGATCCACCGCGAAAAACAGCTTCTGAATAACGAACCGGTGTTCGTTATGCTGGCGCCACAACCAGCCGGGAGCGAGCGGACTCTCGCCTTTGGCAATGGCTGCCATGTATTCCCACGTGTCCCACCAGGGAAGGCTGGAGTAACTCACCCAGATTGTGTAGACAGCGACGGCAATGGTGCATATCCCGCCCAACAAAATGGCGTATGACGCACCGTCGGAGAGTCGCGGGCCTACATCCCCGCGGCCTTTTGCCGCCTGGACATCGCTGGCCGATACTGTTGCCGAAGGCAGGTTCATTCGCGCACCATTCACGCTCGGTGAGTGATTCTTGCACGTCTGCCCCGGGTTGTCAGCTGACGTTTTCAGCTGACGTTTTCCTGACGGGCGATGCCACCAGGGGAAGCCAGGTGTGCTGCTATTGAGGTCCCTGAAGACAGCAAATGTTGCGAGTCTTTGAAGGCTTAAGTTCATCTTTCGATGGAGGCGTGGAATGCAACTTTCCCGGAATCTCCGGTTCGCTTCGAGGCGACGTATAGCCGCGCTCGTCTGCATGACGATCGGTCCCCTCGGAAGACCAGCGTCAGTACGGGCTGGAAATTCTTTGCCAGGAAACCAGCAGAATGCGCCGGCCACCAGCATGTCTGATGGCAAGATGACACACATGTATATGACGTCGCTCAGACCACCCAAGTCTGGCGACCTGCAAAAAGCCGACGCAATTGTGGCGGCGGCTAAAACGGCCATGGCTCCCTACCAGGATTATCGCAAGGCCCTGGCTGACGGCTTTGAAGCGACCCTTCCTCACCAAGGGGGCCCGTGGGGCACTGCTCCAATGGACCTATTCTCTTTTTAAGACAGTTTTCCTTGTTGCGAGGCACGGCCCTCAATCGCGGCCAATATCTCCTGAACAGCGGCGTTGGCCGGCTGTGCGACATCAACGACGATAGCGTTGGACGGCTCTTCCAGCGTCTCAAGCTGGCTGGGAAGCATGTCCGCCTTCATGAAGTGGCCCGCCCGATGCTTCATGCGCGACCGAATGAGTTCCGCCGAACCTTTCAGATAAACCCAGGTAACCGGGACCCCCTCGCCGAGAAAGTCCCGATATTGTTGTTTCAGCGCTGAGCATGCGACGACAACGCTCTGCCCACTCTTGAAGAAGTCCAGAATACGAGCGCGAATGGCCGCGAGCCATTGAGCACGATCGGAATCAGTCAAGGGAACACCATGAATCATTTTCTCGATGTTTCCTCTGGAATGGAGCGCATCTCCCTCCAGAAATGAACATTGGATCGCATTGGCAAGCATTGTTCCAATGGTCGTTTTACCCGATCCGGAAACCCCCATTACCACAACGATCATGTTCGAATCCTATCGGTTCAGCACCTGCTACTTCTTTGTCGACCACCCTCGAGGCGGCTTGCTTCTCCCCATCCTCATTACCATGAGTGACGATAGATGAAGACCCAAACAAATATAAACACCACTGGTATGACAATTGGGGGACAAAATCCCAGAAGAACGGCCAGCGGTTTTCCGGCTCCGGCAGGATTGGGCAGATAAGGTGGATGTTCGTCGATTTTGGCCCAGGCGTTACCCAACGTCCAAAGAACGATGCCTGCCGCGCACATCGCAAGCAAGATAACCATAGACAGCACGATACCTAAGACACTAACTGTATTTACTAAGAACCTGAGATGCTGCTCAGCGGCATACCTTGCTTGGTCGATCTTTGCCGGATCGCCTCCCGCTTCGAGTTCTAACAGTTTTTGCACGCAGAACCCAAATGTAGCAAACAGAAAGCCTTGTATGGTCAGGTTCCAGGTGATCCGATGGTTGAGCAGGTTCTGTTCACACATCCTATACTCCCGAAAGATCTGAAAGTACTCTTGCTTCGTTAGATCACCGTCCTTAACTGGTACGGTCGGTTTCATGTGGTCTCCTCCGGTGAGATGTTCGAGATCGGCGCGGTCGTAAGACGTTAGTTGAAATCTCTTTGCCGAACATTCCGCAACCACAATATCACTTTACGAAGGGCGTGAACGGTCTCGAGGCACGGTGGCGCTTTGATCCTCTGAAGCCGACGTCGCTGCTCTACAAGAAAACAGCGGACGGCGGATACAAACTGGTAGGAGTGATGTACACCGATAGAGTTGACGCCAGTGAGGAGGAGTTGAACGAGCGAATCCCGCTTAGCGTCGCGCGTTGGCATCAACACATCAATTTCTGCAAAGCGCCCGCTGGAAAGAAGGTCGAGTATTTTGGCCCTCATGCTAAGTTCGGCCTGCTGGGTTCGATCGATACCAAGGAAGCTTGTGAGGCCGAAGGCGGGGAGTTTCATGCTCATGTGCTGGGCTGGATGGTCCATATATACCCGTATGAGACCGATCCGAAGAAAATCTGGTCCACGGATGATGACGACCATGGCCACGACAATATGGACCACTCCGCTATGCCGGGGATGAAGATGAACTAAGAATGGAACTATCTTAGCTGATATGGTCTCTTTGTGAACGCACGGATGCCATTGACGAGTCCCACGGCAGACACTCCTCAATACACGCTGAGCCGGTGCCTCGCCCTGCACTTGCTGCCGGGAGCTGTCACCACGCTGATTTATATAGTATTGGCCCCCCTCGTCACACGAGCCGGGTTCCCTACGCTGCTGGCTTTACTCGCCGCGGCCCTGATTGGTGTTGTTCCCCTCGAGCTTGGACACCTATTCATCATGGGGAAGAGACTAAACGGGGATTGGTCTTTAAAGGGTGTAGTGCTTTATGACCGCCCCGGAACATGGAGGCGGTATGTATTGCTGGTTCCAGCCCTTATTGTGCTGGCGCTAGGGACATACTTCCTCGCCGCTCCGCTGAATCGCATCTGGGGCCACACATTGTTCTCTTGGCTGCCCTCGTGGTTCATGTATAAGGATCTGTCCACCTACACTCGCTTCTCGCGCACGGTGCTGCTCATTACGTTTTCCGTTCTCTTGTTGGTCGATGGCGTCATCGGCCCGGTTACCGAAGAGCTTTATTTCAAGGGCTATCTGCTCCCACGCATCTCGCGGTTTGGATGGGGTGCTCCATTCCTGAATTGTTTTCTGTTTTCCCTCTACCACTTTTGGCAGCCCTACAATCTTCCGAGCATCTTCTTCCTCTGTCTTCCAATGGTCATCGCCGCCTGGAAGACTCGGAGCGTTCGCGTAAGCCTCCTGGTGCACATGGTGTTCAATCTGATCGGAGGTATCGGTATGATGTCTGCTGTCCTACGTGTGCACTAGTTGAGAGCAATTGTGTCAGTTTCTTTCCTGGAGTATCTATCGGAACATGGGGCGCGGGTCTCGGCTCTCAAGATTGTCGGCGGGCGTTACGAATAGGGGTTAACTGAGCTCAAATATTACAACAATGAGTTTTTAGGTTAAGACAAGAAAGCAAGCCGGAAGGACATCGTGCGGTTTTTCTGGCCGCGGAATGTCTGCGCGAGGTGCGCGAATCCGGATTAGTTCGAGAGCAACGGCAAGCTACCCTTAGTTGGCATAAGGCATCTCGGGAAGTGGCCGAAAAGTACCGCCGAACTATGATGGCCGGACGTTTTCAAGGAGGTAACGGGGATGGAATGGGAACGCTTGATCCGGTTTGTGCTGCTGGGCGGCCAGGAGTTGGAGGCATACGCAACCTTGGTGGTACGGGTTGCGCTGGGTCTGTTCTTCGCCATCTCCGGGGCAAACAAGCTGTTTGTTGCCCGGCGGACTCAAGCCATGTATGAAACCCTCGTGGCAGCCAACGTCCCTCTGCCGCGATTGATGACGTACTTCGTATCTGGCGTCGAACTCGTCGGAGGCTGCCTCCTGACCGCAGGGTTCCTGTCGAGCCTGGCCTGCCTGGCTTTGCTGGTCGATATGCTGGTCGCCATCCTGACTGCGAAGCTCTCCGCAATGCCGAAAGGCCTCTCACCTTTGAACTGGCTGGACGAATTTCTCTATCTTCCAGAAACCCTGTACGCACTCTTCTTTGTCTGGCTGATCTGTTCCGGCCCAGGTAGATTCAGTATCGATTACTGGATGGCTGCCGGATTGCGTCCATGAGACCGCCTTGCGACGAAGCGGTAATCCGGTCGGGGCATGTCGAAGTTCCGTGTGCGGCAGAGACAAAGAAGTGGATACTCGCCGCGACGATTATCGGCTCCAGCATGGCATTCATCGACAGCACCGTCGTCAATGTCGCCCTGCCTGCATTGCAAGCCAGCTTTCATGCAACGGTAGTGGATGTGCAATGGGTGGTTGAGTCTTACGGACTGTTCTTAGGAGCGCTGATTCTGGCGGGAGGCTCGCTCGGCGACTTGTTCGGGCGCCGCTTGATGTTCCTGCTGGGCGTGGCGACTTTCGCGCTCGCTTCCGCGGGCTGCGGGTTTGCCTCGAACATAGATCAGTTGATCCTGGCAAGAAGCGTTCAGGGTGTCGGCGCCGCACTGCTTGTGCCCGGCAGCCTGGCGATTATCAGTACATCCTTCGATGAGAAGAGCCGCGGTCAGGCGATCGGCACGTGGTCCGGGTTCACGGCGATCACTACCGCGATTGGGCCCGTTCTGGGCGGCTGGCTGGTTCAGCATGCCTCCTGGCGCTGGGTATTCTTCATCAATCTTCCGCTGGCGGCGGCGGTGATAGCCATTTCGCTTTGGCATGTTCCCGAAAGTCGCAGCGCCGCTGGAGGCCACGTCGATTGGCTCGGCGCACTAGTCGCTACTCTCGGATTAGGAGGCTTAGTTTCCGGGTTCATCGAATCGGCGAGCCTCGGTTGGGGAAATCCGCTGGTCGTCGCCAGCCTGATCGTGGGCTGCGCCTGTCTGATTTTCCTGCTGTTGGTGGAAGCCAGGGTGACTTCACCGATGGTTCCGCTGTCGCTCTTTGCATCCTCCAGCTTTACTGGGGCCAATCTACTGACGCTGTTTCTCTACGCTGCAATTGGAATTTTCTTCTTCCTGTTTCCGTTGAATCTGATCCAAGTCCAGGGATATTCCGCAACCGCCACGGGTGCTGCTTTACTGCCCCTGATTCTCCTGATCTTCTTGCTTTCCCGCTGGTCCGGGGGGCTGGTGACGCGTTACGGTCCCAGGCCTCCATTGATCATCGGTCCACTGGTTGCTGCGGTGGGATTTGTTCTGTTTGCTGTGCCCTCGGTGGGCGGCAACTACTGGAAGATGTTTTTCCCTGCGGTGATTGTCCTTGGTCTCGGTATGGCGATTACGGTGGCTCCCCTTACCACGGTGGCCATGAATTCAGTGGGGCCGGACCGTGTCGGAGCGGCTTCTGGAATCAACAATGCCGTTGCGCGTGTCGCTGGAGTACTTGCGATTGCAGTCCTCGGGATTGTGATGGTGAACTCCTTTAGTTCTCGCCTAAATCGTAGCTTGGCTCAGGTCTTGCTGCCGCCCGGCGTTGTCGAGGTGGTTCAGTCGAACGAGATCAAGCTTGCTGGCTTGCCGATACCCGCTGGCCTCAGTCCCATTACGAAAGCTGCCGTCAAGGAAGCGATTGCGGGAGCATTTGTATTTGGATTCCGAATGGTGATGTTGATTTGCGCGGGCCTGTCTGTAGCGGGTTCCGCGGTGGCATGGCTCATGATTCCGAAAGACACGATGCATCCTTCATTGGCTCGCGTCGAACGGTAGACATTTAGCGGCCGGTGAAGTGTTTTCGTCATCGTTGCCACAGAATGCGAGCGGATTCCAACGGAACCTCCACTGCAGAGTGCTGAGGTATCACTCGCGCCGTGTAGTTCGTGGCTGGACGTGCGGCGGGTACCGTTGCGCTATAGACGCAGCCGCCGGATGCGTCAGGTAACTGTCGCGCGCACTTCATTTCCACACGCACTGGATCGGCGCCGTTGATTCCGTCGGCATAGAGCTCAACTCGTGCCGCATTCGGGTCGAGATCGTTCAGAAAGATTTCGACTTCAAACGCGTGCAGGTTCGCGTCGGTTTTCACCCGCAAGTCTCCGAAGCGCAACGAACCCCACGTCCGATCGAGTTCATGCTGCCAGTCGACCATTTGCCCGCCCACTGCGCCTTTGTTCGCGGCGCGCTCATGGTAGGCGGCCGCAGCCGGAAGGTAATGTTGCTCGGTGTATTCGCGTACCGCGCGATCGGCGGAGAACTGCGGTGTCAGCCGCGCCATGCTCTCCCGCATCCGCTTGACCCATGCGGTGGGAATCCCGCTCTCGTCTCGTGTATAAAACTCCGGGACCACCTCGCGTTCTAGCAGGTCGTAGAGTGTATTGGCTTCGGCCGCGTCCCAGGCGGGATCTTCGCCATGTTCCTGGCGGTCTCCGATTGCCCAACCCACCTCAGGCGTGTAGGCTTCCGCCCACCAGCCGTCCAGTTCCGACAGATTGACGCCTCCGTTGACGAGCACCTTCATACCGCTCGTCCCGCAAGCCTCCCAGGGCCGGCGTGGGGTGTTGATCCAGACATCCACGCCCTGCACCAGGTGCTCGGTCAGCAGCATGTCGTAATCGCTGAGGAAGATCACATGGGGGCGTGCCTCCGGCCGGCGAATGAAATTCATCCATTCATGGATCAAGGCCTGTCCCGGCAGGTCCGCCGGATGGGCCTTTCCAGCAATGATGAGTTGTACCGGACGCTGAGTGTTGGTCAACAGACGAAGCAGCCGCTCTGGGTCGTGCAGCAGCAGGTTTGGTCGCTTGTAGGTTGCGAAGCGTCGGGCAAAGCCTAGCGTCAACGCGTTGGGATCGAACAGATGTTTCGCCCTGTCGATCGCCTCGACCGACACGCCTCTGGCAGCCAGTTGCCGGGACAATCGTTCGCGAGCGTATTCCACCAGAGACTTGCCGGCGGCGGTGCGAAATTGCCATAGCCTGGCGTCGGAGACCCGGCGAATGTCCTGCTCCAGGTTTTCCGTCGTTCCCAGCCAGCGGCCCTTGCCGCAGGCTTCTGTCCAAAGATCATCGGAAGGGCCAGAGTCCCAGGTCGGCATGTGGACTCCGTTGGTCACGTATCCGACCGGGACTTCATCCTCCGGCCAGCGCGGAAACAGAGATAGAAACAGTTGTCGGCTGACTTTCCCGTGCAGGCGACTCACGCCATTGACTGCTCCGCTCCCGCGGATCGCCAGGTAGGCCATGTTGAAACTCTCCGACGAGTCGTTCGGATTCTGGCGGCCAAGAGCAAGCACATCGTTGAGGGGTATACCGAGCCTCTTGTCGGCGTACCAGCCGAGATATTGCTCGATGAGGGCCGGAGCGAATCGGTCAAAGCCGGCCGCCACCGCGGTATGGGTGGTAAAGAGGTTGCCAGCTCGCGTGACCGCCAGCGCCACTTCGAAGGGCTGTCCCGTCTCTTCCATGAAGTTACGCGCACGTTCCAGAACGGCAAACGCCGCGTGCCCTTCGTTCAGGTGACAGACCTCGGGTTTGATCCCGAGAGCCTGGAGGAGTCGCCATCCGCCGATCCCCAGCAGTAGTTCCTGCTTGAGGCGCAACTCCGGATCGCCGCCATACAGTTCGCTGGTAATTCCGCGATGAGCAGGGAAGTTAGCCGCATCGTTGCTGTCCAGCAGGTACAGCTTCACTCTGCCGACCTGGACTTGCCAGGCGCGCAGCCAGACCGAGTATCCTGGCAACGCGATCTCCAACCGCAACCACTCCCCGTTCGGCTGGCGCACCGGCGTGATCGGCAATTGTCCGGGATCGTTGTACGGGTAAAGCGCCTGTTGCTCTCCGTTCTTGTCGATCACCTGGCGAAAGTAGCCCTGCTGATAGAGCAATCCCACGCCGACCACCGGCACACCCAGATCGCTGGCAGCTTTAAGCTGGTCCCCGGCCACATTGCCAAGCCCGCCCGAGTAGATCGGCAGAGCTTCACTCAGCATGAATTCCATGCTGAAATACGCGACGCAGGTTAAGGGAGATTGCGGATGCTTTTGCTGAAACCATGCGGGCATCACCGCCATCTGACGTTTGGCCCGCAGCAGGTCATCAACGTTCTTACGGAAAGCAGGATCGGCGAGCACGCGTTCGATCTGATCGCGCGAGACCGTCTGCAGGACGACCCAGGGGTTTTGCGTGATGTCCCACAATGTGGGATCAAGGGTGCGCCACACTCCGTCGGTGGAATGGTTCCAGGACCAGCGCATGTCCAGGGCCAGCTCTGCCAGGGAATCAAACCCCTCGATTTCGGTGGGTAAAAGGTCATAAAGGGGGGACCTGGCACGCGTTTGATTACTCATGACTTCTCCATCGGATCGTCCACGCCCATTTTCGTTGATCTGCTCGTTCGCCGGATCTTCTCGCTTTTGCGACACAAAAACCTCCGCGCTGTAAACATGAGGGGTTGATTAAGGTGATCGGATGTCACAAAACGCCGCCCGATTCGATTCGTCTAGAGGCGGATGACGGCCTTGCCGCGCAGGCCGCCGTTGCGAAGCCTTTCTAGTATCTCACCCACACCGTCAGGGTCGGCTGGAAGTCTTCGTCCCTACCCGGACAAGTTTTCAACAGTTAGTGGGAATCTTGCGACAGCAATCGGATAGCGTTTGGCCGGCGAGTCTTCTAGCAGGTCCGCCGAACTAGTCTTTTCGGATTGCCTTTTCCACTGTCTAGATAAGGCCTGCAATCCGGGCGGTCGGCAATTGCGTCTGCCTCACTCATGGCTTTGCGGCTCGTTCCCCTTCAGGCGGTAGACCATGCCGGTCTTGGTAACTCCCAGCGCAAGCCAGTCTGCCACGTCCCGCTGAAGAGTCACGTAGAACTGCACCGCCAGCTTTTTCTGCTTGTCGGCGACATCTTCTTTGCGATCGAACTGCACCTGGAAGGCAAACTCAGCCACTAGAGATTTGTGCTCGCCGCGAGTGCGCCACAACCCGATGTCGCACTTGCCAACCAGGCCCTTCCCGAAGTCCAGCTGCCCGAGCGGGAGCAAAACCTCTTCAACAATGCCCTCGTTGACCAGGGAAATCTTCTCGTTCTCGTCTTTCTCGATGGCAGCCAGCGCTGGGAACACTCTCACCAGCATGGCCATAGAGGCTCGATCTCCCTCGTGCATCTGGCTCAATCCGAACTGGCAGTTGTGCGAGTAAAGGATGCGATAACCGCCCACCTGGTCCTTCAGCGGCAGTACCTCCGCCTTGAACTTGATGCGATATTTTCCCGCGATCTTGGGCCGTACATCCAAGGCCGTGGCTTTCTCCTCGTCCGGGTGGCGAAACTTGAATACGATCTCCGGGTCTCCTACCGGAAAGCCATCCACGTAGGAAATGCGCCGCCGCAAAATAAAAGCGTTGTTGTAAAGCCGGAAGTCGGGTGTGTCGCCGAAAATGATCTCTCTGATTTCCGGCCTCAGTCCCGCCTTCTCGTCCTCAATGAAGCCAACGCCCACCTTCTTGGCGGTTCGACGCACAAGCTTGCCGAAGTCGTGAAAGCTCTGCACCGAGGTGAAGCGGTCGGGCTTCAAGATTAGTTTGGCTTCCAGATATGTCACTCGATCAAGAGGCGCACCGTCGGCATAGGTTACTCCCGATGCTGCTGCCGGCGAATCGGATTGCTTGGCTTTCTTGGTGACCTTGTCGTGCTTGCTCTTCTTGACTTTCTCGTTCTTCTTCGCCACTCTATTCCTCCAATTCTTGTGAAACAACAGTCATATGGTTACGTCTCTCTCGACCGAAAAAGCAGATTGTAAAATTTGTCTTCACCCAGCACCCGCCGAAATTCCCTGAAGGCAAAGAGAGGAATGAAAACGCAAAATATAACGATGCTACGGCCGAGCAGATCGTCGATGCGTATCTCATGGAACGTTCTTGCGACGGTTACTCCATGCAGAAGCCCTTTGATCGCTTCCTCCGCAAAGTGAAAGCCGAACACAAGCAAGCTAAATAGAAAGGCCTTGTAAATGGCTGACAGAAGCAGCGGCCTGGCTTCATACTTCTTGCCGAAGTGTGCGAGTTCTCCGATGAGAATGACCTTGGCAATTATAAGGGCGTTGAGCAGAGCAAAGGCATAGCTCAAATACTTGATGTGAAATTCTCTCAACAGGAGCGTGCTGTAGGTTACGAGAGCACAAAAGAAAAATGCCAGAAACGCGAAAACCCAGGCAAGTTCCATAGCTTCGTGGATGGCTTTGCGCTTCAGACTGGGCCGTGCGGAATCGTTGCTATTCATCAGCTCTTCTCGAACCGCTCACAGCGTTGGTGCTGTGCTCGGTTTCGGCACGCAAACCTATACGACCTTAGGGAAATCCTGATCAAGTCAACGCGAAGTCCCTCAGCGGCTAAAGCCGCATTGACATTGCGGCATTTACGGACGGCCTGAAGGCCGTCCCCTTCGAGGAACCGACTTAATCAGAGCTTCCTTCGGCATTCTTCTTCTTTGCTGCCCACCTTGCTTTCATCAGCGCCGACAATCTCTTGCGAACGGCGGCACTCATCGGCTTGCGACCAGCAGACTTCCCCGGGTTGGGCGCAGTCTTGCCGGGCGTAGCATTCCCCTCCTGCTTTGCCCACCGTGCTCGTTGCGCCGCGGCTATTTTGGCTCGTGCTGCTGCACTCATGGTGCGACGCTGTCGGGTTGGCCGCACGGCCTGACTTACCTTCGGTGGGCGGCCACGGCGTGCGGGTTGGGAGCCTAGTCCTACAAGAGCTGCAATTGCACGTTCGAGACGGCTGGCTTCCTGTCTGAGCTGTGCCACTATGTCTTGAATGTCCATGTGTGCCCCTTTCGGAGAAGTTATCGAAATAGTGTAACAGGCACTCTGATGCAGTCTGATAACTTCGTTGACAGATCTACGGTGAAGACACCGGCGAAGATCGGAAGTCTCCGAATCCGGCATTACTGACAGAGAATAAGGAGGGGAATGGCTTGTTTTCCGAAGTGAAGGAGCGCACAATTCGCAAGACTTGGGACGGGGATTGAGGTCCGGGTGCGGCGAATGACAAATGTCACCCTGCTCTGGTGACATTCCACACTCCTGTGCGGCCGAAAACTCTACGACAATAGCTTTGGTATTCTCGTGCGAAGGAGTCCGGCTGTGCTCCGAGTAGCACGGTGGTAACGTCCGCCCACGCGCTTTTCCCAAGGCCGCCGCGGGAAAGCGTTACCAGGGTTGTTCCTCTTGGGGACGAATTGGGGGGACGAAGGAATTCCATGCAGGACCTGAAAGACCAGCTGGCATCGTTGCGGATTGATCGCGAAGCGCCGCGCCGCGGAAGATGGCGCTGGCTCTTCATCGTGCTGGTTCTGGCGATCGGCGCGGCGGGCGCGTTTTACTTCGCTCGGGCGCGGGCTGCGGTGTCGTACTTCGGCGCACTGGAAGTAGAAACGGTCCAGGCCAGTATTCAAAGCAGCAGCGGCCCCAACGCGGGCATGCCGATACTTACGGCCTCCGGCTACCTGGTGGCACGCCGGCAGTCGGTGGTGTCGTCGCGGATCCAGGGAGTGATTTCCCGGCTGCTGGTGGAAGAAGGCAGCGTCGTAAAGGAAGGCGACGTTCTGGCCACGCTGGACAATGCCGACTACCTGGCCGCGATCGCCAAAGCCAAGGCGGACATCGAGTACTCCAAAGCGGACCTGGCCGAATCGCAGCGGCAGGAGCGCTTGCAGGAAGGACTCTTCAAGAACAAGGTAACTTCGCAGGACGCGCTGGACGCGGCCAAGGCCAAGGTGGCGCTGTCGCAGGCATCGATTGAACAAAATGAGGCGACCCTTCAAGTTCAGCAGGCGAATTTGAGTTTCACCACCATTCGCGCGCCCTTTGCCGGCGTTGTGGTGAAGAAGATGACCGAGGTAGGCGAGAGTGTCGCGCCTATTCCGCCGGGCGTCAATCTTTCCACTTCTTCGGGGGCTATCGTCGCCATCGCCGACATGAATTCGCTGGAAGCGGAAGTGGATGTCAACGAGTCGAATGTCGCGGAGCTGCACTCGGGACAGCCGGCCGAGGTCGATGTGCAGGCCATTCCTAACCGCAAGTATCAGGGAATCCTGCGCATGGTCATCCCTACGGCAGATCGCACCAAGGCAACGGTCACGGTGAAGGTTTCCATCGTTGACAAGGACAAGTACCTGAAGCCGGAGATGAGCTGCAACGTTACGTTCCTTCAGCCACAGAAGGCTGCGGAGAAGACAGGTTCTTCGCCACAGCGCATTGTCACCGTACCGAAAGAAGCAATATTGATGCGCGATGGCAAGCCAGCGGTTTTCCAGGTTGAGGACAATGGTAAGGTGCATCTGCTTCCGGTAACTACCGGAGCCGATCTGCATGGGCAGGTCATCGTCACCAGTGGGCTAACCGGATCGGAGACGGTGGTGAACAATCCTCCGCAGAAGTTGAAGGACGGGGATGCGGTGAAGGTGAAGAGCTAGAAATTTCTAAGTCATAGAAAATACGGCGTAATTCTAACGGTATATACTTTAGTGCTACTAATATCAGAAGTGCAAGTCACTATTTTGCCAGTCTTGCTAGTCTCTAAGATGCCATTTAATCGCTCCAGGATGCCCCATGAACGACGACGATGCTGTCCGACGACCTTTGGGGCCATCCGTAGAGTAGGATCGCCTCAGAAGGCAAATAAACGCGATTTCCCGAAATGGGACAAGTTTCCCTGATTGTCGCGCAACATTGCGCGTACACTTCGGCCTGAAGGAGAGCTCATGAGTACGACCCCGGGGACGGGCACCGCGACTGCCGTTAGCGTGCAGAACTTACGCAAGGTGTATCAACGCGACAGCTTGCAGATCAAAGTGCTGGACGGTCTGAATCTCGAGGTGGCGCAAGGAGAATTTCTGGCGCTGATGGGGCCCTCCGGCTCGGGTAAGACGACGCTGCTCAACCTGATCGCCGGCATCGACCGTGCGACCTCGGGCCGAGTCATTGTCGCCGGCACCGACCTGGGTCCGTTGTCGGAGGGCGAACTAGCCAAGTGGCGCAGCCGAAATGTCGGCTTCATCTTCCAGTTCTATAACCTTATCCCGGTACTGAACGCGGTGGAGAATGTCGAGCTGCCGCTGCTGCTCACGTCCCTTTCCAAGCGCGAGCGCCGCGAGCGCGCCTTGACCGCGCTCAACATCGTGGGACTCGCCGACCGTTCCAAGCATTATCCCCGTCAGCTTTCCGGCGGACAGGAGCAGCGGGTCGCCATCGCGCGCGCCGTGGTTACCGATCCAACGATTCTGGTTGCGGACGAGCCGACGGGCGATCTCGACCACCAGAGCGCCGAGGAAATTCTTACCTTGATGGAAACCTTCAACCGCGACTTCCACAAGACCATTGTGATGGTGACGCACGATCCGCGCGCCGCAACGCGCGCCAACGTGCAGCACCATCTCGATAAGGGAGTGCTGAGCAATTGAAAGAAATGATTCACCACGGAGGCACGGAGAACACGGAGTTTTCTTTTCTTAAATCTTCTCCGTGTTCTCCGTGCCTCCGTGGTGAAAAAGAGTTTGACTTATGAAGTTCGCACCTTTGGTCTTGAAGCATCTGCGCAAGAACTGGATTCGCACCCTGAGCACGGTGCTGGCCATGTCGGTCTGCATTCTGCTGTTCTGCACCCTCCAGACGGTAGTGGAGGCGGTGAACTTCGGGCTGCACGCCGGCAATGCCAACCGCCTGGTCACGCGTCATTACGTCAGCCTCGTCTTCAATCTGCCGCTCAACTACAAGCAGCGGGTCGAGGCCGTTCCCGGCGTAAAAGAAGTGGTGATGAACTGGTGGTTCGGCGGCATCTATCGCGATCCCAAGAATTTCTTCGCCAACATGGCCACCGAGCCCCAGGCTTTCCTCGAAGTCTATCCCGAGATCATGCTGCCTCCGGACCAGAAGGAGAAATGGCTGCACGACCGGCGCGGCGCCATCGTCGGGCGCAAGCTGGCCCAGCGCTTCGGCTGGAAGGTGGGCGATCAGTTCGAACTGGAGAGCACCATACCGCCCTACCGCGTGGGACATCCCTTCGACTTCGTTGTCGATGGCATTTACGACACTGACCAGGCGAAGTATCCGGCGACCGATCTGAACTCCATGTACTTCGATTACAAGTACCTGTACGAAGCTACGGGCCGGAACCTGGGCATTGGCTGGCTGGTGGAAAAGATCGACGATCCCAGCCATGCGGGTGCGATCAGCAAAACCATCGACGCGGAGTTTGAAAACAGCGATGCGGCAACCAAGACCGAGACCGAGCAGGCGTTTCTGGCGGGCTTCGTCGCCATGGCCGGCAATCTGGCGTTTCTGCTGAATGGCATTGGCCTGGCAGTGGCGTTCACCATTTTGCTGGTCACCGCCAACACCATGAGCATCGCCGTGCGCGAGCGCCAGCAGGAGATTGGCGTGCTGAAGACGCTGGGCTTTTCCAGCGGACTAGTAATGTCGCTGATTTTGAGCGAAGCGCTGCTGATCGGCGTGTTGGGCGGCGCGCTGGGAATCCTGATCAGCCAGGGAATCATAAAGATTCTTCCTCAGGTGCCGATGCTGGGCGACATCGTGGCCGGCTTCCCCAACTTCGGACTCTCGCCGCAGACCACGGCGACCGGGGTTGGCATTGCGCTATTGCTGGGATTGCTGGCAGGATTCTTCCCCGCGGTGACCGGCTATCGCGCGCGAATTACAGAGACGTTGAGGCAAGTGTGAGAAGAAGCAACTAGCAACTAGCAAGGACAAAGCAAATAATTTGGGGTGAATGATCGAACAGCAATGCGCGAGTCCCGCTTGGCGGGACGGAAGATGATAGCCCACCGCTTCAGCGGTGGGTTAGGGAAGGAAGACGGCGGAGTGCCTCGGGCACGGCACAATTCGGTTGTAAAATTTTTCTGCCGTCCCCGGGGGACTGGACGTTTTTCGGAACGGTACCCCGCCCTGAAGGGCGGGGCTATCATCTTTCGCGCCCCGAGGCGCTC
>Ga0302325_10015276_pt1 | contig 16321 bp, 12 predicted proteins | sample Palsa_T0_2_FD_201948 | JGI IMG/M metagenome (GOLD analysis project Ga0302325, IMG submission 201948) | Peat permafrost microbial communities from Stordalen Mire near Abisko, Sweden - Palsa_T0_2 | ecosystem: Environmental > Terrestrial > Soil > Palsa > Peat permafrost | place: Sweden: Abisko... | reverse complement strand
CGATACCCCGCACACCGTTCTATCGATTGATTCCTCCGGCAACACACAAGGTCCTACTCCTATGAGTGAGCCGCTGGTCAATTTTGCGGCCTTGGGCGCTCCAGTCACGAATACATCTTTCGCCGATGCTCAAGATGCGTTTTCGAACGTGACTGGAAACTCGGGCATTGGTGCAACCGGTGGCGCGGGTGGCGGCGGAGAGGCGCCGACTGGGCAAGGTGGCGGCGGCGTGGGCTTCGGTGGCAGCGGTAGCTCCCCAAACTTGAAGACCACTGTCGTTGCCTTGCCAAATGATTTCCTGACCGAGACTCTCTTCTCGTCGGGCGGCAGCTATGAGAGCGTAAGCCCGCACTAAGACGCTCCGGCGTGGAGCGCATTAGGCTTACACAGACGACCCTTTCCTTAAAAGCGCGTATCACATTTACCGCCGGAAACAACGATCGGTTGGTTCGGCGTCCTCTAGCAGAATAATTCTTGGTAATGTGTCGTCTGACATCTAGTGAACTCATGTCGGAGATCGCGCGGCGCGGCTCGCGAATGCTGCGGCTAACCTGGATTTTCCCCTACTAATCGTGGCTCCCATTGCGGTGGCGAAACCTTGGAGATATCAGGGAAAGTGTCCCAAGCGTTGCCCTCACTGTCCGATGCCCGTCCCGACTGGTATTGTCTATCTGTCGGGTTTTTTGTAATTGTTGAGGAGACAACTGCATATTGGCGGGGAGTCAGGCGATGACGGCAAAATCCATGTTATGGGCCGCGATGAGTATGTTCGCAGCGACCGCTGCATCGGCGCAGGCCATAGGAAGTCAAACTTGGATACCTGATTTGTCCGGGACGTACCGGTGTGTCCAGTATTGCGGAGGACGACACCTGGTCCACATTCAACAGTCTTACCGGCAGTTGGAGGTCAGTGACGGACATCAGACTGCAGCCGCCTGGATTAATTCGTCGGGTCATATTTCGACATCTTGGAACGATAGCGGCGTTTATTCGCCCGACGGCACAACGATTCAGTTCGCTGGCGGCGCTGTATGGGTGCTTGTGGAACCCACGCCGGTTCCCGGGCGCACTTGGAACGAGTAATCCAAATCACGAATCTCGATCAGAGGCTTTGCCATACTTCGCCGCCTATGAGTCGCTCACAAATCGCTGGGCTGACCTGATAGTACGAAAAGACAGAAGCGCTGCGTAGACCGCGACTGTGCGCTGACATACGGCACGAGCAATTCTACAGCCGCTCGATAGCAAAATTCTCGGCTGCGGTACCACAAACTGCGTAGGCTTTAAACCCGGTGTGATCGCCCACGCATGGGTCGCGGCATGAATTTTCACTGCAATTTTGCTGCCGCCGCGAGCGCAAACGTCAAAGCACGTCGTACTTAACAAGCCACCAGTGTGTTGATATCAAAATGCACCCATTGTCACAGCGTTTTGCATTCTGAATAAACAGGCGCCTCGAGTGTTTCGGTAAGTTCCAAACAGTGGGCGGGGTCGGTCTGCAGACCATCAACACTGAAATCGTACCCGATTCCCTTGACGATTAGTGCGTATCGTCCGGAAGGAAAGGCAAAGCTTGCCGTGTCAGGGTGAACGAGCACCATCTCGGGATTATCAGCAAACGGTCCTACCCTCAAATGGTATTCATTGCTGCGAATGACCCACGATTCATCAACAGCGGCTGTCTTTGCATTTCCCTCGTGATCGAAAGTGAGCGCCCGGCTCACGCGAGCGACGATGCGCGCTGAGACGCGGTCCGGGGCACTGTTGGCAAAATCCCGCCGAAAGATCACAAACTCAATCTTGCCATTCGGCAGATGGGTTCGGCTCGGTGCTGAAAACTTGGCTGAAATCGCAACACGAGGATCCGGCACTTTGAGCTGCAGCTGTTCGAGTTCAGTTAATCGTCCATTGGTGACAGCATAGACGCCGTACTCGGTCGGGACCGGGATGCCTCCTACTGATGCTGGAAGCGGAACGCCCCTTACTGATGTTGGAAGCGGAGCGCCTGCTACAGAGGCTTGAACCGAGACGCCTCCTGGGGACAATTGAGCGATTTCGTTGGAATTCGCACTCAACGGTTTCTCGTCTGCCGGACGGCTAGCACGCCCGGAGCGGTCTGATGTCATAGCTATTTGAGTTAGGCTATCGAGCCAACTGCTTAGGCCCAACCGATTCATCAGCGCTTGGGTGTCGGTTATCGTGCAGACCGCGACGCCGATCGTGATCGCAAAAATCAGTTCCGTATTTCTCCAAAATTTCGAACGCAAATGCTTGCCGAGAACTGCATTTGCCAACCGATCGTCTGAGGTGGTTGGCAAGGCGGGTGGATGATGACGCACTGATTGCGCAAGTAAGTATCGAGCACGCCGGGCTTCATCACCAAATCCACCGGGCTCTGGCCAACCAACAGAGCGCAGCGACAACTCACGGGGTAGCGATTCACTAACTTCGTGCGACGTTGAGCTGGACGGCGCGGGCAATGCCGGTGGGTCGAAGCTCGCTTCGATACGGTCAATGGCATTCTCTAGCCCATGCATCTGTTCATTTATTTCGTCCCACGCACCGTCGACAAAACTGGCAAATAATTCCTTTCTCAGCTTGACCCGCGCAAACTCGTAAATCAGGGAGCGTAGCCGACTATGATCCTGGCTAACATCGGCAACGATTCGCGCTAATGCCGCGTAGCGATCCTGTTCCGTCAGCGGCTTGTTAACTGGATAAGTAGGCTGGCCCATCGGTTACCCAGCATTCCCTTTGAGAGCTCACGTTGAGCCTGGGTCATTCCACGCCGCTTCCGACCTTGGTACGAAAAGCGCTTGCTCAATAGTTCAAGCAGCTAACGTCATTGCTATTCCTCAGGTGACGCGGCGCCATCGAGGTCAACGTTCGAAGTAATTTAATCCAAGTCGATCGCCGCTGGCAATGAGGTGGCGTTGTCGTACGCTGCCGACGCGAAGCACGGGAACCGACCCTCCGACAATGATTAGTGTCGTGGAATCGCTGTTTCGCCGACTTTTATTGGCAGCTTTTTTGAAGGGCGGTATAAATGTCAACCCCCACCGCCTTAGTCCCAGGTCCGATCGTCATGCCCGCGCTGAGCATGACACTTGCTGATGCATGCTCGATTTTGACTGGTCTTAAAACTTTCCATTTTCCATCAGGCAACCTCTGGAACGATGCGCAGGGAGCCTTGCCAGTTTGGGCGATCGCCGACGGCATACCCAATGCCATAGCACAAGCAACAACTATAGAATGGACGGGGTGCTTAATCATGGCCGCGCTCAGGAGGCAACGACCTATGCTACGGGTCGGCTCAAAAAACCGCAAGGCCCAGTACTACGGACAGCTGTGACGCTCGTCGTGTTGAGGGCCAGTCCACCTGATAGTGCAATGAGGCGCTAGCACGCGATTAACGCCCGCCAGTTGTCCTATTTCACGTTGTACCGGGCTTTGCCTTCATCATCCGCTCCCTCCTTGGGTTCCCAAATCAATTGGCCAGGGCTCGCTGCGAGTCTCACTTGCAAGAAGCGTCCCAACGGTCGAATATTGTCGCGTCGCTCTTTGCTGGAATGGGCAAAAGATCGCTTTCAGCAAGAGTAGGGCCTCGCCGCAGTCTCTGAGTTGGTGATGAAGCAAGATTATTATACGGCACTTGCCCGCGTCGTTATGGCGTCTGCGCGAAACGATCCTCGATTACGTGGTATTATCTACGACCTCGCACGGCACAAATTGCGACGCCAAGTTGATTCGGAAATCGGCGAATTTCGCGATGCCGATGGGTCTGAGCATCTTGTTGCTTTGGAAGGTGCCATCGAGCAGATCGAGGCTAATCTAGCGCGGGGCATACCAACACAAATTTATTCGGAGCACAGTAACCGCCCTCCCCGCGCTCGGGGCACAATCGAGATCATTCCACCTTCGCATAGACTTCCGCTACACGAATTTGGAGGCGAGTCTACGCCACAGCGTATAGCGGGACACATCTTTAGCTTTCGATCGATGTTGCCCCTTATCGGGCTGATAATTTTCGCGGCTCTTGCCTATTTGACGTTCCAACGCGAGTTCGCCCGAACCAATCTGGCAGCTGAACCTCAAGCAAACACTTTGAGCCGTGATACGCCGAATGGTTTGCCCGGCATACCGGTACCGAGCAGCTATGGCGTTTATGCCATTGCAAACGGGCAGCTTGTCGAGCTCGAACCTCTCCCGATTAGAGTACCAGACGGCCGGATGGCCGTATCCGCCACGATCGCGACCAAAAGCACGACAAGGCTTGCAAATGGTCGGATTCAGTTCGTCGTATTCAAGCGCGATCTGATCAATAACGCCCCTGAAAAGGCCGCCGTCCGTGTGCTTGCATGCGTCATCTGCGTCGGCAGTGCGGAAGAAACGACAACCAACATTGCTGGCGAAACATGGGCCATTCGCGACATGTCTTATGAAATGAAGGTTGCTCCAGTGAGGAGCAACCCCGCGATGATCATCCTGCGCGCGGCAGCTGCCGACTTCTCATTTCCTGCTGGCCGCTATTGTCTCGTGTTAAAGGGCGTGGCCTATGACTTCAGTGTCGAACCTGACCTAAAGAAGCCCTAACGAAGGCAATCATGGCGTCATTGGGTTAGGCTGTGCCGACTTGATCGCTCAATAGCTTCTTATCATCAGAGGCCGAATCGGCCGACGATGTGAGTGATGCCCCGACGGCGATCGGCGCGCTTGTCGGTTTACCGACGCACATATAGGTGAACCCAAGGCGGTGCATCTCCTCGGGCCGATAGATGTTCCGCAGATCGATAACAACGGGGCACGCCATTACATCACGCAGCCGATCCAGATCAAGGGCACGAAACTGCTCCCATTCAGTCGCGATAACGAGGGCATCGGCGTTCTGGGCGCAGTCATAAGGGTCGGTGGCGTAGGTTACGTCCTTAAGCACAGCACGGGCTTGCGTCATCCCGGCGGGGTCAAACGCGCGGACGCGGGCCCCCATATCCTGCAGCGCTGTGATAAGGTCCAGTGAAGGAGCCTCGCGTAAATCGTCAGTATTGGGTTTAAAGGTAAGTCCGAGAACGGCGACGGCTTTACCGCGAAGCGAGCCCGAAAATACACTCGCTACCTTACGGGCCATAGCACGCTTTCGGATATCGTTTGCGGCCGCGACTGCCTCGACGATGCGCAGTGATACGTCGTGGTCGTGCGATGTCTTGATCAAAGCCCGGATATCCTTGGGAAAGCAGGATCCTCCGAAGCCGGGTCCAGCATGGAGGAATTTTTTGCCGATACGATTGTCCAAACCGATGCCGCGGGCAATCTCCTGAACATCTGCTCCCACTTTCTCACACAAATCCGCAATTTCGTTGATGAACGCGATCTTGGTGGCTAAGAACGCGTTGGCTGCATATTTCATGAGCTCAGCGCCGCGCCGCGAGGTGTAGAGGATAGGCGCTTGGTTGAGACTGAGCGGTCGGTAAATCTCAGCCATGACTTCTTTGGCACGCGGATCAATGGTTCCTACCACAATCCGATCAGGGTGTTTAAAGTCGTAGATCGCCGAGCCCTCGCGGAGGAATTCTGGATTAGAAACGATGCTCACTTCGGCCGTGGGCCGGGCCTGTCTGATAATGCGCTCAACTTCGTCACCAGTGCCGACAGGTATGGTCGACTTAGTGACGATGACGGTAAAACCGTCGAGCGCCGCAGCAACTTCCCTCGCGGCACCGTAAACATAAGACAAATCTGCGTGACCGTCGCCGCGCCGCGACGGCGTCCCGACAGCGATGAACACGACGTCGGCATCACCCACGTATTTCTCAGTTTCGGTAGCGAATACAAGTCGCGAGGCTTTAACATTCGCGTGGATTAATTCCTGCAGACCAGGTTCGTAGATCGTGATTTCGCCACGTTGAAGCGCGGAAATTTTTGCCGAATCCTTATCAATACAAACGACATCGTGGCCGAAATCGGCTAAACAGCAGCCGGATACCAGTCCCACATATCCCGCGCCGATCATTACAATCCGCATGACCACTCCTTGAAGCTCGACATCCCGAGCAAAACGGCCGGTTTCTTCCTACCAGTGCATCCGAGAACCAAAATGCCTGCGCGGATCCCGCGCAGATATCTCTTTCTTATTGCAATCGGTCAAGATTTTGAACCGATTACGAGCAAATTGCCGTTGTACCGACCTATGATTAATCTTAAAGTGCGGACCCCAAAGCCCGCTCGTGAAACCGACGAGTATTGAAATTCGAGAATTCTATTCATCGCGTTGTTATTCGGAGCGCCGGATGAGAAAATCGTCCATTATTTTTGCTGCGGTAATCCCGGTTGCCTCGACTCTAGCGGCGGTGCTGGTCGGGCTTTTTACGACAGTCGGGCCCGGCGCAGCTATCACGGTTGAGCTCGCCAAAAAATGTCGTCAAATGGCGATCGACTCACACCCGCCACCAATTCGCCCGGGAAACAAAGCCTACGCGGAAGCTGAAAGGTCGTTCTTTCAAGAATGCGTCAAAAAGAACGGGGACATGAGGGATGACGGTTCGCCGCAGAATAACGGCGCACCGAAAGGTTCCGACACCCCAAAATAGACACACGAGTTCGCGGTCGCCACAGGATCCTGATCGGCCGCTCTCTGCTTCATCCTCCCAAAGATCGTCAATTCGCATAGGTCAGTTCAAGGAAGCACCGTCAAAACCCAGCCTCTTTTGTCTCAGAGCTGACCCGATCGGACTTTCTACAAAAATAATCTGTGTCTTTTCTCAGAGATAATTTAGTCGCTTTGCGGAATTACTCTGGTCGGCGCATCGCTTTACCGAGTTTATCAGCCGTATTCAGAGAGCGATTGGATTTTCGCAGCGTTCAACTTCGATGCAAACCATTCGGCGCGTAGCAACCCCCGGTTTGGACGCCGGATTAACTTGGCTTGCGCTCCACGCGCTCCAGATCGTTTGACTTCGCCTCGACTGCCCATTTGTCCTCCCGCTATTGCCCTATTTGTCCATCGGGAACAATTCAAGGATGCCAAGCGCGCTGATTAATTAAGGCTAATATTTCACCCACTTATGGGCTTTTGTCCCAGGGAGACAACACTCCGCTTGTCCCAATTTCGGAGGGATGATAGTTTTGTAATCTAAGCATTAACTATGAGGGTTTCCCGTATTTACCGGTGGCGTTGCTATGTCGACCCTTGATTCGGCCGCCAATGGCAATGAACCTTCGCAGGTCCCGGCGCCACTCGCTTCTGCGCCCTCCTGGCCCAAAGATAAATCTCTACGCCGTACTCGGTTGCTCACGCTTCTAACGGGCCTAGTCTGCGCGGAATTCGGGGTCGTTGCCTGCACTGCATATCTTGGTGGTCTAGCCTATTATTGGCTGGTCCTAGCGGCATGGCCCCCATTCCCGGAATATTCGTCGGTAGCGTTGTTGATCGCAACGACGAACCTAGTTCTCTCGCTTACTCTGGGCACCTTCAGAACGACCCAAGCGCAGTCGCAACTGCAGTTTGTCTGGAAAGGTTTATGTTCGGTCGGCCTGACATTTTTCTTTTTGCTATCAGCGATGTTCGTCCTCAAGGTGACTACGGCTTACTCTCGGGGGACGTTTTTTACTCAGCTGATAATTGTTGCGACCGCTGTTGCACTGTTCCGAGCGCTTGCTTTCCGGTGGATACAAGCCGCGATCGCCGACGGCCGGGTCGAGGCCTCTCGTTTGGCTATCATCGGCGATGAATTGAATTCCGCAATTTTGGAACCGCTGATTCAGGACGGCGTGCAAATCGTCAGAACTTTTCCGTTTCCATCTCACCAAGCCATTTCGAGACCTGGGAACACTGACGACAATCGGAACATAGCGGCTAACATTGTAGCTGACTGTCGCCTGGCTTTCGCTGACGATGTCCTTCTCGTGCCGACTGAGGGACAGCTGCAACGTACCATTGAGCTCATGCCAGAATTGTCGCAGTTGCCGGCGTCCTTACACGTTATTCCGCGTACCGTCCTAGAGATGTTTGGTACGGCTCGACCCGGCAAGTTAGGTACGAGCGTTACTATTCAGCTGGTACGACGGCCCCTTTCAACATTTGATCTTTTCGTCAAACGAGCATTTGACCTGCTGGCGGCATTGGCCGGCTTGGTACTACTTTCGCCAATGCTGCTGATGATTGCCGCTGCAATTAAGCTCGATAGCCCGGGGCCAATACTCTTTCGCCAGACGCGGCATGGTTACAACAACGGATCGATTCGAGTGTTTAAATTTCGCACAATGAATGTCGTTGAGGATGGTAAATCCTTCAAGCAGGCGCAGAAGGGCGATTCTCGAGTGACCATTCTTGGTCGCATTTTACGTCGAACGAATATTGACGAACTTCCGCAGCTCCTCAACGTCCTGCTTGGCGATATGTCGATTGTGGGCCCGCGGCCTCACCCGGTGGCTCTCAACGAACAGTACGAGCGTCGGCTGACCCCGTTTATGCGACGCCATAATATCAAACCGGGAATTACCGGCTGGGCGCAGGTCAATGGCTGTCGCGGCGAGACCGACACGGTGGAGAAAATGAAGCGGCGTCTCGATTTTGATCTTTATTACATCGACAATTGGTCGCTTGTCTTTGATATACAAATCATCATGTTGACGCTCCTTTCGAAAAAAGCTTACACGAACGCATATTGAAAAATAGGGTATGAGCAGCGTTTCGACTTTTGCCACTTTCGAAATCAAGGGAGTGCCGGTAGCTGCGGTAAGTCTTCCATTCGCTTGTGACTTCATCGCCAGCCGCGCCTCGAATGCATGCGGCGCCTATGTCACCGTGACCGGTGCGCATGGGATCGTCGAATCCGCCTACGACGAGCGAGTGCGCGAAGCGCATCGACAGGCGCTGATCGTTGTTCCGGACGGCATGCCGTTAGTGTGGCTTGGAAAATTGCTAGGTTTCGGTTCTATGACCCGTGTATATGGGCCGGACCTGATGACTTGCGTTTTTGAAAATGAACAACGTCGCCGCCTCCGGCATTTTTTTTATGGTGCCAATCCGTCGGTGATTCGAAAATTCAGTGAGGTGTTAAGACAGCGTTTTGGCGAATTCAATCTGGTAGGTACTTACAGCCCGCCGATGCAACCTCTCGGATACGAAGAAAGTGATGAAATTATTGCCCAAATGCGAGATGTGAAACCCGATCTCATTTGGGTAGCCTTGTCGACGCCAAAGCAGGAATTATGGATGCAAATGCATATGCCGAGGATCGGCTCGGGCATTGCGATCGGTGTCGGGGCGGCATTTGCCTTGCTCTCGGGCGCCACCACCCAAGCCCCCCGATGGGTACAGCGGTCGGGTCTAGAATGGCTGTTTCGGTTAGCCATAGAGCCGAAGCGGCTTTATCGGCGATATTTTTTCGTTGTGCCAACGTATCTGCGATTCTTTGTCGTCGCAGTAATCAAACATCATGCGTCGCGCTGGATGCCAACCTGAATGGGGCATCGACCAAGCGGATTGTTTGTCACCGCAAAGCTTCTCAGTTGGATGTCCCTAGTGGTCAACATCAGCCGATTTCGCGGCGTCGGGTGTTGGAAATCAATCCCCATGGGTATGTGATAGCAGCGACCGTCGTCCTGAATCATGGGATTGTTTCGGCCCTCAGTTAGCGTCCGCGCCGAACCGCCTTGTTCAGGCAGCAGTGAGCCTGATGAGGCTATTTATGCTCGAAGGTTAGATTGGAACCCCAGTTGCGTGTCACGTTTAGCGTTCGTTGAACGCGCGTTGCAAATGATCGGCAATCGGTTTCAGCAAGTAGCTCACCATGGTCCGCTTTCCTGTCTGCATGAAAACCTCAGCGGGCATGCCGGACACAAGTTGCAAGCCTTTTCCCAAGTGGCGAACCTCCTCTGCGGGCAGTGCGATTATAACTTTGTAATAAGCGATATCCTTTCTCTGATCGTGAGTCAGATCCGCGGACACGTACTTAACGAAACCGTTCAGCTGGGGCGTCGTCCCTTGGTTAAATGCGGATAGACGGACGTGAGTAGCCTGACCTACTGATACCTGATCAATGTCGCCAGGTTGAAGGTGTGATTCAATCTCTAGGTCGTCCGAATCAGGCACGATTTCCATAATCACTTCCGCCGACGAAATAACTCCCCCAACCGTATGAACGGAGAGCTGATTAACAATCCCATCTGTCGGCGCGCGAATATCTAGTCTATCCAACTGATCACTTGCCGAAACCTCTTGTTCGGTAAGTTCGGCTTCCTTGTCCTGAGATTCCCTCAGATCCTTCGTTACATCCGTACGCAGATCTTGGTCGATCTGTATAATTTGAAGCTCCGCCTCACTTATCTTGGATTTGGTTTCAGCAACGGAAGAGATTAATTGTGCGCGATCTCCCTCGAGACGAGAGGCCTCACGCTGCAAGGCCGTGAGCCGAGTTAATGGAACCAGGTGACTGTCATAAAGGCTCTGGACGCCCTGCAACTCGGTCGTAACGAGATTAATCTGGGCCTTCTTCGATTGAATTTGTGCGTCAAGACCACTGACCTCCTCTGTCAGCTGGGTTATGCGATTGCGGATGAGTTCTTTTTGCCCTTTTCGAGCACTGCCGCGAGCTAGAAACAACGACCGTTCCGACGCAAGCACTCGCTCGACGTGAGGTGTGGCGCTGCGTTGATTGAGCTCGGTAGGAAATTGCAAGTCGTCTCCTCCATCACGCTCGGTGTTCAACCGAGTCAGGCGTGCTCGAACCTCGTCCAGTTGCTGCTCTACAACTTGAAGTTTCGCGCGCGCTTGGGTGTGGTCAAGACGAATGAGGAGATCGCCCCTTTTTACGTGAGATCCATCCTGGACCAAAATCTCGGCAACAATGCCACCACTAGAGTGCTGGACCTTTTTGACGCTCGATTGCACAACTAACGTGCCGCTGGCGACAACAGCCGCGGATAATGGAAAGAAGAGGCCCCAAAGTCCCGTGATGCCGAGGCTGAGCGCTAACACGCGTGCCCCGCTTCTAACTTCGCCATCAAGCGCCCACCGAAGTCGCGTGGAAAGACCAGCGCTGTCTTCGGCAGTCGATTTGTTGTCGGGATTAGCGAAAAAGCGCCAGCAAAGTACCATCCAACGCCCGGCGCCTCGCACCACCGCCGACGCGTGCCTTTTTACCTTTTCCGCGTTGGAACTCCGCCTTTGTGCGTTGAGACGTCCCAAAGCCGACACGCCATCTTCCGAGGCCAACCGCGGCTCAATCCGCTCGGTACGGTTAAATCTCAACACTGGGCGGCCTGTTGATCTCACGCTGAGGCCCTCATGGTGACGAAGGTGGTTTGAAGACGCCATTTCGTCTTCCTCGAGGATTGAGTCTTATGCGACGTGGACAGCTTTTGTTCGCTCACGACTTGGTTGACGATCCGAAGCCGTGTGCGCCATATTTTTCAAAATATTCTCGCTTTTTCCGAACGCGATCGAGCGGCCTTGGTACATTACGAGTGCCATATTGAGCGCGGCAACCGCACTCGGCCGATGCGACACAACGACGACAATACAGCCTTGCCTTCGAAGCGTCGTTATAGCCTCGGCCAATGCGTTTTCCCCATCGGCATCCAAATTGGCGTTGGGCTCGTCTAGCGCAACAAGAAAGGGTCTCCCAAAAATAGCTCTCGCAAGGCCAATACGCTGGCGCTGGCCTGCAGAAAGGAACTTGCCGCCCTCCCCCACTCGCGTGGAGTATCCATGTGGAAGGCGTAGAATCATTTCATGGGCGCCAGCAATCCGCGCGGCGCTAAGAATCGCATCCGGCGTTGCTTCTGTGTCGAAGCGGCAAATGTTTTCTGCCACGTTTCCATCGAGCAACTCGACATCTTGTGGCAGATAACCAAGATGCGAACCGAGTTCGTCTGGCCTCCAGTAGTCAAGGCTCGCATTGTCGAGCCGCACGCTGCCATTGGCCGCCGGCCAGACACCAACCAAGGCCCTTAAAAGCGAAGATTTTCCAGAAGCGCTTGCACCAACTATCGCCAGCCCCGCGCCAGCGTCGAGGGCGAACGAGACTCTAGAAACTATCACCTCCTCTGTTCCTGGCGCCATCACGCTAAGGTCACTAACTAAAAGTCGCTCGCTCGGGCGCGGCAGAACTACCGCAGGCGCCTCCGGCACGGCAGTTGCTTTAAGGATGTCGCGCAGTCGGGTTATCGACTGTCGTGCGGCCACAAATTGCTTCGATGTGCTAATTGCGACCTCGATTGGCGCCAACGCACGCCCCATCATGATGGATGATGCGATCATGATACCTCCAGAAGCTTGCTCGTTGACGACCAGGTATGCGCCTATTCCTAAAAGAGACGATTGCAGTACATAGCGGAGAACTTTTGATCCCGAACCAAGCACCGCATACATGTCTGACAGGCGAATGCTCTCTCGCAGAAAATGTTCGTTCGCCTGCACCCAACGGGCTGTGAGCCGGTTGACCATTCCGAGAGCACGAATTACTTCGGCATTGCTGCGCGTGGTATCTGCCAATGCTTGTCTGCGTGCGCTGCACTCCATCGCAATTGCGGCCGCGGCGTGTGATTGACGCTGTGCAAAAACAGTCATTCCCACTATTGCGGCCGCGCCTGTTACTGCCGTGACGCCTATGAGCGGATGGAACGCGAAGAGCAGCAGCACGAAGAGCGGAATCCAAGGCATGTCCAAAAATGCGGTTGGGCCAATACCCGTAAGGAACGAACGCACTTGATCGAGGTCTCGCAATGGCTGCTGCGCCAGCACCACACCCGCGCCCTTCAACGGAAGTGCCGCGATCGCCTGATGGATAGGCTCCTGCAGCGCAGTGTCAAACAGCGCACCAATGCGGGTGAGCATGCGCATGCGGACCACATCAAAATAGCCTTGGAACAAATAGGCAAGGACTACAATAATAGACAAACCGATGAGCGTAGCGACGCTGCGGCTTGGCAGCACGCGGTCATATACCTGCAGCATGTACAGTGAACCGGAGAGCATCAGCAAATTGACGACGCCGCTGAAGACGGCAACGCCGCCTAATCGTGCCGCGCTCGCGCGCAGGCCCAATGTCACAGGATCGTTAGAATTTCGGTCCCCCAGTAGAATTCCCACGGCATCCCCCCCCCGACCATGTTCGTGCTAGCTAACACCCTGGCTGTGTTTCCGACCGCTCACAGTACACGACCAACGGCTTTGCCGTTCGCATGTTCGTTCGCTGAACTTCCACCAGCGACTAATCGGCTGCGAAAAACCAAATCGAGGCTGTGCGACGCATGGAAATTCGACTGTCATGATTACGCAATGTGAAAAATGTGCGAATGAAGAATATGGCTATGCGGAGCATTTTCGCTGACATCTAGAGAGTTCGAAGTCGCGCTTGTGTTGCCAGCGGTGTCTGTTGCGGTTGCGGTGAAAATTTGGGTCCCACTGGCCAATGCGCCTGTGGTGAAGCTCCAAATGCCGCTGGCACTTGCGGTGGCTGTTCCCAGAGCAACGTGCCCGTCTAACACCGTGACCGTGGCAGCGGCCGTCGCAGATCCGCTTAACGTGACAGTGTTGTTCGCATTGATGGTGTCATGCGCAATGACCGGCGCAGCTGGTGGGGTGGTGTCGATCTGCAGCGCGCCCGTCGGGTTCAAGGTACCGGACAAGGAGGCGGCGTTGCCAGAACTGTCCTTGATGGTTGCACCATTGAGATTTACCGTCGTCACCGTTAGGTCTGGTGTATTCTGGCCGGCGCTCACCGTGTAGCTGAACGTGAGCGCGTCTTCGCCAGAGCCGCCAACATAGGTCGCCGTGCCACCATCGTTGAGCGTCAACGTTGGCGTACCGCCAGCGACTGTCACCGCTTCGCTCATCGTCAGAGTCAAAGTAACGACATGCCCGGCGTTCAGATCGCCATTGCCGTTGGTGATACCAGAACCCGATGTCGCCACCGACATCACCGTCGGAACCGATACCGCCGTCGATGACACCGTCGGCGCCGATACCGCCGTCGATGACACCGTGGCGGCCGATACCGTCGTCGATGTCGAGGTTTCAAGGAGAATGGGAACGGTGCCGATAGTCACCTCACCGTTTGCAATGGGCTCGACTTGACCCTGCGCGTTGACATATTGGGTATATGATCCGGCCGCATAAGAGGATTGGCCCGCCGAATTCCAAACAAGAAGTTCACTCTGGCCATTCTTGACCAGCGGGACCGTGTAAACCGAGCCGTTCAGTTGATAACCGGAAGGCTCGGTTGCGCCCGTCAACCACTGTTCCGTTTGTTGATACGCCACGCCCGCGGCGGTAAGTTTGCCCGTCGCTGTGTCGTAAAGTGCGGTGTTGGCATTCTCATAGGCGTAGAACATTTCGGTCTGGACGCCGAGTGCCGCTTGCAGGATCAAGCCTGTCGAGACGTAAGCCTCTTGCGCTGCCGCATTGGTAATGACGGTGGGCGCCTCTAAGCCCCATTCGGTGTCCCACAGCGGCTTATTTGATAAGCCATACTCGGAAAGCACATTCTGGATGTCGATGGTCGATTGCGCCACGCCCTCCCCGGTCGCATTGAGATAACCATGATAGGCGGCAATGTCGAAATACTGTCCGCCGCCATCGGCAAGGAATTGTGCGAAACTTCCAGCGGCTCCACCGGAGTTCACGGTTGGTGAGAGTACCAGCGCGCCAGGATCGAGCGTGTGAACGGTATTGTAGATGATCTCCTGCATTTGCACCAACAACGCGGGCGCAATGCCACTGACGTTGAATTCGTTGAAGCCCTCCCAGTATTTTATTGCGCCGTTGGCTTGCGTCACGATGGCTGTGACGAATGCCTGAAAGTCTGCAAGGTTCGTCGTTACACCACCAGCCCACGCCGGCGGATTGCCAAATGTATAGACCATTTGGTTGTTATTCGCCTGGTTTACAGCAATCCAAGCATTGAGTGCTGTCCAGTTATAAACGCCAGGGGAAGGATTGAGATCAGACCAATCCAAATATTCGACCTGTCCATTGCCTGGAGACCATACGTCCCAACTGCGAACTACACTGGTCGGAATCGTCGGCGATGTCTCAACCGGTCCCCCTAAATACGAGTAATTGAAATCTGGACTCTCGATCGTCAACCCAAAGTACACGACAATCTCCCCCGCCCCTGAACATGATCGTGGTTAATGATTTTGACGAGAAAAAGGAGTCAATGTGGCTTTCTGATCGCCGCGGATTAGTAAGTCGCCGCTAACGGTCAGCAGTTTGGCAAAGCTCGGGATCAACCTGCGGCAAAGATCGCCCGCAGGCCTGGATAATCATCAATCGGTCTGGGGCTATACTAACGTCGGGATCCGGCGGTGGCCCGACACCCCTGGGCAAGACGATGCAAGGCCCGAGGAGAGATGACGAGGTGGTCGATCGGCGCGTCGTAAATTCTGGCAGAAATCGTTCTTATGCACGACAATTATTGAGAATGACGCGCGCGGATGTCTCTCACAGCCTGGCTGCGACCGCAGTCCACTCGGGAGCGGCCGGATACATTTACGCAACCATCAACGTCGTCACGTCCAAGAACTTTCCACGGACCGGCGGACCTTTGTTGCGATTCCTTCAGCCTGGCGTCGTGGAACATCGATATCCCGGCAGCTTCTTGAGCTTGGCGTTCTGTCTTCAGAATAAGATGCAGGTCAATCGACACAACCTACAGCGTTAGCGTGTGTCCGTGGAGGCTCGCTCCTTCCAAACTGACGAGACCGACGATCTTGATGACTTCATCAGTTGCGGCAAGCGCAGCATGAGCTGCCGCACTGGCGCTGGTGTTAATCGCCTCTATCACGTAGGTATTGCCGCCATACTGGAACCAGTCGATCACGCCGGTATGGGCACCAATCGTGCCGCCGCTCTGCGAGGCCGCCGCCGCAGCGGCAGCCAGATCGAGAGCATGTGCTAGCGAGTTCGCTGAACTGACATTCACCGCACTGCTGCCGGCAAGGACTTCAGTACTAGCATTGTCAAATACGATTAGATCTCCGTGACCATCGACCACGTTGCCCAAGGTCGTCATGGCGATGCCCGAGGTTGATGTCCCTCCCGAAGTAGTTGCTCCTGTCAGATCGCCAGCGACGACCACGGTCTCCGACCCGCTGCCGGTATTATTGCCGAAATTGATCGTGTCGGCAGCGCCATTAGCCGTGATGGTGCCACCGGCCGTGCTGGTAGTGAGCTCGGTGATGGTATCGCCCGCTCCACTGGCCACCACCGTCAACGCTCCGGAGCCGCCAACGACCGTCAGGCCTGCCTGCGTCAGCGGCGTCGTGGCGGTGCCCAGCGTTAGGGCACCGGTGGCCTCAGTCCCATTGATCGTTGTCA
>Ga0302325_10015273_pt1 | contig 16322 bp, 20 predicted proteins | sample Palsa_T0_2_FD_201948 | JGI IMG/M metagenome (GOLD analysis project Ga0302325, IMG submission 201948) | Peat permafrost microbial communities from Stordalen Mire near Abisko, Sweden - Palsa_T0_2 | ecosystem: Environmental > Terrestrial > Soil > Palsa > Peat permafrost | place: Sweden: Abisko... | reverse complement strand
CCTGCGCACCGGCCGTCAGCCCGCCGATTGGACCGCCGAACAACTGCAGGCGTTCGCCCCCGAATTCACACCGGACATGGCGCGCCTGCTGGATGCGCGCGAGGGGCTGCGCTCGCGTGAGATTCCCGGCGGCACCGGTCCCCAAGCCGTGGCGCAGGCTTTGGAGCAGGCACGCGTCCGCCTCGCACAGATGACGCCACAGATGGCGCCATGAGCAAGAGCTATCGCCACGGCCAGATCCTGAAGCTGATCCGCGCCAAGAAGATTCACACGCAGGATGAGTTGGCTGGCGAGTTGCGGCAGGCCGGCATCGCCGCTACCCAAGTGACTCTCTCGCGCGACATCCGCGACTTGCGTCTGGTGAAAACGCGCGAAGGTTATCGCGAGTCGCTGGCTGAGGAGACCGGCCCATCTTTTGCAAATCTGGCCGCCGAATTCCTGCACGACGTGCGCGCCGCCCAAAACCTGGTGGTGCTGAAGACCTCGCCGGGACATGCCAACTCGGTCGCGGTAGCTCTCGACAACGAGGACTGGCCCGAGGTGGTCGGCACGATCGCAGGAGACGATACTATTCTGGTGATCGCACCCGACAACGCCACCGCGGAGAAAGTGCGCAAGCGCTGCCTGCAGCCGATCCAAGACACGTAGCGGACCCGTGGCGCACGCTCTCAGCGTGCCGCGCCGGCACTCCTGCCGGCGCCCGCCGATATCGCTTCGAATAATATCCGTCCGCCTCTGCACCACCAGCCTCGAACCTACGAAGCCGCCGGAACTTCCCCGGTATCGATTGCGTAACTCTAATCAGGCCCACGGGTCTACCATCGTGAAACGATCATTGGCAAGCGGTTCTGAACGCACTGTCACCATGAGAACCAGAAAAAGGGTTCTGCCGCTCTTGGCCGTGCTTTCCGCTGCCTTCTGCCTTCCCGTCGCCGGTGTCGCACCAACGATACCGAATGGCGCCGCCATCGACGCCGAAGTGAGTAAGATCATGACCGCCACCCAGGCCAAAGGGATGGCCGTTGCGGTCATCGATCACGGCAAGGCCGGCTATGTCCACGCCTACGGCATCCGTGACGCTAAGGGAGATCCGCTGACCACGGACACGGTCATGTACGGCGCGTCGCTCACCAAGACAGTGTTCGCATACACGGTGATGCAATTGGTCGATCAGGGCAAGCTCAACCTCGACATGCCCCTCAAGGACGATCTCGACAAGCCGCTGCCGAGCTATGGCCCCGATCCGGTTTTCTTGGATAAGTACGGGCCATATAAGGATCTAGCCGACGATCCGCGCTGGGAGAAGATCACGCCGCGTATGTGCATGATGCACGCCACCGGCTTCAGCAACTTCTGGATCATCGAACCCGACCAGAAGCTGCACATCCATTTTGAACCCGGCACGCGCTTCAGCTATTCGGGCGAAGGTTTCATCCTGCTGCAATTCGTCATCGAACACGGCCGCAAGGCGCAGGGGTTGGGGCTCGATGTCGGCGATCTGACCAAGGCCAACTTCGACCGGCTGGGGATGACCCGCACAAGCCTTTTGTGGCATGACGGTCTCGAAACCAATGTCGCCGATGGCTGGAACGATCAGGGCCAGCCCCAGGCACATGATAAGCGCAGCAAGGTGCGCGTGGCGGGCTCCATGAATACCGCGATTTCCGACTTTTCCAAGTTTGCCGCCGCCCTGGTACGCGGCGACGGCCTGAGTGCGGCCTCACGCGCCGAAATGACGAGGCCGCGCTTGCATATCGCCACTGCCCACCTGTTCCCCCTTTTCCTCCCCGACTTGCCGCTGAGCGATCAGCGCAAGGATTTGTACTCGGGCCTGGGCGTCACCGTCTTCGACGGGCCGCAGGGCCACGGTTTCTACAAAGGCGGCCACGACGGCCAGACCGCCAACACCATGGTCTGCATCGAGGCCAGTCAGCGTTGCGTTGTGATCCTGTCGAACGATGTGCGCTCCGAGGCGGGCTTCGGCGATCTGGTCGGGTTCATCCTCGGCGATACAGGCGTGCCATACGACTGGGAATATGGCGACCACGCTGGAAAGTCGTAGAGAATTGGAGGGCGGGCAATCATGCCTGGCAATCATGCCCGCAGCCGGCTTTCAGCCGGCATTCAGCTCGATCTGATCGCCGCCGCGAAAAAACCGTCGCCCGCATCCCGCCCCGGAATCCGCCGCATCGTCTCAACCACCAACGCACCGGATACCGTCCCCACCACAACCTCGTTCTCTTCCCGCTCCAGCGAGCAAGTAGAATAAACGAGCACCCCACCCGGCGCAAGCGCGCACCGCCCCTGTTCCAGCAAAGCCACTTGCCGCGCGTGCAGATCCGTCAAATCCGCAGGCTGCAGGCGCCATTTGATCTCGGGATTGTGCGCCAACGTGCCGGTGCCGGAACAAGGCGCATCGATCAAAATGCGGTCAAAACGGCGCCGAAATGGCAGCGTCCGCGTGCCATCCAGCACCACCAGATCGATGCCCAGCGACTTGAGCGGCGCCAGCCGGCGCAGATGAATGTCGCAAGCGATGGCGCGTACACCCGCCGCGAGCGCCTGTGCGGTCTTGTTGCCGGGCGCAGCGCACAAATCCAAAAACGTCTGGCCAGCCTCGAGGCGCAGCAGCGGCACAATCGATTGCGACCCGATGTCCTGCACCCGCGCCGTTAGCGGGTTCACATAACTCTCCGGCACGCGCAAATTGGCGCGCGCGATGGCCGCCGCGGTTTCCTTACCGTACTGCCGTTCCCAACGCTCCAGCATCCACGCCGGATGCGAAAGCTCCACTTCGGCGCTCGGCCACGCAACCGGCGCGCGGTCCACCTTGCGCAGGACGGCGTTGGCGAACCCGGCCGCCGAGCGCTTGCGGGCGCGCTTGATCAGCTCGACGCTGTCAGAAACCGCCGCGTGCGCCGGAACGCGCTCCAGGTAGCGAAGCTGGTAGATCCCCATGCGCAGCGCCTGCCGCACGGGATCGTCCAGCCGCGCCGCCGGTTTGCCGGAATAGTGCTCGATCAGGTAGTCCAGTTGCGCCCGATAGCGGAGCACGCCGAAGACGATTTCCGACGCCAGGCCCGCATCCCGCGTATCGAGCGGCGCGGCACGCGCGGCCAACAGGTCGGAGGCGTACCCGCCCCGCTCGACCGCTGTCAGGATCTCGAAGGCTAGCCCACGCCCAGGCGACATCTGTTTCAATGTAACCTGGCGCGAGTGGTGGGGCAGGCGGTTTCGCCTGCCAACCGGACCTCGGTGCGCCGTGATTAGCGCGCACGCTTTTCCATCCCGCCTCCAGCGTACGCAATCGTGTTCGGTTAGCCCGCCTGAGGTGGTGAAACCTGGAACCGCTGAAGAACAAACGGACGTAGGTGCACCGGAGCACGGGGGGCGGTTGGGAGCAGCACCCAGGGAAAGATCGGCACGGGAACCTGGGCGACCCGGCTGTGGGGGCGTGGCCGAACCACCCGGCTACCGGAAGGCGCATCTGCGCGATTAACGAGGCCGAACAGGCGCGCGTGTGTGGATTACCTAGGCAGAGCCGACCATTAGGCGGAAGTTGCCGCGCGGCGGAGTTCCAGGATGAGGCCCATGACGCGGGCCTCGATCTCGTCGCGGATCTGGCAGTGGGTTTCGTAATCTTCGGCGATCGGATCGGGGACGTCCCAGTCGCGCACGGCGGTGTCGATCCCGGGCGGCAGGTCGAAGCCGCTCATATTGATGAACAGGTCGAACTGGGCGCGACCGAGCTGTTTGAGGCTTTTAGGGAAATGGTCGCGGAGATCGATGTTCTTTTCGTCCATGGCGCGGACGGTGTCCGGGGCCACCATGAAAGCGGGGGCCAAGCCGGCGCTGGCCGGGATCGTCACGTCGGCGCCGTATGTGCGGGCGAAGCCTTCGGCCATCTGGCTGCGGCAGGAGTTGCCGATACAGATGAAGAGGACGCGGGTTTTGGAAGAGGGCGTCACAGTTTCGAGAGGAAAAGCTCGTGGACGCGGGAATCGGCCGTTAACTCAGGGTGGAAGGTGGCGGCCAAGTGCTTGCCTTGTTCGACCAGGACCGGGTCGCCCTGGTAGCGGGCGAGGACGCGCGCCTGCGGTCCGACGCGGCGGATTACGGGGGCGCGGATGAAGACGGCTTCCATTTCGCCGGGGTGCGTGCGGGCGGCGAATTCGGCTTCGGGGGTGAAGCGGGCCACGCGGCTATCGATCTGGCGCCCGTAGGCGTTGCGCTCGACATCGATATCCAACAGGCCGAGGCCTTCCTGTTCGGGGTTGGAGACGCCGGCGGCCAGCAGAATGGCTCCCGCGCAGGTGCCGAAGATCGGGCGGCGGCGTCCGAAGGCGGCTAGCGGGGCCAGCAGGTTTTCGGCGAGCAGGAGCTTCAGCATCGTGGTGCTTTCCCCGCCGGGGATTACCAGGGCATCGACGGTATCGAGATCGGCTGCAGTGCGCACGAAGATGGGGTCGGCGCCAAGGCGGGTTAGGGTGCGGCCGTGGGCTTCGAAGTCGCCTTGTAGGGCTAGGATGCCTATTTTTTGCATGGCCGTTGAGAAAGTGGCTACCAGCCTCGGGTTTGCATTAGCTCGCCTTCGGGGATTTTGGAGATGTCCAGCCCAGGCATGGCCATGCCGAGTTCTTCGCTCGCTTCCAGGAGCTTGACGGGATCCTTGTAATAAGTTGTGGCGCGCACGATGGCGCGGGCGCGCGCGTCGGGGTCGGAGGACTTGAAGATGCCGGATCCGACGAAGGTGGCCTCCGCGCCCAACTGCATGACCAGCGCGGCGTCGGCGGGGGTGGCGATGCCGCCGGCCGAGAAGTTCGGCACCGGCAGTTTGCCGTGCTGCGCGACCCATTCGACCAACTCCAGCGGCGCCTGCAATTCCTTGGAGGCGTGTACCAGCTCTTCGGCGCCGAGCACGGTGAGCTGTCGCATCTCCTTCTGGATGGTGCGCATGTGGCGCACCGCCTCGACGATGTTGCCGGAGCCGGCCTCGCCCTTGGTGCGGATCATGGCCGCGCCTTCGGCGATGCGGCGCAGAGCCTCGCCGAGGTTACGCGCGCCGCACACGAACGGCACTTTGAAATCGCGCTTGGCGATGTGGTGCACCTCGTCGGCGGGAGTCAGGACTTCGCTTTCGTCGATGTAGTCGACGCCCAGGGCTTCCAGGATGCGCGCTTCCATGAAGTGCCCGATGCGGGCCTTGGCCATGACGGGGATGCTGACGGCCTGCATGATCTCGCGGATCTTGTTGATGGGCGCCATGCGCGCCACGCCGCCATCGCGGCGGATATCGGAGGGTACGCGCTCCAGCGCCATGACGGCGGCGGCGCCGGCCTTTTCGGCGATGAGGGCCTGGTCGGCGTTGGTGACATCCATGATCACGCCGCCTTTGAGCATTTCGGCTAAGCCGACTTTGACTCGAAACGTTTCGTCGAGGAACATAGGTACTCCTTGACAGGCTAAAGCCTGTCCCACCTTAAACCATTGCGGGAGCGGGATCCATTGCGGCATGCGACCGGGTTCGCTCCAACTCGCTCTTGAAAATTCCTCCCAGGGTGGCCAGGCCTTTGCGGATCTCGTCCGGCGTGAGGCCGGCAAAGCTCAGACGCAGAGAACCGGGATCGAAGCGCGAGACCGCAAAATACTTGCCGGGCAGATATGAGACGTTCTCGCGGTGCGCGCGGGCCAGCAATTCGCCGGCGTCCAACGGTTCGGGCAGGCGCACCCACAGATTCATACCGCCGCGCGGACGCGTGAAGCGCGATCCGGCGGGCAGATATCGGTCGCAGGCGGCCAGCACCGCGGCCAGACGTTCCGCGCCGGCCTGCAGCATGTGCGCGCGATGGTCGGCCATGCGTCCGGATTCGGCGAAGCGCAGCAGCACGGCTTGGGAAAGCTGATCGGTATGCAGGTCGGCGAGTTGCTTGGATTGGGCCAGGCGCGCGATGAGGGCGCGCGGGCCAAGCACCCAGCCGACGCGCAGGCCGGGGAAGGTGATCTTCGAGAAACTGCGCAAGAGAATGACGTGGCCGGCGTCGGCGGATTGCTTGATGGGCGGCAGATCCTCGCCGCTGTAGCGCAGATCCCCGTAGATATCGTTTTCGACCAGTGGCACGCGCGCGGCTTGGGCGGCGCGCAGCAGAGCGGCGCGGGCGGCGATGGGGAGCGTCGCGCCGGTCGGATTCTGGAAGTTGGAAGTGATGACGATCAAGCGCGGCCGCTCCCGGTCGAGAGCGGTCTGAAGCTGTTCGATCTCCACGCCATCCGCGCCAACGGGAACACCGATGAGTTGCGCGCCGGCTTCCAGGAAGAGGCTTTTGAGTCCGGGGTAGACGGGATCTTCGACCACCACTTTATCGCCCGGACGGAGGAGCACGCGGGCGAGCAGGTCGAGCGACTGCTGGCAGCCATTGGTGACGATGAGGTCGTCGTCCGGGGCGGCCAGGTTTTCGGCGCGGGCGGCGTCGAGCAGGTAGCGGCGGAGCGGCTCGTATCCGCTGGGGGAGCCGAGTTGCAAGATGTGGGCGAAATCGGGAGCGGCCATGACCTCTTGGCAACTTGCGCGGAGAGCGTCCAGCGGGAAGAGTTGCTCGGACGGGCGCGAGGTAGCGAAGCTGACGCCTTGCCGGGAAAGGGGGCCGGGGGCTGGGGGTTGGGGGCTGGCGTTCGAGCGTTCGAGAAGGTGGGGCCAGTCGAAATGGCGGTTGAGTGTTGCAGAATGTTGCATCACGAAGCTGCCGCGTCCCACTTGGCCGGATATGAGCCCCTCGGACTCAAGGAGTTCGTAGGCGGCGGCGACGGTGGTGCGGTTCAGTCCAAGTGAACCAGCCAATTCGCGCGTGGCGGGGAGGCGTTCGCCTGTAGTCAGTTGGCCGGATTGGATGAGGCCGCTAAAGTGGGCGTATAGCTGCCTGTAGATGGGCAGTGCGGAGGAGGCGTCCAGTTGGGGCTGGGGGACCACGAAGCCAGTATACCATATTGGATGATCGATTGGGGGAGTTGGGTCCGCCAATTGGCTTCGCTTCGTAAATTTCATTTTGGCTTCGCATCGTTCGCGGCGCGTGGTGGCGCGGCGGCTGTCTCTATGATTGTGGAATGCGGGCTCAAAATTTCTCAAGACGAAGCGGTACACCAGGAGACCGGAGGCAACATGAGACGGTGGGCGGTTCCGGTTGCGGCCATTGCCTTACCGCTGTGTCTCATCGCCGAATTGCTGCCGATCCGGTCATATTCCACGGCCGACGGCCTGGCGGCCGACCGCATCGACAAAATCGTCGCCGATGTCCACGGGTTTATCTGGTTCTGCACACCGGAAGGGCTATCGCGTTTCGATGGTTATCGCTTCAAGAATTTTGGGGTAGCGGAAGGACTTCCGCACCGGGCGGTGAACACTCTCCTGGAGACACGCTCCGGCGAATATCTCGTCGGGACCGATGGCGGTCTTTGCCGATTCCGGCCCGGGGGCGATGGGAAATTCACGACATACCTGCCCGGCAACAATCGATACGAGAACGTTGTCATCGCTCTGACCGAAGATTCCGCCGGAAGAATCTGGCGCGGCACCAGCTCAGGGCTGTTTGAAATGCTGAACGATCATACGTTCCGCCGCCAACGGCTGCCTGCCCCTGTGCGTGGACGGGAATTGATAACAGTCGTAGATATTCTGGAGGATGCGGGCGGGAAGCTGTGGCTGGCGACGCCAACTGGCATCTACGTCATCGCGAAGGACGGCTCCGTCGAGCGCATTGGCAAAGAGGATGGCCTGCCAAATGAGTCGGTAGGATACTTGTTTCTGGATAAGTAAAGCAGGCTGTGGGCCGGGACGCCTGGCGGTTGGGTATTGATGCGGGATGGAAAAGACGGGGGGAGGGTTGGCGTTCAGCAGCTCTACCGGGAGCAAGGGGGGCTGAAGGCGGAGGGACCGGACGGGGCTATCTGGGCCGCCACCATCTCCGGAATCACGCGCATGTTCCTGGACAAACGCCCCGTGGTGCTCCAGGTTCTGACCCGAGCGAACGGACTGACGGACCGCATGGTCACCGCGCTCGCCAAAGACCGCGCGGGAAACATGTGGGCGGGAACGGAGGGCGCTGGGGTGATGAAAATCCAGTCAGCCGGGTTCACCACGTTTCGGGAGCCGGATGGTCTGGCGTCGGATCGGCTGGAGTCGGCTTTGGTGGACCGCGCTGGAACGATTCTGACAGTGACCGGTTCGGCTGGTTCGAGACTTGCTCATTCGGTGAACGTCTTCGATGGAGTCAAGTTCCGCGCCATGTCGCTCAAGGGTTTCAGCGAGCTGGCACCCTGGGGAACTCACGGTATTTTGTTACAGGCCCGGACCGGTGCCTGGTGGGCAGCGACACGGAAGGGGCTCTGCCGGTACGCACCCGTCCAGGCCGCGGCTCTGGCTGGCATACGGCCCCAGGCCCGTTATGCGCAGGACACCCAAGTGTTCCGGATCTTCGAGGATTCGAAGGGCCGCATCTGGGCCTCCGCGCAGGGCGCGTTCGACGCACCTCGGCTGATGCGCTGGGACCCCGTGACGGGGGCCATCTCCCGGTATGAAGACTGGTATGGGCTGGTGAGCGCCTTTGCCGAAGACCGGGACGGCACTATCTGGATGGGCTCGTGGTCGGGCGGGTTGCTCCGTTACGACGGGCGGCAATTCAAGCAGTTCCAGCAGGCCGATGGCGTTCCGGCGGGCACGATTCGCGATCTGTTCATCGATAGCGGCGGACGATTGTGGATCGCTTCCCCGCACGGACTCGGATTCATCGATAGCCCCGGTGGTCCGCATTTTGGGGTGCGGGTTTATAAGACCTCAGACGGGCTGGCGAGCGACAGGATCGTGTGCATCGCGGAAGACACGGCAGGGCGCATATACGCCGGCACGTCTCAGGGCGTGGACCGCTTGGATCCCCGAACGGGCCACATCAAGCATTTCTCGACGGCCGACGGGTTGGCGCACGGAGACATGAAGGTGGCGCTCCGGGATCGCTCCGGCGACCTCTGGTTCGGAACCACGCAGGGCTTCTCGCGGCTGTCCCCTGCCGCGGACCGGCCGCCCGCTATCCCGTCGGTGCGGATCACGGATCTGCGCGTCGGACGCGAGCGCTATCCGGTGTCGCAGGTTGGCGAAACGCGCATCAGTCGCGGGGATTTGCAGCCTTCTCAGAATCAGTTTCAGGTCGAGTGGGCTTCAGCGACGAACCGGAAGCCAACTTGCGCTACACGTACAAGCTGGAGGGCGGGACTCGGCGTGGCAGGGACCGGGCAGGGACCATGAGGCGAACTATCCCGGCCTCACGCCGGGGGGCTATCGGTTCCTGGTGAAGGCGGTGAATTCGGAGGGCCAGCCAAGCGCGACGCCCGCGGAGATCGATTTTGTCATTCTTCCACCGGTTTGGAGGCGCTGGTGGTTTGAAACTCTGGCGCTGGCGGTTGCGGCCTGCCTGTTTTTTGCGGGCTACCGGCGCCGGCTGCAAGGGATCACGACGCGGGTCAGGCTGCTTTACGAAGAGCGGCTGGACGAGCGCACGCGCATCGCGCGCGAACTGCACGATACCCTGTTGCAGAGCCTGGCCGGCGTTTCGCTCCAGTTGGACGGCGTGGCGAAGCAGATTGGCCCGAGTTCGGAAGCGGCCGCGTCCCAGATAAGAGGTGTGCGCCAGCAGGTGGACGCGTCTTTCCGCGAGGCGCGGCAAAAAGTACAGGATCTGCGCTCTCCCATGCTGCAGGGCCGTACTCTGCCGGCAGTCCTGCGGGAGTCTTTGGAGCAGATCGCCGCGGGGCATTCGGTCGATCTCCGGATGACGGTGGCCGGCCAGTCCCGCCCCTTGCGGGAGGAAGTGGACGAGGCTGTGTTACGGATCGGCCAGGAAGCGGTCGCCAACGCCGTGCGCCACGCTCAGGCCAGCGAGATTCAAGTGTCACTTACTTATGGCGACCGGTCACTCGGTCTTCGCATCCAGGACGATGGACAAGGCTTTAACCTGGAAGACGCCGGCCGCCGGGTGGGACACTGGGGCTTGCGGAACATGCAGGAGCGCGCCCAGAAAGTCGGCGCTGAGTGGGAGGTCACGTCCGCCGCCGGACGCGGGACCGAGATCGAAGCCATCGTTCCGCTGGCAGCGGAGGAATAGGAGGGGTGCTCATACTACTGTGCGCGCAGACTCTTAGTCTGCCGCGCCCGGCACTCATGCCGGCGCTTGGCGGGCACGCCAAGACAAGGGTCGAGAAGAGTCTCGACCGGCAGGCAAAAGTGCCTGCGCCACGAGGGCAGTAGTACTAAAACAGGAGTCATGGAGCAGAGGCGGATCCGAATTCTGGTAGTGGACGATCATGCGCTGCTGCGCGCGGGGCTGAGCGCTTCGGTCGGCGCCGAACCGGATATGGAGATCGTGGCCGCGGCCTGCAACGGCCGGGAGGCGGTCGAACTCTTCCGGCAGTATCGGCGACATCACGCTGATGGACATGAAGATGCCCGTGATGGGCGGCGTGGAGGCGATCCAGGCGATCCGCGGCGAGTGTTCCTTGGCGAGGGTCATTGTCTTATCCACCTATGAGGGCGACGACGACATCTTTCGCGCGCTCGAAGCCGGCGCCACTTCCTATCTGCTGAAAGACACTCTGGCCGAAGACTTGGTGCGGGTGATTCGCGAGGTGTTTGCCGGCGGCCGGCCGCTTCCGGCAGCCGTGGCGCAACGTTTGGCGGACCGTATGTTGCATCCGGATCTGACGGCCCGCGAGTTGGATGTGCTGCGTCTGATCGCCAGAGGGATGCGGAACAAGGAGATCGCCGCGCAGCTTGGGATCGGCGAGGAAACTACGCAGGGTCACGTGAAGAACATTCTCTCGAAACTTGGGCTGCACGACCGCACCGAGGCGGTGGCGGTAGCCGTGCGGCGGGGGATCGTCCACATCGATTGAGGAGCCTTTTGGGCGGCTTAGGCGAGCGAAGCTCGCCTGTGCTGCCAAGAGTGGCAGCGCGGCAGGCGGGGCGCCTGCGCCACGGGTACCCCTGAAATCAGGGGTTCGTTCCCCCCCCGTTTTGGGTGTTCTTTTGTTTCGCCCGTCACAGTTATTCTGGGATCGGTGGGGACCAACAATGCCATTCGTGTGCTCGCCGTGGACCACAACCCGCTGATGCGTGAAGGGCTGGCGCTGCTGGTGCGCCTGCAGCCCGACATGCAGCTTGTGGGCGCGGTGGCGACGGCCGAGGAAGCGGTTCACATGTACATCGAGCAACGGCCCGATGTAACGCTGATGGATCTGGAATTGCCCTCGGAAGCGGCCATAGGAGCAATCCGGAAGATCCGCGCGCGGGATGCCGACGCTCGCATCATCGGATTGACGACCTACGAGCCGGATGCCGCGTGGGCGCGAGCGTTATCCGCCGGAGCATGCTATTGTGTCGCCAAGGACCGTTTGAGCGACAGCCTGCCGGGGCTGATTCGAAACGGGCGGACGCCGCACTTGGGCAGCTTAGTACCCCCTGAACATAGGGGATAATCTCTTCCCGCGCAATCCCATCTACCCTGTCCCAGGCCGGCTGCAACCTGTAACCGCATGGGTTACACTAATAGACGTGGCGATTAAGGGCTTTCGGCACAAAGGACTCGAGCGATTCTTCACCACCGGGACCAAGTCGGGAATTCAAGCGAAACACGCTGACCGGCTCCGGCTGATCCTCGGCCGTCTGAACGCGTCAACCAGCGCGCGCGATATGAACTTGCCCGGCATGGACCTCCACGAACTCCGCGGCTCCCGAAAGGGCACGTGGGCCGTGAAGGTGAGCGGCAACTGGCGACTCACGTTCACTTGTACCGGGAAGGACGTAGATCGAGTAGACTATGAGGACTATCATTGAGGCGACCATGAAGATGCATAATCCGCCACACCCGGGTGAGGTGCTCAGGGCACTGTGCCTGGAACCCCTGAATTTGACTGTCACGGACGCCGCGCGATCGCTCGGCGTGAGCCGGAAGGCGCTGTCTGGCATCCTGAACGGGCGCGCAGGCATCAGCCCGCAGATGGCGGTGCGTCTCTCGATCGCCTTTGGCACCAGCGCTGAAAGCTGGCTGAACCAGCAGCTTCAGTATGACCTCTGGCACGCGGAGAAAGGCCGGAGGCGGCTCCAGGTAACTAAATTGACTGCTGCCTGACGAGGATAGCCCGCCAGGGCTGCTCTTTCCCCGCCAGTCACACCCGGCCGGAAATCATCTTCTCCAGCGTTTTTTCCACCTTGCAGGCCGCGCCAGCCTTCCGCACGAGATCCCGCCGTAACCCCGGCTATCGCCGGAACGGGAAGATCTCGTGCGCTCGACGGAGCCAGCCGCGATATCGCCCCGATCCAGCCAGCCAAGCGCCGACATTCTTATATGCTTCCGGCGCCTCGACAATCCCGCCGCAAAAAGCGCAGCCGCGCCTTGCAGCCCGACGTGCAGCTTGTGGGCGCGGTGGCGACGGCCGAGGAAGCGGTTCACTTGTACATCGAGCAGCGGCCCGATGTGACGCTGATGGATCTGGAATTGCCCTTGCGAGCGGCATTCGGAGCGATCCGGGAGATCCGCGCGCGAGATGCCGGCGCGCGTATCGTCGGATTGACGACCTACGAGCCGGATGCCGCGTGGGCGCGAGCGTTATCCGCCGGAGCGTGCCATTGCGTCGCCAAGGACCGTCTAAGTGACACCCTGCCGCCGCTGATTCGAAACGGGCAGTCCCCAGTCCTGGACAACTCAGTACCCCCTGAAAATGGGGGGTAACCTTCACCTGATTTCAGGTGCATTTCCTCCCCCAAGTTTCGGGATGGTCTAAATTCCGGTTCCACCTTATAGTGCAGATAGTAAGTGCACTAGCTGGGAAGGGGAATCGACCTCGATCCACTTAGCCGGTGCCCAAGAACTAGTTCACATTCTGAGCGGGGCGTACGGTATAGTTCCAGCGACCAAGCTTTTCGTGGGGAACTAGGTTGAGTTGGCGCATTTCGGCATCTGAGATCTTGATTCCGGTTTCGTAGTTGTCTGGCATGAGGTAGGCGCCGCCGCAGTCCGCTGGGGGAGCTTGGAGCGAGACACTGCTGCATAACTTCACAAGCGACCCGAGCGATGGGTTTCTCCCTCTCTCAGCCGTGGTGATGGGCAAAGATGGGGTGCTCTTTGGCACCACCTATTCCGGCGGCTCCGGTCCCTGCGAGGAAGGCCTTCCTCCAACCTGTGGAACGGTGTTTTCGGTGACCCCGCCCGAATGTCCGGGTGGCGCGTGGACCGAGGTTGTGCTCTACAACTTCACCGGCGGCAGCGCCGCGGCCTTCCCGGGGACAAGCGTGGCGATCGGCGAAGGTGGGGTACTCTACGGGACCACTCTGGGAGGTGGCATCGGACACGTTGGCACGTTGTTTTCCCTGACTCCGCCTGCGTCTCCAGGCGGCTCCTGGACCGAGGCTGTCTTGTACAGCTTCGCCGGCAGCAGCAGCAGCGGGAGCGGCGCAAGCAGCGTCGCGATCGGCGAGGGCGGCGTGCTGTTCGGCGCGACCGAATTCGACGGAACTTCGAACGATGGCACGATATACAAGTTGAGGCCGTAAGGCGCGGGGCCGATTGACAATCGGCCTGCAGGTTGCCAACCTGCCCCACAAGAATGGAGAATAATATGCAGACAACGAGTATCGAATCGTGGGCATCAACGAATCGGGGAGATTTATGCGGTTCTTACGGGGCGCGGACTTCTCCGAGCCGGTTGAGGCGTTTGTTGCGATCTTGCAGTGAATCTTTGGCCGGCACGGTTGAAGCACGTCGATTTCTATTATAAAATTAGTTTTCTTGGTCACATAGTGGGCCGATTGACAATCGGCCCGCAGGTTTCCAACTGTTTCCAACCTGCCCCACAATTACGGCTGAGGAGGCCGGCATGACTCGGAAATCGCTTTGGCGTGGAGTTCTGATTGCAGTTCTTAGTGTGGCGCTGGCCGCGCCCGCTTGGGCAGACAAGCCTCGGCTGGTGATGAGCGGCGGCGCCATACAGAAGGAGGGCGAAGAGATCGTGGCCGGAATTGTGGTGGCGGCGGTGGCTTTGGTGATCGTCGTAGCGCTGCTGGTACAACACTATAAGCCGCAGAAAATTACAGGCTGTGTCAACTCGGGAGCGAACGGCATGCGTGTGACGGATGAAAAAGACAAGCGGGACTACGCGTTGTCCGGCAGCGCGGCGGGCGTTAAGCTGGGAGATCGAATGACGTTGGAAGGCAAGCGGAAGCACGCTGGCAAGGCGCTGGTCTTCGAAGCACACAAGGTAGCCAGAGACTTCGGCGCCTGCCAGCCGTAGTGAAAATCTCAGGGAGGATACGGCATTGCGTTCATGGCTAACACTTACGCTCTTCTGTGCGCTGGCGACGGTGGCCGCTGGGCAGGATCGGCACGACTGGCAATCCGTGGCAGGGTTGCAGGCGGGCGATAGGATTCGCCTGACATTGAAAGCGGGGAAAGCGGGACCGGTGGAAGGTGTATTCGGGAACTGGACGCCGCAAGAGGTAACAGCCGGAACGGTGACCGCGCGCAGAGAGGACGTGGTCAAGATCGAGCGGTACCGTAAGGGCGGCTGGGGACGGGGCAAGAAAGCCATCCTCGGCGCGGCGATCGGATTTGGAGGAGGATTCGCTATCGGCGAGGCTGTGGGCCGTTGTAAGCAGGGCCAATTGTGCCTGGTTGGGCGCGGAGCCGTGGGCGCGGTGTTCGGAGGCCTGGGATTGTTGATCGGCGGCGGAATTGGGGCGCTGCTTCCCGTGCACAATAAAGAGCTGATTTATTGGGCCAAATGATCCAGTTTTGAGGGTGCCGGAGCGTTAGACTAGAGTGATGAAGCTCCGCTGGAAAGACATCTGCACCTCCTTCGTTCTCCCGCTGGCCCTGTGGGCCACGCCGGCGCTCCGTGCGGATGTGACCATCCGCTATCAATCTGAATTGAAACCGTCGGCCGCCTTGCAGCCCATCCTGGACAAGTTCATGCAGACGGCGCAGGCCAATTCCGCGACATCAATCCGGATGAAAGGAAACAAGGGGTACACCACCGCGGGGAACTGGACCGAGATCTTCGATTTTGTGAAGCAGGAAGTAACCCTGATCGATCCGGCGCACAAGACTTTCGCGACCTTCCCCGTATCGCAACTTGCCGATAAAATGGCCGGCGCGTTTCCCCAAGGGACACCCGAGCAAATGCAGGCCGTGCAGCAAGCCATGGCCTCAATCCAGACCAAAGTCGACTCCAAGATTACCGGCAAAACCGCTGAGATTCAGGGGGTCCAGGCCGAAGAGCGCGAGGTCACCGTCACCATGGACAGCCCCATGGTGCCGGCGGGAATGAATCAAAACGGCCCCACCCTGAGAATGGTGATGCACATTTGGACCGCCAAGAAAGAAGAGGCCTTGCGCGTTCCGGCCATAAGGGAGTTGACCGGCTACCAAGCCTGGCAGAAATATCTCATGAACCCCACAGGCATGTTGGAGAAGTTGCTGGGCAAATTGCCTGGCATGTCCAGCACAATTGGTCCGATGCTCGACGAGATATACAAGAACCCATCCGTAATTTTGCGCACCCGCATGGAAATGTACATGCCTTTCCTGGCGGTGATGGCAAAGCAGATGGCGGCGCAGGGTCAGGCGTCCCCTGCGATCGACCCGGACGCTCCGTTGATCGAAATGAGCCAGGAAGTGACGGAGCTTTCCAGCGCTCCTGTGGACGCATCTATCTTCGAGATACCGAAGGATTATGCGGCGGTTTCGGCCGACGATATGGTTCGGGACTTGGTCAAGGCGCAAGGCGCGGGCACGGCGACGACACAGGCGCCGGACGCTCCGAAGTAGCGCCTTTGCCGGCTACGGCGAGACGAGGCCTTCCTCCGCAAGTCGCGCATCCAGCCGATCCAGCAGCGCATCTATCTCGATGAGTAACGTCTCCGGCTGCGCATCTAGCACGGCGCGCACGAGCAATGCCCACGGCTCGCCCAGATGACTTGCAAGGCGCTTCTCGCCTGGATGGGTTTTTCTCTCGATGGCGAACCACACATCGAAATAACTGGCCAGCAAGGCGGTTACGCGGTGTTGCACGCTCACTGCATCGCCGCGGTTCAATGCCAATTGGATTTGGCACCTATAGGATGACTGGTTTCGGCGCAGAATCGGCCAGTTTTTCGCCACGATGGCGCGCCTCAATCCGTCCGGATAGGGAACTCGGGCACGCTCCTGCAGCCGGCGATACCAACCTCGCGGATCGAACAGCGCCTCGGAATGGAGAACGTTGTACCAGAAACACGTCGAACGCCCGAT
>Ga0302325_10015272_pt1 | contig 16322 bp, 13 predicted proteins | sample Palsa_T0_2_FD_201948 | JGI IMG/M metagenome (GOLD analysis project Ga0302325, IMG submission 201948) | Peat permafrost microbial communities from Stordalen Mire near Abisko, Sweden - Palsa_T0_2 | ecosystem: Environmental > Terrestrial > Soil > Palsa > Peat permafrost | place: Sweden: Abisko... | reverse complement strand
TTGTGGCCGGGGTTGGCGCCCTGGTGGCCCTGGTCGGCAATCCGTTTTTCGGCCGGATGAGCGACCGCACCGCGTCGAAGCTAGGCATGCGGCGGCCCTGGATGGTCATCGGCCTGGTGGGCGGTTCGGCCGGCATCCTTATCGTCGCGCTGGCCCCTTCCGTCCCCGTCGTGCTGGCTGGATGGTGTATCGCCGAGTTGTTTTTCAACGCGCTGCTCGCCGCGATGGTGGCCGTGCTGCCGGACCAGGTTCCGTCCGTGCAGCGCGGCCAGGTTTCCGGTGTGCTCGGTGTCTGCTCGCCTATCGGGTCGGTCTGCGGCGCGTTCGTGGTCAAGTTGTTCACCCCCAACCTGCTCGTCATGTTCCTGGCCCCGTGCGCGATCGGCGGGTTTTTCGTTCTCCTTTTCGCGGTCACCCTGAACGATCGCCGGCTCGACCGGGCGGACAAACCGAAATGGTCATTGCGGGAATTCGCCGGCACGTTTTACCTCAACCCACGGAAGAACCCGGACTTCTCCTGGGCTTTCGCCAGCCGCTTCATGGTCGTCCTGGCGTACGCCTTCCTGACCACCTACCAGGCCTACTACCTGCTAGACAAGATCGGGACGGCCAAGGCCGATGTGCCAGAGCAGATATTCCTGGGCACACTCGCCCAGGCCGTCGTCGTCGTCGCCGCTTCCCTCATCGGCGGGAGGCTCTCGGACCGGACAGGCCGGCGGAAGATTTTCGTTCTGGCCGCGTCGGTGGTGTACGGCCTGGCGTTGTTCGTGATCGCCATAGCCAGCAGCTTCAGCGGTTTCCTGGTCGGCATGGCCATCAGCGGACTCGGCTTCGGCGTCTACGCCGCCGTCGACCTTGCGCTCGTGGTGGATGTGCTGCCGGACAAGCAGCACGTGGCCAAGGATCTCGGTGTGTTCAACATCGCCGGGGCTCTTCCCTTTGCCATCGCGCCGGCCATCCTGGTCATCGGCGGTGGCAGCTACGGCGTGCTGTATATGGTCGCCGGCCTGTGCGCCTTCATCGGCGCCGCCGCGATCCTGCCGGTGCGGCGCGTCCGCTGAGGCTGCCTGCACATACATCGGCCGGGCCCCCTTGGAGGGCCCGGCCGTGTCGCGGACGGTCAGACAGCCGCATCCTGGCAGGCGGCCGGCGTGCGGGCCGCGTCTATTGCGGCGGTGATCGGGGAGGGCTTGAAGCCCTTCACGACCAGCCACACGCCCAGCGAGAACTCCCAGGCAGCCACCGGGACCACCGGGAGCGCGGCGAGTCCGGCCACGGAGGAGTGCTGCCCGAGCAGCGTCGCGAATACGCCGACGATGAGCAGGGGGCCTCCGATGAGTCCCATCACGGGAATGACGCGAGGCACGAGGCGGGACCGGTACAGCAAGGAGCCCAGCAGCAGTGCGTTGATGCCCGGCATGAGGGTCTGGGAGAGCAGGAACGTCCACTTGTAGACCGCGACGTGCGACGCGGCGGTGGTGACGAGCGCGGCCGCATTTGCTCCGGCCGCTCCGCCCAGGTCCTGCCGCAAGGTCACCAGCGACAGCAGGCTGACGACGCCGGTGAAGATCATGACGGCTTCCAGGACGCGGGCGGCGACAAAGCCAAGCGCGACGCCTTCGTTCTGCCGCTTGACCACCGGGTACAGCGTGACAGCGGTACCGATGCACGCGAGGGCCATGATCACCTCGAGGAAGCCGCCCACCAGCACGCCAGTGTGGGAGCCGGAGGACAGGATCCAGTCACGGTGGTTCTTCACCGGGCCGTAGAGGGCGACGGTGGGGATCGAGATGAAGGTAATCAGGTAGCAGACGCCCGCGACGAGCGCTGTCTTCCTGGTTGAGGTCATCGGGATTCTTTTCGCTGCTTTCGTGGCCGGGATCTGTACGGTGGTCGCCATGTCGGTCTCCTTTTCGCGGATTGCTGAGTTACCGGGTCTGGGTGGTGGGCATCGGGGGATGGCCGGGTTCGACGTAATTGACTGAGATCAGGGGCAGGCCCAAGTCGCGCGTTTTCTGGAGCAGGCCATGGAGCGCGGCCTGGTCGGTTACGGGGCCGTGGATGATGGTGGTGCCGTCGCTGTCGCGGGTGACGGTCAGCCCGTCAAACCAGGCGGCCCACCGGGCATCGAGGTGCCCCTTGAGGCGGATCTCGTACCGTCCCGGGCTCTGATAGTGGCCGGTCGATATGTCGCTCATGGTGCTCCTTCAGCTATTGCTCTCCCGGCGGCGCCGGGACGTCCGCAGGTCTGATCGAAAGCTAGGAGCCGATGTGGTGAGACGGCATCCCCACACGTGGTGATTGATGTGATGATCTAAGCGATGGGGCCGTGGCGCGTTTGAGCTAGACCACCTGCCGGCGCGTGCGGCCTGTGCGGGGGCCCGTGAAACGACGGGTCAGGGCTGCCGGTTGCGGGTTCGCGGCAAGCCGAGTTCAGCGGCCCTGCGGACCGCCGCGCGGCGGCTGGTCACGGCGAGCTTGGCGTAGATGTTCTTGGTGTGAGTTCGCACGGTGTTCAGCGACACCATGAGCTCGCGGGCGATGGCCGGGCCATCCAGCTCGGTTCCGAGCAGCCGGAGCACCTCGAGCTCACGCTCGCTCAGCGGGTCGATCAGGGCCTGCCTGACCGGGCTGTCCGGCCCGGTCTCACTCACTGCGGCCAGGAGCCGGCGGGCATAGTTCCGGGTCGTCCCCTGTCTCGCGGCGGCTCTGAGCAGGGAAGCCATCGGCGGGCCCTCATCGATAAAGACCCGGACGTAACCCTCCGGCTCAGCCAGCGTCAGGGCCTGTTCCAGGCAGGCCAGCGCAGCCGGGATGTCCCCTAGTGCCTGGTGCGCGAGCGCCTGAAGCACCAGGATTTCGATGACGTGCCCCGTCCGGCCCCCCTCGTCCGCCCTCAGCAGGAGGCGCTCCAGGAACCGGGTGGCGTCGTGACCGGAGTGCCCGGCCCGCTCACCCCCGGATCGCGCCAGGAGCATCCTGGCCAGGGTGATGTGCTCGAACTCGCGTAGGTAACTGAGGTCGTCGTCAACGGATAGGCCCTGCTCACGCGCCCAGCCAAGAGCTTCACCGAGCCTGTCCTGCGCGATCCAGACCCGCGCCTTCAGTGCCGGGACCGGCCGCACATTCGGGAACATGTCGCCCATGTACAGGCGCTCGGCCTCGTTGAGCAGCTCGAGTGCGCCATCCAGATCCCCTTCAGAGCGACGTATCCGAGCCATCGCGACCCGCCAGCGATACCGGTTCTGCGGCAGCCCGATGGCCTCACCCAGCTCCTGGCTGCGCAGCAACTGCTGCGTGGCGGCGGCCAGATCGTTGCGCTCGCGGTGGACCTCGCTGATCCCCACGTACATGTCTGCCGTTCCCCGCAGGACCGGCCCGCCCTGCTCAGACGCACGCTGCAAGGCCTGCTCGTAGGTGCGCATCGCCGCACCGAGACGACCTTGCGCAAGCTGGATGTCCGCCATCCCGATCGCGCAGCCGAAGATATCGGCGATGTGCCCGGCCCGCCGTAGTCCCGCCGCGCATTCCGCCCACGCCGAATACGCGTCCTCGAGGTCCCCGCTGCCCCAGAACGCGATCGCCATGAGGCCCGACGCCGAAGCGCGCCAGCGATGCTCGTCGGCCGGGGCAAGCTCAAGCGCCCGCCGGGCGTGCCTGATCGCGCCGAGCGGCTCTCCCCGGGCCAGCGCCAGGGCGGCACGATAGGTTTCGATCGTCCCCGGGAGGCGCCGGTATTCCTCCTCGTTGGCCACCACCATCCCGGCTGGTGCGGCTGCGGATCCCGCGCCGGTACCCGCGGCTGCGTCCAGCCACCGCTCGGCGTCCTGCAGCTGGCCCTCGACGTCACCGAACTCACCGTCAGACAGCAAGACCCAGGCCACGGCCACGATGAGCACGGGCCTGACGGAGATGATCTCGTCGGGGATCATCTCGAGCCAGCTGCGCACCGTGGCTTCCTGCCTGGCCTGGCTCATCGCCGTAACGGCCCGCTCGACCAGGTCCGCCGCCCGCTGAAAGTCTTCGGCAGCCAGCGCGTGGCCGATGGCCACGGACGTCTCGCCGTTGCGCTGGAACCACGCGCTGGCCCGCCGGTGCAGGTCCGGCACCTGGTCAGGCTGCTCGTCGAGCAGCCGCGCCTGCAGTACGTCGGCAAACAGATGGTGGTAGCGATACCACCGGCGGCGGTCATCCAGCGGGACCAGGAACAGGTTCGCCCGGTCCAGCGCCTCCAGCATGGCCTTGCCGCCGCCCTGCCCGGTGACCGCATCGCACAGCGGACCGCTCAGCCGGCCCAGGATGCAGGTCTGCAGCAGGAAGGCCTGGACCTGATCGGGCTGACGCTGCAGCACCTCCTCAGCCAGGTAGTCGACGACGTAACGATCATCGCCCGCGAAGCCGGCGATGAAGCCGGCCACGTCGTCCCGCCCCTGCATCGACAGCGCCGCCAGCTGGAGCGCGGCGATCCAGCCCTCGGTGCGTCCCTCCAGCGCGGCCACGTCCTGCGCCGTCAGCTGCAGGGCCATCGTCTCGTTCAGGTATGCCGCGGCTTCCTCGGGCGTGAACCGCAGCTCAGCCGCGCGGATCTCGATCAGCTCGCCGCGCGCCCGCCACCGGGCCAGCGGCAGCGCGGGATCGGCCCGGCCGGCGATCACCACGTGCAGACCCGGCGGCAGGTGGTCGAGCAGGAACGCCATCCCGTCCTGGACCTCGCGCGCGTCGATGACGTGGTAGTCATCGAGTACCAGCACAATGTCGCCCGCGATGGCGCTCAGGTCGTTGAGCAGCGTGGTAAGCACCGTTTCGATCGGCGGCGGTCCGGGCGCCTGCAGGAGGGCCAGCGCGTCCTCGCCGACTCCGGGTGCCGCCGTCCGCAGTGCTGCGATCACATAGGTCCAGAACGACGCGGGATCGTTGTCGCCCCGGTCCAGCGAGAGCCACGCGACCAGCCGCTCACCGGCCGGCGCGGCCGGTCCCGCCGCCAGCCACTCGGCGAGCAGCGTCGTCTTGCCGAAGCCAGCGGGCGCGGACACGAGCATCAACCTCGACGCTGACCCGCGATCCAGCCGCGCGGCCAGGCGCGGACGTGGCACCAGATCACGCCGAGGCCTCGGGACGTAGAACTTCGTCTCGAGTAGTGCGGCTGGCACGGCGGAGCCCGGCGCGGCCGGGGGCGCTTCGGGATGGAGCGGTTGGGGCGGGACTGGCTCGCGAAGGACTGGTTCGGGATTGAGCGAGGGGTGCTGGGCCAGGATGCGGGCTTCGAGGTCGCGCAGAGCCGGGCCGGGGTCGATGCCGAGCTCGCCGGCTAGGCGGTCACGGACTTCGGTATAGGCGCGCAGGGCCTCGGCCTGGCGTCCGGCCCGGTACAGGGCCAGGATGAGCAGCTCCCACAGGCGCTCGCGCAGCGGATGCGCCCGGCACCAGGCCTCCAGTCCGGCGGCGAGCTCGCCATGGCGCCCCAGCATCAGGTCTGCTCCGGCGCGCGTTTCGATCGCCACCAGGACCAGCTCGTCGAGCCGCGTCCGTTCGGCATCAAAAAAGCCTGCATAGGTGAAGTCGGCCAGCGGCTCCCCGCGCCGCAGCCCGAGCGCTTCGCCCAGGGCGGCTGACGCGTCCGCGGCCTGGCCCGCCTCCGCCAGCCGGCTGCCCTGCGCCACCAGGTACTCGAAACGGACGACGTCGACATCATCGGGACCGGCATCAAGGGCATAGCCGGCTTCGGTGGTGATGATTGCCGCGGGCCCGAAGCTACGGCGCAGCTGGCCGATCTGGGCCTGCAATGCGTTGGCCGGGTGGGCCGCCTGCCCGTCGCCCCACAGCACGTCGATCAGCCGGTCGGCGCTGACCGGCTGCCCCGGCCGCAGCGCCAGCAGGGCCAGCAAGGCCCGCTGCTTGGCCCCGCGGACCGGCACCGGCTCGCCCGCGTGCTCCGCTTCGAGCTCGCCGAACAGCCGGACCTGCATGAGGCCACCATAGGCCCGGCCTCAGCGCCACGACAGTGCCACCTCAGCCACCGGGCGCAGGCTGCCATCCATAAGGACCAGCCAGAACCGCTCAGCTCGAGGGAAGGACGAACGATGATCGAGGCGCAGCACCTCACCAAGCGCTACGGCCACACGGTTGCGGTCGACGAAGCCTCCTTCGTCGTCCGGCCCGGACGGGTCACCGGCTTCCTCGGCCCCAACGGGGCGGGCAAGTCGACCACCATGCGGATGATCCTGGGCCTGGACACGCCGACCTCCGGCTCCGTCCTGGTCAACGGCCAGCCGTACCGAGAGCTGGCCGACCCGCTGCGGTCGGTCGGCGCGCTGCTGGACGCCACGGCCATCGTCGGCGGCCGCAGCGCTGCTCATCATCTGCTGTGGCTCGCGGACAGCAACGGCATCTCCCGCCGCCGGGTGAGCGAAGTGCTCGACATCGCCGGGCTCAGTGACGTCGCGGGCAAGCGGGTGGGCACCTTCTCACTCGGCATGAATCAGCGGCTCGGCATCGCCGCGGCCCTGCTCGGCGACCCGGAGACGGTGCTGTTCGACGAGCCGATCAACGGCCTGGACCCCGACGGCATCGTGTGGATCAGGAACCTGATGAAGTCACTGGCCGCCCAGGGCCGCACGGTGTTCTTGTCCAGTCACCTGATGAGCGAGATGGCCCAGACCGCCGACCACCTGCTCGTCATCGGCCGCGGCCGCGTCATCGCCGACGCCAGCACAGATGAGTTCGTCAACCGGAACTCCGCTCCCACGGTCCAGATCCGGGCCGTTCAGCAGGGCCTGCTGGCCGACGCGCTGACCCGGCGCGGCGCCGTGCTGGACAGCGGTCCCGGCGGCGCCCTGGTCGTGACCGGCCTAGACGCCGCCGCGATCGGCGCCGTCGCGTCCGCCCACGGCATCACCCTGCTTGAGCTGGCCACGCACAGCGCCACGCTCGAGGAAGCCTTCTTCGGCCTGACCCGAGACGAAACCGACTACCACGCCGCCCAGCTGGCCGGCTCAAGCAAGGGGATCTGACATGAGCGCGATCACCGCCACCACCGGAAAGCCCACCGGTAACGCGGCCCGGGTCCGCATGCGGCTGCTAGCCGCCTTCCTGCCCGTCACCGCCGTGCTGTACATCGGCGCCGAGGCGCTGGACCCCAGGGGCACCGACCAGGTGGTCACCAATACGGCCACCGCGCTCCGGCTGCTGCCCATCGCGTCGGCCCACTCCTCCCAGCTGTACCTGTCGGGTTCGCTGTCGGTGCTGGCGCTCGGCGGACTGGCGGTGTCGTATGCGGCGATCGCCAAGCTGGTCACCGGACGCGGCTGGGTCATCGCCACCATCGCCGCGCTGCTGGGCGGCCTGGGCGCTTTTTCCGGGGCCATGCTCAACGTCCTGGGCGGGATCAGCCTCGCGGTCGCGGCCTCAGCGCACATGACCCAGGCAGCGGCCGCCCAGTTCCTGGTGACCAGCTTCGGTTCCTGGCCGGCTCAGGCCGCCGCCTACATCTACTTCGCCAGCGAATACGTCGCGCCGGTCGTCATGGGGTTCGCGCTGTGGCGCAGCCGCCGGGTGCCGCGCGGGCTGGCCGTCTTGTTCACCGTCGGCCTGGAAGTCGCCGAGTCAATGGGCGCTATCGGCCCCAAGGTCGTGCTGTTCATGCTGCCGTTCGCCGTCGCGATGATCCTTCTTGCCGTCAAGATCTGGCAGTCCGCCGCCCGTCCAGCCGCGATGGCCAATCCGGAACAAGCCCACCACGCCGACCAGCTGGCCGGCACGAGCAAAGGAATCTGACATGACCGCCATGACTCACGCCATCACGACCCGCAGGATCGCCCGGGCGGAATGGACCAAGCTGCGCACCCTGCCCTCCACCTGGCGCACCGCCGTCATCACCGTGGCCATGGCCGTCGGCTTCGGGGTCGCCGTGGCCTACTCCCAAATGAGCCAGTGGCACACCATGACGGCCCAGCAGCGCCTGCTGTTCGACCCGGTCAGCGCCTCGATGAGCGGGGTCATGATCGCCGCGGTGGTCCTCGGTGCACTCGCCGTGAAGACGGTCACCGCGGAGTACTCCACCGGGATGATCCGGGCCACGTTCACCGCCATGCCCGCCCGGCCGCTCGTCCTGGCGGCCAAGGCCGCCGCGGTGGCCGCGTTCGCGTTCCCGGTGACCCTGCTCTGTAACGTCGCGGGCTTCGAGCTCGGCCAGCGGATCTTCGCCGGCCAGCACGCCCAGGTGGCCATCGGCCATCCTGGCGTGGTACGGGCCATGGTCTTCGGGGCCCTGGCGGTGAGCCTGACCGGCGTCATCGGCGTGGGTCTCGGCGGCGTCATCCGGCACACCGCGGGCGCGGCCACCACCCTGGCCCTGATCATCGTCGGCGGGCTCACCGTCGGCCAGTTCCTGCCGGCCGGCTGGCGGCAGTACATGCCCGGAATCGCCACCCAGGCAGCCGTGACGGTCCACCGCTCGGCCGGACTGCTCAGCCCCGGCGTCGCCCTCGCCGTGCTCGGCGGGTACGCCGCCCTCGCCCTAATGGCGGCGTCCCTTCGGACATCCCGCAGCGACGCGTGACCTTCGTCCATATCACCGGGCTGACTTTTCTGGTCACATAAACGCAGGAAGGACTCTCATGACGACTTCCGTCATGACCGCGGGGACCACGATGCGGGCCATCATCCAGGAATGCTACGGCGAGGCCGAGAGCGTGCTGCGGCTCAGCCAGGCCGGCCGTTCGGCGATCGGCGACGGCGAAGTGCTGTTGCGCGTGCACGCAGCCGGCGTGGACCGGGGCATCTGGCACCTCATGGCCGGTCTGCCTACCCGGTGCGCCTGGCGCGGTACGGGATCCGGGCGCCCAAGACCCCGTACGAGGCCGGGAGGTCGCCGGGCGCGTCGAGGCGGTCGGCGGGAACGTGACGGCGCTGCCGGTGGGCGAAGAGGTGTTCGGCACCGCCGAGGGCTCGTTCGCCGAGTACGCACGGGCCCGGGCCGACAGGCTCGCGCCCAAGCCCTCGAACTTCACCTTTGCCCGGGCCGCGGCCGTACCCGTTTCCGGCCTGACCGCCCTGCAGGCGGTCCGCGACCACGGGCACGTGCAGGCTGGCCAGCAGGTCCTGGTCATCGGCGCCTCGGGCGGCGTCGGCACGTTCGCCGTGCAGATCGCCAAGGCAAGCGGTGTGGACGGGGAGGCCGGTGATGCGGCCGAGGGTACGGCGCAGCTGGCCGATCTGCGCCTGCAAGGCGTTGGCCGGGTTCGCCGCCTGCCCGTCGCCCCACAGCACGTCGATCAGCCGGTCGGCGCTGACTGGCTGCCCCCGCCGCAGGGCCAGCAGAGCCCGCTGCTTGGCGCCGCGGACCGGTACCGGCACCGGCCAGCCACCGCTTCGAGCTCGCCGAACAGCCGGACCTCCATGACCTCCACCGTACGGCCCTCGCCCGGGCAGCCTCACCGCACCGGCCGATTTGCCGGAAATCGCCCCGCCTCAGCGCCACGACAGTCCCGCCTCAGAACCCCAGCGCAGGCTTACCTCCAACCGGTGTCATGGATATGGCATCCGAATGCACTGACAAGGCGACAGGGAGGAAACCATGGAACAGAGCTACCCCGTGGAGGTGCGAGCGCGCCTGGACGAGCCGCTGAGCCGCTGGCGGTGGCTGGTCAAGTGGCTGCTGGCGATCCCGCACTACATCGTGCTGTTCTTCTTGTGGATCGCATTCGCCGCCGTCACCGTCATCGCGTTCTTCGCGATCCTGCTCACCGGCCGCTACCCCCGCCCGCTGTTCGGCTTCAACCTGGGGGTACTGCGCTGGTCATGGCGGGTCGCCTACTACACCTACAGCGCCCTGGGGACCGACCGCTACCCGCCGTTCAGCCTCGGGCAGGAGCCGGACTACCCCGCCACACTTGACGTCGCCTACCCGCAGCGGCTCTCCCGCGGCCTGGTCCTGGTCAAGTGGTGGCTGCTGGCCATCCCGCAGTACGCCATCGTCGCCGTGTTCGCCGGCGGCGCCGCCTACACCGCCACCGGAGGCTCGCGGCACGCATGGCAGGCCGATGCCCTCTCCGGCGGCCTGATCGGGCTGCTCGTGTGCTTCGCGGCGATCACGCTGCTGGTCGCGGGCCGCTACCCGAAAGGGCTGTACGACTTCGTCATCGGCATGAACCGCTGGGTGGTGCGGGTCATCGCCTACGCCGCCTTGATGACCGACGCCTACCCGCCGTTCCGTCTCGACCAAGGCGGGGAGGCCATGCCCGCCCCCGCACCCGATGACCTCGCACCCGAGTCGGCCCCCTGGGCCCCGACTCCGGCCGCACCGGCCAGCTGAAGGACCCTGTGGCCGCCCCGGCACAAGACGTGATCATCTCTGCAGCATGTCCCGAACGGCCACCGCCGCCGGCCTGGCCGCGATGGGCGCCCGGGTCGGCATCACCGGCCGCGACCCGGCACGGGCCTGGGCCGCGGCGGCCGGCCAACAGGAACAGCGGCACCCACGAAGGATCGGTGGTGGAGCAGACGATGATGTCGCAGGGCTCGAGATCGGTGAGGTCGGCCAGGTCCGCGGCCACCCGGGCGCGGCCGCGGGCCACGCCGGGCGAGACGCCGAGGCCCTTTAGCTCCTCGCCGGCGGCGGCTTTTGTCCCGGTGCCGCCGTCGGCCCGACACGCCGAGCTTTCTGCTTGCCAGGGAAGGACCAGTTATGACCGAGATGATCGAGCCCATGGCGGCTGCTATCGATTAAGAGCAACTCGCCCGCGACCTGGTGGAGCGGGCCCGTGCCGAGGGTGTGGAACTGCTCGGACGGGGAGGCTTGCTTTCCGGGCTGACCAAGACTGTGCTCGAGACCGCGCCGGAGGCGGAGATGACCGGGCACCTGGGTTATGACAAGTATGACCCTGCTGGCCGCGATGGCGGCAACTCCCGCAACGGTACGCGGGCCAAGACGGTGCTGACCGGGATCGGCCCAGTGCAGATTGAGGTGCCCGCGGCCGGGACGGCAGCTTCGGGCCGCGGGTGGTCCGCAAGCGGCAGCGGCGGCTGGATGGCATCGACCAGATCGTGCTGTCGCTGACCGCCCGCGGGGCTGACCACCGGCGAGATCGCCGCGCACTTCGACGAGGTGTACGGCGCGCGGGTCAGCAAGGACACCATCTCCCGGGTCACCCGACAAGGTGATCGAGGAGATGACCGAGTGGCGGAACCGGCCGCTGGATCGGTCTACTCGGTGCCTTTTCATTGACGCGATCATCGTCGAGGTCCGGGACGGGCAGGTCACCAACCGGCCGGTGTATGTAGTCATCGGCGTCACCGTCAACGGCGAGCGGGACATCCTGGGCCTGTGGGCCGGCGACGGCGCGAGGGCGCCAAGTTGATCGGACACTCCCGGGGTGCGCTATGCGGTTGCTGTCAGGCCGGTCAGGTCGATACTGGCCTGCCATAGCCGGGCGGCGGCTGTGGTGTCGTAGGAGGCCTTGCTGGAGGTCTTGGGCTTGCGGTTGACGAAGTACCGGCCGGTGATGCCCTCGACCTGGGGTGAGGAGGCGAGGTAGACCGGTGTGCCCGCGCCTTGGGCCGGGGTCTTCATGAACAGGCGCGCCACGCGGATCATGACGGCGAGGTAGGCGGCCTGGTCTGCGGCGCCGAAGCTGGTGCGTACCACGCCGGGGTGCAGCACCGTGGCGGTCACGCCGGTGCCTTCCAGGCGGCGGGCTAGCTCGTAGGTGAACATCACGTTGGCCAGCTTGGACTGGCTGTACGCGCGCTGCCCGGAGTAGTTCCGCTCGCCCTGCAGGTCATCGAAGTCAATGCGGGCCCTGGCGTGGGCGGCGGAGGAGACAGTGATGATCCGGGCGGGTGCGCTCGCGGTAAGGCGGTCCAGCAGCAGGCTGGTCAGCAAGAACGGCGCGAGGTGGTTGAGCGCGAAGGTGTGCTCCAGGCCATCGGCGGTGACGTGCCGGTGAGCCCAGAACCCGCCGACGTTATTGACCAGCACGTCCAGCCGCGGGTAGGTATCCAGCACCTGAGCGGCCAGACGGCGCACCCCGGCCTGAACTGACATGTCCGCGGCAAAAGCATCCACCGCTGGGCTGCCCGGCGTGGCGCGGATGGCTGCAGCGGCCGCCTCGGTGCGGGCCAGATCCCGGCCAGTGATGCCGACCCGGGCGCCCAGCGCGGCGAGGCCGATGGCGGTGGCCTTGCCGATGCCGCCGGTGCCTCCGGTGACCAGAACGGACTTCCCGGCCATGAGGGGGGCGTCAGCCATGGTTCAGTCCTACCCCACGGCCGCCCGGAGGCAGTCGCGGGGCCGCCCGGCCGGCCGCTCGTCATAGGCCACGCCCAGATCGTAGGACCCTCACCGTGCCTGATCGACCCCAGCGTGGATGAGCGCGCAGTCTCCGGCGCTATGCGCGGCGGCACCGTACTTGAAGGCCATCGCGACTCCGGCGTCGCGGGTTAGGGCGTCATGGGGCACTGGACCAGGGGGTGGCGTGACAGCCGGGAAGCTGGCCGGCCAGGTCCTCGAAGTCGTCGCCCGGGCCGGTGGGCGGCTGGAGCCGGGCGGTGATGCGGATGGCGAGAGGGTCGCAGCCGACACTGGCGAGGTGCTCGCGGAGCAGGTCGGCGGCTCGCGTGGCCTGGCCCGCGGCCGCGGTGGCGACCACTTCGATGTGATGGCGTTCCCAGTTCATCGCCTGGCCCGCGGGCTGCTGGTCCGGTGTGCCGGTGAGGGCGCTGAGGTCGGCGACGGCGAGGCCGAAGCCGGGGTCGGCGCTGACGGCTAGGCGCAGGGCTGCGGCGGCCCGGTGCGGGCCGGCGGCTCGCTGCGCCCGGCGGTACCACCCGGCCGCCCGGGGGTTGGCGGTGACGACCCGGCCGTGGTCCTCAACGGTGGGTCCGGTGGCGGGCAGATGATCATGGCGGCTGGGACCCTGGCGTGGCGATGGCTGCATAACGGCCAGGGTGCCCGGGAGGCCTGAAGCGCCGCTGAGGTGGTGCTGAGGTCAGCGGGCGAGCAGCGCGAGGCGGGCGGTTAGCGCGGCCACATCCGGCTCGTCGGTCAGCGAGCGATACGCCAGACCCTGGGCGCGCCGCAGGGCGAGGCCGGTGAAGGCTTCGGTGTGGTCACGGGTCGGGTCGGCGATCGCCTTGACCGCGGCTACTGAGGTATCGGCGAGGAGCTGGGTGGCCGGGTCCCCGCTGGCCGAGGCGCCTACGGCGGCGTCGGCGGCGAAGACGGCGGCCTGGTCTGGGTGGCCGGCGGCGAGCTCCCACCAGGCCAGGCCCGCGAGTACCCGGGGCGGGCCGGCCGGAAGGTCGATGTGCCGGTAGTGACCGCCCGCCGCGTCGAGCAGGGCCCGGGCCCGCGGCAGGTCACCGAGGCGGCGCGCTACCGCCGCCTGGCCGACCATGGCGTCGGCCGACACCCACGGGTTGACACTGCAGCCGATCGCTTCGGTGTACAGGGCGTCGGCAGCGGCGTCGTCGCCTTGCCTGGCCCGCAGCGTGGCCAGGGCGACCAGGCTGAACGGCACCTGAATGGGCTGTCCGGTGGCCCGGCATCGCTCCAGGAGCGCTTCGTAGGCCGCCGAGGCCGCATCGAGGTCCCCCCGGACCTCGGCGATGCTGGCCAGGGCGTTCAGCGGAGAGACGACCAGCAAGACCTCGCCCGCAGCGTCGAACCATTCCAGGCTCGAACGGGCGACCGGCTCGGCATCTTCCAGCCGCCCCAGCGACAGCAGGTTCCACGCGACGATCAAGTCGTGCACGCCAAGAAGCCAGCCGTGGCCAGCTGGTTCCAGCAGGTCCCGGGCCTCGCCCAGGGCGTCGAGTGATCGTCCGAAGTGGTGCGCGAACCCGAGCACCGTCGCGTAAATCACCAGCGCCTCGGCCAGGCGAACCCGGTCGTGGCCGGTCCTCAGGGCGGCCACGGCCTGCTCGCATTCGATGACGCCCGACGCCGGGCTGGTCGACATGCCCACGCAGTAGCCGTGCCAGAGGTGGGCGGTCGCTCCCACTTCGGGACGGCATGGCCCTTCGGCGCGCAGCGCATCACCGAGCCAGCGGGCTCCTTCGAGGAAGTCGCCGTTGATGAACCACAGCCAGGCCATCCCGGAGGCCAGCGACAGCGCCGCGTCGGCATCGCCCGTGGCGATGTACCAGTCGAGCGCGGCCCGCAGGTTTCCCGACTCCGCGACGAGACGGTCCCGGCACCCCGGCCCGGTAGCGCCGCGCAGACCCTGGTGGGCTTCGGTGGCCAGCTGCCGGTAATACGCCCCGTGGCGGGCCCGCATGGCACCGGCTTCGCCGGATTCACCGAGCCGTTCCCTGCCGTACTCCCACAGCGTCTGGAGCTGGCCGAACCGGGCCTCGCCGTCGCCGCCGGAGGCGGTGACGAGAGACTTATCGACCAGCCGGCTGAGCACATCGAGGATCTCGCCGGCCGGCACCTGGTCGTCGGCGCAGACGGCCTCAGCTGCGGTGAGCCCGCAGCCGCCGGTAAACGCGGCCAGCCGGGCGAACAGGCGGCGTTCGTCGGAGAACAGCAGGTCATAGCTCCAGTCCACCACCGCGCGGAGCGTCTGCTGACGGGGCAGGGCGGTGCGGGCGCCCCGGCTGAGCAGCCGGAAGCGGTCGTCGAGGCGTTCGGCCAGGGTGGCCAGCGGCAGCGCGCGGAGGCGGGCCGCGGCGAGCTCCACGGCCAGCGGCAGGCCGTCCAGCCGGCGGCAGATGTCCTCGATGAGGCCCGCGGCCGGCCCGTCGGCGAGGAAGCCGGGCCGAACCGCCTGGGCGCGATCAGCGAACAGTTCCACGGCAGCCGCCGGGGCCAGCCCGCCCACCGGTACCAGGACCTCGCCGGGGACGCCGAGCGGCTCGCGGCTGGTGGCGATCAGCCGGAGACCGGGCACCGCTCCGACCAGGGTGTCGGTCAGCGCGGCCGCCTCGCCGATGACGTGCTCGCAGTTGTCCAGGACGAGGACCAGCGACCGTCCGGCCAGGTGCCGCACGATGAGCTCTGTGATCGATCCGGTCGGCTGAGGGCTCGCGAGCGCCGCCGCGGCCGCCCCGAGCGCGGCGGCGGCGGCCGGCACCACCCCGTCGGGCCCGGTGACGCCGGCCAGCTCGACGAGCCAGGCGCCGTCCGGGTGCTCCGGGCGCAGCGCGGCGGCCGCCTCCACCGCGAGGCGGGTCTTGCCCGCCCCGCCCGGGCCGGTCAGCGTGACGAGCCGGCTAGCGCGAACCGCCTCGCGCAGCTTGGCCAGCTCGGCGTCGCGGCCGACAAAGCGGCCCAGCCGCTCCCGCAGATTGCCGGCGGTCACCGGCGCCGCGGCGGCCCTGGCCGCCGGGACCGGAGCCGGGCGGGCTGGGGCGAGCGACGGGTCCTGGGCCAGGATGCGGGTCTGGAGCTCCCGCAACGCCGGGCCCGGGTCCAGGCCTAGCTCGTCGGCCAGGCGATCACGGACTTCGGCGTAGGCGCGCAAGGCTTCGGCCTGCCGTCCGCTCCGGTACAGGGCGAGGATGAGCAGCTCCCATAGGCGCTCGCGGAGCGGGTGTTCCCGGCACAACGCCTCCAGTTCGCCGGCCAGTTCCCCATACCGCCCCAGGCCCAGGTCGGCTCCGGCGCGGGATTCGGTCGCCACCAAGGTCAGCTCGTCCAGCCTGGCCCGTTCGGCGTCAGCGAAGCCGGCGTAGGCGAACTCGGCCAGCGGCTCACCCCGCCGCAGGCCGAGCGCTTCGCCCAGGGTCGCTGACGCCGGCGCCAGCTCGCCGTCGGCGGCCAGCCGCCGGCCCTTCGTCACCAGCTGCTCGAAGCGGACGATGTCGACCTGATCGGGACGTACATCGAGGGCATAGCCGGCTTCGCTGGTGACGATGGCCGCCGCCCCGAAGGTGCGGCGCAGCTGGCCGATCTGGGCCTGCAGGGCGTTGGCCGGGTTCGCCGCCTGCCCGTCGCCCCACAGCACGTCGATCAGCCGGTCGGCGCTGACCGGCTGCCCCCGCTGCAGCGCCAGCAGGGCCAGCAGCGCCCGCTGCTTGGCGCCGCGGACCGGCACCGGCACGCCGCCGGCTACCGCTTCGAGCTCGCCGAACAGCCGCACCTGCATGAGGCCACCATAGGTCCCGCCTCAGCGCTGCGACAGTGCCGTCTCAGGACCCCGGCGCAGGCTGGCATCCAAGACCACAACACTTCGAAGGAAGGACGAACAATGATCGAGGCGCAGCACCTCATCAAGCGCTACGGCACGACGGTCGCCGTCGACGAAGCCTCCTTCGCCGTCCGGCCCGGCCGGGTGACCGGCTTCCTGGGCCCCAACGGGGCCGGCAAGTCGACCACCATG
>Ga0302325_10015271_pt1 | contig 16323 bp, 17 predicted proteins | sample Palsa_T0_2_FD_201948 | JGI IMG/M metagenome (GOLD analysis project Ga0302325, IMG submission 201948) | Peat permafrost microbial communities from Stordalen Mire near Abisko, Sweden - Palsa_T0_2 | ecosystem: Environmental > Terrestrial > Soil > Palsa > Peat permafrost | place: Sweden: Abisko... | reverse complement strand
CAGAAAGTGGCATGCCGAGTTCCTCGAGGGCCCGGGCGACCGCCGATTCGTTCTCCGGATTGGCAAACGAGAAGAGAAAAGAAATTGCGATGGCGTCTGGCTCGGCGCTCCGCACCGCCTCCCGGAGCCGGGTCAGCTCCGCGTCTGACGGCCGCTCTAAAACTCTGCCTTCGTTATCAGTCCTCTCGTGGACTCCGAATCGCAGCGCAGGGCGAACGAGCGGCGCCACCCGGTCGAAGAAGAAGTCATACAAGCGCGAACGCGCCTGACGCCCGATCTCAATCACGTCTTCAAATCCAGAGGTCGTAACGAGCGCAACTCGAGCGCCTTTTCTCTGTAGAAGAGCGTTTGTCCCCACCGTGGTCCCATGGAGCAAAGCGACCACCGCCGCCCCGGCGCCACCGCTTCTCGCGGCATCGCCAACTTCCCTTGTAGATTCACCGATCTTTTTCAGGGCTTCGCCAATCGCGCGCGAAGGATCATCAGGTGTCGAAAATATTTTGAGGGTCTTGAGATTCCCGCCTTGAAACCAAACGCAATCGGTAAACGTGCCTCCAGTATCAATTGCGATGCGGAGCTCTTTATGAGGTTCGGAATGAGCGGCGCGAGCCATCGTTAGGAAGACGATCGGGAAAGATGAACAGGGAAGACTACCATTGCTCTCGACCTTTGAAGTAGACGCGGGCCCGTGCCTGAAACATAATCGCCTCCCCATCCCAAGTGCCGTATCCTGAAGTAGTGAACGCGAGAACGTGGAAACCGTGGCTGGCGCCGGGCGGGGTTTTGTTGGCGCTCACGGCGGCGCTTGTAAACAGTTCTCTCTTCGTGCAGATCGCGCCCTCGCTGTCTTTCTATTATGCGGCCGTATTCGCTGCGGGATTAGGCTTAGCGTGGCGTTTTAATTCCAGCCGCGTTTTATTTTCCCTGCTGGTCCTGCTGCTGGCACATCGTGCCATCGATTTCTTCGCCGCCAGCCAGGCTCATTCCGCTCTGGGTTATGCTGCAAAGATTCAACCCGGCCCTGGACACACCGCGGTGGCGGTGGCTGCGCTGCTGATTCCTCTGAACTTTGTTGTGTTCGCCGCCATGCGAGAACGCGGCCTGATCATGGCAGGAATCGCCCCGCGCTGCGGATTGATCTTCCTCGAATCGGTCGTCTTCGCGATCCTGTGCCGCCCGGAAAACAACCCCATAAACCCGCATCATTCCATCGATCCCTCGATTCCGTTGTGGATTCTTCCGAGCTTTGTGATCGCAGTCGCCGTCTTCGTCCATCGATTTTTCCGATCGCGCAAGCCGGTCGAGCCCGGATTCGCGTGGTCCGTTGGAGCCATCTTCCTGTGGCTCGAATTCGCTCCGGTCGGCAAAATGTCGGACGCCTACGTCGCCACGGCCGCGCTAATCCTCGCGGCATCGCTCATTGAGACCTCCTATGTTCTCGCCTACCACGACGAATTGACCGGCATTCGCGGGCGTCGCGCCTTCAACGAGTCTTTACTTTCGCTCGACCACCAATACGCCATAGCCATAGTCGACATCGACCATTTCAAAAAGTTTAACGACACCTACGGGCACGATGTCGGCGATCAGGTGCTCTGCATGGCAGCCAAGCGAATCTCTGAGGTGGGCGGCGACGGTGAAGCCTTCCGCTGCGGCGGGGAAGAGTTCGCCATAGTCTTTCGCAACAACTCCGCGAAAGAAGCCTTCGAGCATCTCGAAGCGCTGCGCCAGATCATCGCGCGATCCACGTTTTATGTGCGAGGCTCAGAAAGGCGGACAGAAACAAAGGCCGAGGCAGACAATCGCGGTAACGAACTTCGGGCAGGCATGTCCGATCGCAGAAAGTCCGCGAAAAAGAAAACCCCTCTTCCAACTGGAAACCAATCGCCGAATCGCTTATCGCTGACCGTCAGTATTGGGGTCTCCGAACCTAGCACCCGATACCGCCAGCCAGAACAGGTTATCCAGGCAGCCGACCAGGCTCTCTATCGCGCCAAGCACAAGGGAAGGAATCGCGTCGAAGTGGCGTCGACAGCTCCGCTTCGGCTAGCTGCCGACAAGCGCGCCAAGGCGTCGCGGCTCTGATACGTCAGCCTTCTCCCAGCCAAGGAAAGAGGACATGAATCCGTCCCCGGCGGTGGCTGTTTCGAAACGGCTGGCGCGAATAACGACTCGACTTCACCACTCGACGAGATGAATCAGAAAAAGAATGACCGTGGCCCCGAGCGGCAACAGCAGACCAGCACGCAAGCTTCCGGTGGCATGCGAAATCACGCCCACCATCCATGGAATGAGCGCCGGCCCGATCGCTGCCAACGAGAACATAAGGGCGCCGAGACTGCGAGCGGCAACGCCGAAGCGCTGAGAAAGTTGCGCCACCGTGATCGGATACACCGTGGCGAAACTGAGTCCCGTAATGAGCAACCCGGCGACCACTCCCGGAAGTGCGGGAGCCCACAACATCAGCCCTATACCCGCGGCCCCCGCCGCATAGCCGATGCGCAGAATGCGGCGCTCGGAAAAGTGACGCAGGAAGGCGGTGCCGAGCCCCCGCCCCAGGGTCAGCGCCGACCAGAAGAAAGCCGGCATCACCGAAGCCAGCGCAGCCCCACGTGGCCCGAGCCGGGAAACATAGGAACCGATCCACCCACCTACGGCAGTTTCTGCTCCCGGATACAGAAAGAACACCGCCGCAAAAAGCCAGATCGCCGGAGTTCTGGCAAACTCAAGCCATGAAGGCGAAGGTCCCGCGGGCTTTTCCGCCGGAGGGAAGGGCAGATTGCGCACTGCCAGCATCAACAGCAAAAGGAAGAGAGCCACTGACCCAAGAAAAAGTGGCAATAACTTGTGCACCGCCGTCCACGCCACCATCAGCGAACAAAATACCGCGCCGACACCCCAGAAGAAGTTCAGCAGACTGACCGCGCCCGCTCGCGAACGCGAGCCCGACCCGGTGCTGATCTCCGCAATCAGCAAGTTGTCGGTGGGAATAATCAGGCCGAGTCCCAGACCATAAACCGCCACCGAAGCCAGCCCCAGCGAAGTCGATCCGAGATATAGCGTGGACACTCCGCAGGCCATCGACAAAAGCCCTGATAGAAACGCGGGACGGTAGCCCCAACGCGCGAGAAGCACCCCCGCGAGTTGCACGCCTCCGAGCTGTGCCAGAAACTGCACCAGAAAGAGATCGCCTGCCTGCTCATCGTTCAGCACCCAGCGCGCAATCAGGATCGGGAGCATTGGTCCCAACAGCGTGGTGAGAATGCCCGTGGGAAAGAAGGCCATCTGCCCGCTGATTACCAGCTTTCGGTTCGACGTCATCTGCGAAAGCCCGGCGGGAGTGCCAGCCACGTGTCGAGAAGATTTCCAAAATCAGAGTCAGGGACGTTCAACATGACGCACCGCTCGTAGCTTTAGATTCATTTCGGATTCGCAGTCAGAAGACTCTGCATCGTTACACACTCCTTTGATCATTTCGGATCTGTACGGTAGCTCCAGAATCCAGCCATCTTTTCCTGCAGAACGTGGAACGGAGCCTGCTGAGGCGGCGGGAACGTCCTTGTCGCAGCCTCTTCGCGCACTGCATCTTCGATGAGGTGATGCAAAGGAGCCAACTCACAAACCGGGTCCGTGGCGCGGGCATCACCCGTCAGCAGAAAAGCCTGGCAACGGCATCCGCCGAAATCTTCTTTGCGGCGATCGCAAGTGCGGCAGGGCTCGAGCATCCAGTCTTCGCCGCGAAACTTTTGAAATGCTTCTGAAGTTTGCCAGATCCGATCGAGCGCGTGCTCGCGAACATTGTCGAAGCGCAAGCCCGGGATCACGCCGGCTGCATGGCACGGCAAGGCACGCCCGGCTGGATCGATCAGAAGTAGCTGACGTCCCCAACCACCCATGCAGGCTTTCGGAAAGCGGGCATGATAGTCAGGGACAACCATGTCGATGCGAACCCTCCCGCGCAGCCGTTCCTCTGCTGCGGCTACCACCGCGACGGCGCGGTCGAGTTGCGCACGCGTCGGCAGCAGTGCCGAGCGGTTCTGAAGCGCCCAACCGTAGTACTGCGCGTGCGCGATTTCCATGCGATCGGGATGGAGCGCTTCGAGCGCGGAAATCATCTCTTCCAGGTGATCGATGTTCTGGCGATGGACGACCAGGTTTACCGTGAAGGCGATGCCGTGCTCGCGAATCCGAGGTTCGCGAATCCATGCTGCCAACTCAATCTTGTGCGCGTGCGCGCGAGTACCTGCGATCCAGTTCGCCTGGCCTTCGCCTGAATCCTGAAAGCTGAGCTGGAGATGATCGAGGCCTGCTTCGACGAGCTGGCTGAGACGTTCACGGGAAAGGCCGATTCCAGAGGTGATCAGGTTGGTGTAGAGACGCGACCTTCGCGCACCCTCGATCAGTTCCGTCAGATCCTGACGCGCTAACGGCTCGCCTCCGGTGAGGTGAAGATGCAGAACTCCGAGCGCTGCTGCCTCGCCGAAGACACGGAGCCAATCGGCAGTTGCCAGCTCCTCGTTGCGCGAGATCATCTCCAACGGATTCGAGCAGTACACGCAGTGCAGCGGGCAGCGGTGCGTGATCTCGGCAATCAGTGCCAGCGGATTGGAACATTCAGTCATTGGAACACTTAGTCATTGAACCATTCGATCATTGCATCATTGAGCCACCGCACGAGATTCGGTACGTCAATGATTCAATGCCTCAATAGTCGATGATGCGCTTGGCGTGGAGTTGCTCCAGGAAGGTTTGGACTTCGGCTCTTATTTTGCCTTTGGGGGCAAGAAAAAATTGCGTTTCAAGCTTCTGCACGATTTCGGCTAGCGAGAAGTGGCCGCCGCAGAGCTCGAGGATTATGCGGCCCGTTCCTTCCACTCGGATTGCGCCTTCCGGGAAAAGAACCACCGGCGCTTCGACAGTCCCGCCCCAGCGGCACCCGGCAGCCAGTCTCGGAACGCTCGTGTCGACCAGTTCAGGCACGATGGCCCCCATGCTCTGCATCGCCGTTAAGGTTAATGCGAAAAGCTCCTGGCGGCGGCCAGCCTGGCTCGACGTAGGCGAAATAGAGAGCGTCGAGTTGGGCCCACAGAATGTCGCATTTGTCTCGCAACGCTTGAATGACGCTTGCCTGCTCGGCGCGTGTAGCGGCGTGGTCGAATGCATATTTGATGGCGAAGGCGGCGTCTTCGGGCGCTTCGGTCAGGCGCGCTTCGAAATAGTCGAGGCCTGGGGAGAGCCAGGGATAGTGCTGACGCAATTTCTCCATGCGCAGCGTGATCAGATCTTTCGAGAAAAGTTCGGTCAGCGACGACGCTACGCATTCCAGGAATGGCCGCGTGCGTACCAGGTTGAGATATTCGTTTCCGATAAAGCGGGTCGCGGGCAGAACCTCACGCCCACTTATCACTCGCTCTTGATTGAGTCCAGTCGCTTCGGCCAGCTTGATCCAGCGCACGATTCCGCCGTTGCGGCTCTCGTTTTCCGGTCCATCCTGCCCGTCGTGATCCGCGATGCGTTTTCGCCAGACGCGGCGGAAGGAGAGATCGGTGGCACGAGAAAGAACGATCGAGTCTTTGATGGGAATGATCGATTGGTAGTAATAACGGTTGAGCGCCCACGCCTGCAACTGTCCACGGCTTAGTTTGCCTTCGTGCATCAGGAGATGGAAAGGATGCTTGTGGTGATAGCGCTCTTCGCCGACTCGGCGCAGCGCGGCGCGCAATTCGTCAAACGTGAGCTTGGGAGCATTTGTGCTGCTTGCCGGATCATCATCCGGAATGTTTTCAGGAGCTACAGTTCCAGTTGCCAATTGTCCTCCGCTACTTCCCATCCCGCCTCTCGCACGGCGCGGTGTTCGGGGCTTGTCTCGTTCAGAATCGGATTCGTGTTGTTGAGGTGAATGAACATCTTGCGCCCGACTTTAACATTTTCCAGAAGCTGCAGACTTTCTTCTATGGGAATGTGTCCCATCTGGTGGGCGGTTTCGCCGCTGCCCTGAACCCGTTGCAGCTCGTCGTCACTCCAGAAGGTGCCGTCGAAGAGAAGCAGGGCGGAATCGCGGATCTTTTCGAGGAGCGCACCGCTGAGGCTGCCGACTGCGGGAATGTAGGCAACGCGTGCTCCTGACCGGGATTCGAAGAACAGGGCCGCCGTTGCTTCGTTGTCGGCCAGGTTCTCGGCGCCGCTCCTGACATATTTCGGATAACGTCCGGAAAGATAATGGACTTCGCAGCGCAGTCCCGATGCTTCACCGGTTGTGGACAACAATGAAAACGGCGCATCCCCATCCTGATCCATCGGCGTCCAAACCACCTGCGATTCGACCCGGTTCAACATCCCGAACATACTGTTCTCTTCGCGGAGAATGCGCAGGATCGAGGACGCGGCATATACGCGCAGGGGCTGAAGCTCCCGCAGTAGCAGCAAACCAAGAACGTGGTCGAGATCGGCACTACCCAGCACCACGCCCGCGATCGGCGAATCGCGCGACGCTTTTCGAAAAGCACGCGGATGAAGTTCGGGTGAGGTTTCAATCTGGAAGGCAAGGTCGGGGGAGGCTCCGGCGAGAAACCAGGTTGAGTCGTCGGCGCTCAGCGCTAGTTGGGATTGCGTGCGCGCCTTTCCCGTAAAGCCTTTTGCGGAAGTATTACTACGCACAGCTTCACAGTTTCCGCAGCCGCAATTCCACTGCGGGAACCCACCCCCGGCCGCAGAACCGAGGATCTGAATGCGCATCTTTGATTTTTGCAAGATTAGTTAGCTTAGAATCTTGCGTTTTGCAAGTTCAGAGTTTTGCGCTCACGTAGGAATTGATCTCGCAGCAGAGAACAACTTCTTCGAAAACCGGCGTGGTCCAAGCCATGATTTTTTCCCTTCTTTAGACGAAAGATTTTTTCTCACCGCGCCTCTGACGAGGCTTGAATACCAGAGAATCATACCACCACTCGGGGGAGCGGAAATGGCCCGAATGGCCTGTACTCCCGCGAGTTCTTAAGATTCAATCAGTTAGGTCGCTTGAGCCGTTTTGGCGCTATTGAGCGGCTTCGAGCAAGCCCTTTTCCGCCTTTTCCTGGCACTCGATGCAGTGGCGCGTCCAAGGGACGGCCTCGAGCCGTTTGGCGTTGATCTCTTTGCCGCAGGAGACGCATTCCCCGAAGCTGCCCTCGCGGATGCGGGCGAGAGCGCCATCGACCATATTGAGCAACTGGCGATCGTTATTGCTTTGGCTGAAAAGAAATTCCTTGTTATAGGAGCTGGCCGCGCGGTCAGCCACATCTTGCGTCGCCTCATCGTCGGCGGTGCGCCCGTCTTTCTGGTTGCGGACAACCATATGGCTCAATTCCTGGCGCCGTGTTTCCAGTCTTTTTCGGAATGTCTCTAGTTTCTTCTTATCCATGATTGCTGCCTGCGGTGACTACCTTTTAGCGCTCCCGACGGAACCTCACCCACGTGAAGTCAAACAGTTATCGTAAGCGCGGAAGAGATCAGGCGTCAACTGGAGGAGGTAACGGGAGGAGGTAACAGAACCACCCAGGAGGCCGTCGCGATTCGGCAATGGAAGTGATGCCCTTCGACCGCACATCCGGACGCATATGCGTCGGCGTTGAAGTGGGCAGAAGTGCATTCCAGAGGCAAATGCTCGGACCCGTTGTGATTTCGAGCAGGGGAAAAAAGCGGCCCCTTTCGGGGCCAACCTTTTCAAAGAGGCTTAGGTGGCGGGAATCAGAGGAAAGTGATTTGACGCCGCTCTGGGGACAGGAACGGACAGAGTGGGAGTCGATAACAATCGAGAGTGCAGTTCATCAAACAGGTACGGCCTCTTCAGTTGTATTCAATGCAAGCATTTGCCGCACCAAAATAGTAATCGGACGAGGGGCAAGAGCCATTTTTGGAAGCCATTTAAGATCATGAGCTTAGACGACCCAACCCACAAACGATAGCGATGCGGACCAGCCGGGAAGGCAGCGCAGATGCATAAAGGTGCACTTTGGCAGAAAAGCAGGGGCAGAAATGTTGTTCTGGGCACGCGTTGTCTGGTTGCGTCTCCGGAACGCAGGGGCTGAAGGACGGTGCGGCTTGTTTTTGCTATTGTCATTGGCATGCTTCGACATTCTCTGATGCTCGGCCTGATCCTGGCGGCAGCGGTGTCTTTTGCCAAAGACAAAAGTAAAGACCGTTTTCTGCAGCCGGCACCGATACACCTCGACAAGGCGGGCAAAAAGTGGGCCGACAAAACCTTGCGTAAGATGTCGCCCGAAGAGAAGGTTGGTCAACTCTTCGCGATCTGGGTAAAGGCACAGTTTCTGAACGACGGCGATCCCCTCTACGTTCAACTGCGCGACAATCTCACGAAGTATCACATTGGATCGCTGGTCATGACAGTCCCGGTGGACGGCCCGGTGCTGGTCAAGAGCGAGCCCGATGTTGCAGCGGCGCTGCTCAACCGGCTGCAAGGTTCCTCAAAACTGCCTTTGCTTGTTGCCGCCGACTTTGAGCGCGGCGTGTCGATGCGATTGAATGGCGCAACCGTTTTTCCTCACGCCATGGCATTTGCAGCCACCGGGAACCCGGACAATGCCGAGGTCTTCGGACGCATCTCGGCGCTCGAGTCGCGCGCCATTGGAGTGCACTGGAATTTCTTCCCGGATGCGGACGTGAATTCGAATCCCGCAAACCCCATCATCAACACGCGCTCGTTCGGAGAAGATCCGAAGCAGGTGGGCGATTTCGTGGCGGCGTACATCAAGGGCGCTCACGAAGGCAGCATGCTGGTCACGGCCAAACATTTTCCAGGACATGGCGACACTGCAACCGATTCGCACCTTGGCCTGGCCGAGGTTACGGGCGATCACGCGCGGCTCGATGCGGTTGAGTTGCCGCCCTTCAGGCGGGCAATCGAGGCTGGCGTGGATGCGGTTATGGTGGCGCACGTAACCATTCCGGCGCTCGATGCCAAACCCAACCAGGTGGCGACCACCTCAAGCACGATTGTGACCGGGCTTCTGCAGGAAGAAATGGGATTCAAAGGCATCGTTGTGACCGACGCTCTTGACATGGCGGGGTTAACGCGACTCTACGCGAACGATATCGGGCGAGCCGCGGTTGAAACCTTCAAAGCGGGAAATGACGTGCTCATCATTCCGGCGGATCTCGACGCCAGTTACCGGTCGTTGCTGCAGGCGGTGCAGAGTGGCGAAATCAGCCGGCTGAGACTCGATCATTCCGTACGCAAAGTTCTGGAATTAAAAGCTTCTCTGGGCTTGAACAAGGCACGACTGGCCGACCCTGGGAAACTCCCGAGCCTGATCGCGAAACCTGAGAATTTGGCCACAGGTCAGCGTATTGCCGACGAGGCCATTACTCTCGTCCGCGACAATAACAAGGTGATCCCGCTGAAGGAGACTGCAAATCCTTTGGGATCTCCCGGAACTTCTCCTGGAACCAGGGGGGCAACGCTTCCGTATCAATCATTGACAGAGGTGCATAACCGTCTTGTTTTGGTGATCCTTGCCGATGACTTGCGCACGGATCCGGGACGGATGCTGGAACGGCAGACTTTAGCCCGGGTTCCGGATGCCCGCGTGATTTATGTCGACGCGCGCTCTGCCGCGGGCTTGAGACCGGCCGTTGTCGAAGCGGTGGAGGCAGCCGAACACGTGATTGCCGCCGTAGATGTGGTTCCCACCGCCGGTAAGGCGGTGCGCGCCCCTGGGGGAGGCTTGACAAATACAGTCGCCATCGACGGGGCCACGGGATCGATACTTACAACCATCCTGGATCATGCCGCCGAGCGTACTGTGGTGCTCGCGATCGGCAATCCTTACGTGGTGCAGGATTTCCCTGCGATACAGAATTATCTGTGCGCGTTTTCGAATGCCACCGTGTCGGAAACTGCGGCGGTGAAAGCGATTTTCGGCGAGATCGCGATCCGCGGTCATTTGCCGGTTACAATTCCAGGCATCGCGTCCCGAGGTGAGGGGCTCGAACGGGCCGCCCTGCCCATCCCGGCCGCTCCGCCGAGCTCAGGAGGCTCGTCCCATGTTCAACCGTAAAGCAGTGGACCAGAAAACCTTCAGTCCCGGCGGAAAGGGAGACTCGGCGGAACTGAAGGCTGGAACCGAGGCGAACCAGCACGCCGTCGCCCTTTCACGCCGAGAGACCAGGGTTCCCGCTTTGGCCTGATTTATGTCCACACCCGCAAGGACGACACGATCTGATCGAAACCTCGGTTTGGACCGAGGTCAGGAGGTTTTTACCATGTTTGACCTTAGAACTTTCGAACACAAACATTTCAGCGGCAAACTGATCGCAACGCTCGCTCTGGGCGGGCTGTTTGCGGTTCTCTGCCTTCTTCCCGCGTGCACCATCAATGCGAATGACAAGGGACACGATGGCGAAAAGGTGGACATCACGTCTCCGGTGGGCGATTTGCACGTCAGCGAACAGGCCGATATTCGCGATGCCGGATTGACGGTTTATCCCGGGGCGAAACCCGCGCCTAAAGACGACAGCGCCGACAAGAAAAGCGCCAACGTCAATCTTTCGGTGCCGGGATTTTCCTTGAAAGTCATCGCGGGGGAGTTTACTTCGGGTGATGCGCCGGACAGAGTCATCGCCTACTACAACAAAGAGCTGCCCAAATATGGCAAACCGATCCAATGCCACGGCGGTTGGAACGGAGGTCATGCAAACTACGACACGAAAGATAAAATGTCTGAGCCAGTGACGTGTGGGAATGAGGGTGGCGGAGACGCGGTGGAGTTGAAAGTTGGAACCGAGGGAAATCAGCACATCGTTTCGGTCAGGCCGAACGGCTCGGGATCGCGTTTTGCCCTGGTTTACGTTCGCATACACACCGGTTCCGACAACACGATCTGATCGAAGGCGTCGGGTAATCTGACTCTCGGGTCATCGGGTGATTCGTCGACTGCCGAGATTAATGATGGCCCGATGACGCGATGATCGGCGCGCCTGATTGCGCCTTGCTCTCGGGTTCGTTGTGCGCTAGCTTCAAAGGGTGGAGCATTCCTGCCAAAAATGCGGAGTCCTGGTCGAAGACGGCCGACCGTTTTGTCCGCAATGCCGCGCTCCTCAGATCAACGTCCAGGTTGCGATTGCTGACGATCCTGTCGCTTCCGGACTGAATTCGGCAGCCCGCGAGTTTTCTCCGGAATTCTCGCAGGTTCTGCATTCGGATCGCAGCGGCGGGGTTGCAGGCATAATCGACAGCCGATTGGCGGTTCGGGCGGCTCTCCAGGCGGGCGTGCTTGGAGTGTTTATCGCGATGCTCCCCGTGCTCGGCATCGTACTGACTGGCGCGCTGGCTGTGTTTTTGTATCGGCGCAAAAATGGATTCGATCTTCCCGCCGCCCTGGGCGCGCGCCTTGGTGGTGCCGCAGGAGTCGTTGTCTTCGCTGTCAACGCGATGCTGGTCATTCCTATCATTGTTTTACATGCCCAGCAGGAGTGCGTCGATCGGATTGTGGAAGTGGCTCAGAAGTACGGCATCAACACGGCCACTCCACAATTTCAGGCCAACCTTCACGAACTGTTTACTCTGTCAGGCCTGGCAGCATTCTTTGTTTCCACCGTCGTCCTGGCTTCAATTGGAGGCGCCATCGGGTCCCTCCTTCTGCGGTCGCGCAACACTCGGGCTTGATTTTCGTCATCGGGCCGAACCGCAGGTCTTCAGTCTCGCTCTCGCCTTTCTTGCTCTCGTCTCTCCGCACGCGTATGATTCGGCGTTTATGAATTCACGTGCGCCGCGGCGTTTCCACGCTCTCGAGAATTCGCGAGTACGATAACCATGAATCCAGCGCGCGGTTCCCTGCTCGACATCGAGCACCTGGAAGCGGGTGAAATTCTCAGAATTCTGAAGTTTGCCCGCCGCATGAATCCGGACAAGCCTCGTCCGCTTCTCAAGGGGAAGCGGGTGATGCTTCTTTTTTACGAAGCTTCGACTCGGACGCGCAGCTCCTTTGAAATCGCGGCGAAATCGCTTGGCGCACATACCGTTCTTATCCAATCCATCGGTTCGAGTATTGAAAAAGGCGAATCGCTACTCGACACTGGATACACGGTGCGCGCGGTGGGCGCCGACGTCATCGTCATCCGCCATCCGAACGCAGGCGCACCTCAGGTGATGGCGCGGCACATCGACCTGCCCGTCATCAATGCGGGAGACGGATTGCACGAACATCCCTCGCAAGCGTTGCTCGATGCTTACACCATCTTGCGCAACAGGAAAACTTTCAAAGGGCTGCAGGTGGCAATTGTCGGCGACATTTTTCACAGCCGCGTGGCGCGGTCGGCGTGCCACCTGTTGAGCAAGTTCGGAGTGAAAATTATTCTCTGCGGTCCGCCGGAACTGGCGCCCGAGATTGCCACAACGCTCGCGCCAGGTGTGCGGGTCACTCGTCACATTGAAGATGCGTTGCGCGGCACCGATGTAATTATGCTGTTGCGCGTGCAAACCGAACGGCTCGCAGGATTGAAGATCGATCTGACGGAGTACATCGCACGATATCAAATGAATCCAACCCGATTGAAAATGGCGGAGCCGGATGCCATCGTGATGCACCCCGGTCCGATCATCCGCGGGTTGGAGTTGACGAGCGAAGTCGCCGATGGCGTCCAGGCGCGCATTCTTGAGGAAGTGCATAACGGCGTGCCCACGCGTATGGCGATTCTGGCGCGGGCGGTGGGGAAGATGCGATGAGCCCTGAGAAAAACCGTTCCGGTCTCGGAGTCCCCGGTCTCTTGATCAAGGGCGGGCATCTCATCGATCCCGCCTCTCGCATCGATACGCCCATGGATGTGTTGCTGAAAGAAGGGCTGGTGGCGGAAGTGGCCGCTCCGAACAAGATCAAGGGCGGCGCGGACGAAGAATTTGACGCTCGTGGCCTGATCGTTGCGCCAGGATTCATCGATCTGCACGTTCACCTGCGCGAGCCTGGACAGACGCATAAAGAGACGATCGCGACCGGCACCGCGGCGGCGGCGACGGGAGGATTCACCTCTGTCTCCACCATGCCGAACACGGCGCCGGTTGTCGATTCTGTGGATTGGATCGAATGGCTTCGCCAGCCTGAACGCGGCGCGGTCGTCAACCTGTTCGCCATTGCTGCCGCAACGCTCGCAAGTAAAGGCATCACCCTGACCGATTTCCGCGCGCTGCGCAGCGCAGGAGCGATCGCGGTGACCGACGATGGCAAGCCGATCCTCGACGACACAATTATGCGCGAGGCGCTGCTACTTGGCGGAGAACTGAATTTGCCGGTCGTGCAACATGCCGAAGACACGCGGATGACGGAGAACTGCTCGATGCACGCCGGCGCGCGTTCGTTTCGGTTGGGGCTGCGCGGCATGACGGCGGCGGCCGAGTCTTCTATCGTCGAGCGGGACGTGCAACTCGCAATGAATATTCCGAACGCTCGCCTGCACGTCGCGCATCTCTCCACGGCCGATGCGCTGAAAAGTGTCCGCCGGGCGAAACGCGCCAAGGCGCGTGTGACTTGTGAAGTAACGCCGCACCATTTCACTCTGACCGATGACGACATGCGCGATTACGACAGCAATTACAAGATGAATCCGCCGCTGCGCTCGGCGGCCGATCGCGAAGCTATTCTGGTTGCCCTTGCCGACGGCACCGTCGATGCCATCGCCACCGATCACGCGCCTCACGCTTCCCACGAAAAAGACATGGAGTTCGAACGCGCCGCGTTCGGCATCACTGGACTCGAAACTGCGCTCGCGCTTGCGGTGATGAAGTTGCATCGTGAGAAGCGCATCCCCCTGGTTCGCATTGTGGAGCTCTTCAGCAGCGGGCCAGCGCGCTGTTTTGATATGCGCGGCCGCGGATCTCTGGCCCGCGGCTCGATCGCCGACGTTACGGTTTTTGATCCGAAAAAAAAGTGGACATTCGAGGCGGCGAAGTCGCGCTCAAAATCGCGGAACACACCTTTCGATGGGTGGAATTTGACGGGGAAGGTGGTTGCGACGATCGTCGGCGGCAAGATCGTCTACGCCTCTTGATCTGTTTCAACGGTGATCGCGCCGACTTCCACCTTCGCGAAGGCATGGTCGCAAAGGGAGGTGCTGCAGGTCGGCTGTTCGCTATTCGCTTTTGAGCAGCGGATTTCCTGGAGAAACCAAACCTACGCGGTGGAGTTTGGCGGTGAGACGATCCTTGTCGGCGGAAGCAGTGGCGGTGGATAGACGTTTGCGCAGTTTGGCTACTTTTTCTGCGCGAGTGCGGCGTCGACGAATTTCCGGGCGACGACTGGGTGCGGACATAAAATTCTCCTTGGGATTCTTGCGATTCGATCGCGTTATCCGATAACTTTCAGCTCATCGAGACTTCGATTATAGGACCGATGTCAGCTGCTGGCAAAGAGCGTGGCTACCGCTTGGCGCAATAACCACTGCAATCCAAGACAGGAAGGCGTGGATATTTCCGAAAGCGCGAGTCCTCAAAAGAAAGTTCACACCTCAGGAAAACTGATCCTCGATCGGACTCGATCTGGTGTGCGTGTGTGCAGTTTTGGCAGAGACCTGCGTCGGTGCGGATGGGCTTGTCGTTATTTTGCGCCGAACCTGAGCTCTGCGATCGAGTATGGGAAGAGTTCTGCATATCGGTTTTCTGCAACGGACAGGAGCCTTCGCTCCACACGCGAAAATGCCCGGGAGGCTTGCGCTTCCCGGGCACTGTTATCGCAGAGATCGTGATAAGACGATCGTCGTTACCTAGACGGCGGTAACGTTCTCCGCTTGCCAGCCCTTGGGGCCCTTAGTCACGTCGAACTGGACGGTTTGGCCTTCTTGCAGGCTTTTGAAGCCGCCAGCTTGAATAGCGGAGAAATGCACGAAAACGTCTTCGCCATTCTGACGGCTGATGAAACCGTAGCCTTTGGCGTCGTTAAACCACTTCACTGTTCCTTGTTCTGCCATTGATGTTTCCTATTCTTGTTTCTTGATTGAAATATGCTAGAGGTGATTCGCTGCTTGTAGAGGAGGTGCGCTGGTTGGCGGTACCGGCCTGCAACTAACTTTGACTCAAACTTAGCGATACCTATTCTAGCATAGAGTGGCCGAAGAGTGGCCTATATTTTGGGCCGAGGACAAATCTGGAGGAATTGCACGCGGAAGTCGCTGCGGAACATTGGTTTACGAGAGAGCGATAGCGGCTGGTTGTGGTTGGGGATGGGTGGTCGCTGGTCGTTGCCCTACCCTTCGAGCAGCCGATGACTCTCGAACCATGACTCTCGAATAACGATTCAAAAACCATTGCGGGCCACCAGCTTGCTTCGGCTTCTGCGCGCTACGGATTTCGTTGTACGTTACTTTATAGATGAAATGATTGCTTTTCTCACGCTGGAACTTCGGATCGAAGGGGCGCAGTCGCTTAAGGACAAGCGGCAGGTTACTCGCAGCCTGAAGGACCGGCTGCGCGGTTCATTTAATGTGGCGGTGGCGGAGCTTGATCCTGGGCCGCTTTGGAATTCGGCCGTCATCGGCGTGGTCAGCGTTTCGCACTCTCGCGACTATCTTGATGGGCTGATGAAGAACGTTGAGCGGGCGGCTATGCGCATCGCCAATAACGCGGGCGCGGAGGTTAGTGATTCGTTTGTGGAATTTCTTTGAGGAATCGGTTTTGCGCTGGCATGGCTTTCCAGTTCCAGGAACACGGCTTTCCACCACTCTTACCACTACTGAGAACACTCAGGTTCACTGAGGATCACTTCAATCCAAATTCTCCGGTCGTTCTTTCGCCCTGGCCTTCGCTCGTTCCTTCGCTCCGGGCTTGCTTGATTTGGACGTTTGGATTTGGAGATGGTGTCCGCTTCAGCGAACGGCCTTCTGATATCCTTACTGGTTTTATCCAATCGGGGTGGGCTGTGGAGCATCGTGGGCAGAAATATCATCGCGGACGTCTTAGCCAGGCTATTCGCGAGGAAATTGAGACCATCCTCGAAGGGGAGTTGGCGGATCCACGAATCGGGTTGGCCAGCGTGAGCGCGGTGCTCATGGCGCAGGACGCGCGCTCGGCGCGGGTGATGGTTACGGTGGCCGGGGATGAGGCTGAGGCGTTGCGGACCTTGGAAGGACTTACGGCGGCGAAGAATTATGTCCGGCACGAACTGGCGGAACGGCTGCGGCTGCGGCGGCCTCCGGAGCTTTATTTTCAGATTGACCGAGCCGATGAACTGGAGAGTCGCGTCGATGAGTTGTTGACACGGGCAAAAAAGCGGCGGCGGAAGGATGCCGAGCCCAGGGCTTAGGAAAAGTTCTCGTTCGCAGTCCCAGTCTCGATGAAAAGCGTCA
>Ga0302325_10015270_pt1 | contig 16324 bp, 8 predicted proteins | sample Palsa_T0_2_FD_201948 | JGI IMG/M metagenome (GOLD analysis project Ga0302325, IMG submission 201948) | Peat permafrost microbial communities from Stordalen Mire near Abisko, Sweden - Palsa_T0_2 | ecosystem: Environmental > Terrestrial > Soil > Palsa > Peat permafrost | place: Sweden: Abisko... | reverse complement strand
CACATACATTCGTGAATGAGTCACCGGAGCCCATGGTGTATATGAGCTTTTTCCAGGCGGGGTACGAGACGATGGTGCAGGTGGAGACCGAGGGAAATCCGGTCGACCTGGCGCCAGCGGTGCAAAACGCCATCCACGAAATCGATACACGGCTGCCGGTTTTCGATGTGCGTTCCATGCGAGAGAGTACCCAGATGGCGAGCAGTTTCGCCGTCATACAGAGCACCCTGGCGGGAATGTTCGCGTTGATTGGGCTGGTTCTTGCGATAACCGGAATCTACGGAGTCGTGGCCTATCGAACCCAATTGCGGACCCACGAGATCGGAATACGAATGGCTCTGGGCGCTTCACGCGTCGATGTGCTGCGGCTCGTGCTGTTGCAGGGATTGTGGCTCACAGGCATCGGGCTGGCGCTAGGACTGGCGCTTGCGTTGGGAGTGACACGCATTATCGTCCGGCTGTTGTACGGAATCGGCGCCAACGATCCGGTCACCGTCGTTTCCGTCGTCATGCTCCTGGGAGCAATGTCGTTGGTAGCATCCTACCTTCCGGCACATCGAGCGATACGCCGGAACCCCGTGACCGCGATTCGCGAGCTGTAAGCCGCAGTTCGGACTCGACCCGAATTGGACGGATTCGGGGTATGCGTGACACTCCACCTGGTTGGCAAGAAGGGTAACCGGATTCCACCGGTCACAAACCGATCTCAGCTAGGTGGATCTTCGTTGTGCGTTGACGATAACAGGCCGAATCACTCATTGAGGGCTGAATGGCGAGGTTTGGCGCGTTCTGTGAATCTTCGGCCATTTGGAGATTGTGCAATTCAAACTGATCCACTATCAGCGCTCTGGGTCCCTAGTAAATCAGCTTGAGGGAGAACTGGATCTGGCGTGAGGTGCCGGCGGTGCGGCTGATTTCGCCGAAGCCCGATCCATTCATGATATTCGCCGGCAGGCCCATGTTGACGATGTTGAAGAGGTTGAAAAACTCGGAGCGGAATTGCAGATCGACAAGCTCCGATCCGCTCTTGCGCTTGCCGAATGGGGTGTCTTTGATGAGCGCGAAATCGTAGTCGTAATAGGCTGGGCCTCGGAAGGTGTTGCGGCCGAGGGTTCCGAAGCGGCCCTGGTTTGGCCCTGTGCCACCGGAAATATGGATGGGTATATTGAAGTAACTGGCGTTGTCAGCGCCGAGGCCGAAGTAGTCTGCGCGGTCTTTTCTGGCGGTTGACAGGTTGGGCTTTCCGATCTGGTCTGGGCGGTCTACGCCGTTTGATCCTTCGCCGGTCTGCTGGATGCCGGAGAAGATGGTGAACGGCGCTCCGCTTGAGATGGATGAGATGCTGAGCAGTTCCCAGCCGCTGGTTACGGTGCGGCTGATGGGATGCAGAAAGCCAATTTTTTCGCCGTGCAGGTCCTGCGCAAGACTCAGGGTGAAACCGTGAGTTATATCGAAGGCTGATGGGCCTTTTTCAGCGTGCGTGTTGGCTGGATTCTGGGGGAAGGTTGGCGCTACGGCTCCGGTGGCGCCGGTGATATAGCCGCCGATCACGCCGCTGGTGTCATCGATTGATTTGGACCATGTGTAACTGGCCTGCACTCCTGGGCCGCCGTGGGCGACTGTGCCCTGGAGCGAGGTTTGCAAGGCGTTGTAATTGGAATGCGATGTGGCGGTCACGACCTGTTCGGTGCCGAAACCGCCGATGATCTGCCCGGCGCTATTGAAGTTGGTGTAAGGCGCGTGTTGCGCGTCTGCGCCTGCATAGCCATTGGGGAAACTGATGCGCGGCAGCTTGACTCCGGCGGTGCCGACGTAGGCTGCGTCAGCTGTGAGGTCGCCAAATTTGCGTTCCGCTCCGAGTGTCCAGGTGTAAAGACGCGCGTTTCCGAAGGCTGGGTCGATGGAACTGAGCACGAGCGGACTTACGACGTTGCCTGGAGAGAGCGCGGCTACGGATTGCTCATAGCGATTGACATCCATGACTGTATTGGAAGGGACGCTTTTTGGTTTGTCGGTGGGGAAGATGTTCTGACCGGACGTTGTGTATACAGGGGGCAATTCGCTGGGAGTGATGGTGAAGCCGTAGGGGATGGGCACTCCCACGGCGGGCGTGAGGCGAGGATAGACAGCGAAGGGCGTGGAGCCGGTGAGCAGATTGTCTTGCCAGATGTTGGGCGGGATGATGGTGATTCCACCGCCGGCATGGACATGTATCTTGTCTGTGGCGCGCCAGTCGAGTTGGACGCGCGGTTCAAAGCCGTTTTTCTGAAACTGATAGCCGGGCTGGGGATTGATGAGATATTCCTGCTGATTGTTTGGAAGGAATGCGAGGCTTGAGGTGCGGTGGGCTCGCTCGGTGATGGGTGAATACACTTCCCAGCGCAGGCCGAGATCGAGGACGAAGCGGCCGGAAAGCTTCCAGGTGTCTTGCGCGTAGGCTGCTCCGTTGTTGCGATTGATGGCGGCTGGGCCGATGTGCGCTCCGTTGGAGAAGTAGGGCGGCGCGACGGCAACGGTGTAAGCGAAGGGGCTGCCGGTGAGCAGTCCGCTGAGCGTGTCAGGCAGCGGATCGCCGGGGTTGACGTTATGGGTGCCACTGGCGGAGGGAATGAAGACCGGTGAGTAAGCGGTGCCGCCGCCGAAATCGTATTCGCCATTGACGCTTATGCCGAAGTAGGTGGTGTCGCGATTGGCTCTAACTTCGCCGCCGAATTTGAGGGTGTGGCTACCTTTGTTGAGATAGAAATTCTGGCGGAGCTGGAACAGGTTGCCGAAGGCGCTCATGACTGAGCCTCCGGCTGAGTTGAAGGGCTCATACAGGCCGTCGTTGAATTTGACGGCGGGATCGGTGTGATTGGGAGTGGGAAAGGATGGCGTTGTACGCGTGGCGCTGAAGGATGAGTCGAAGGAGAAGCGCGGATTGACGGTGCGGGTGTATGTGGCGACGAAGTTGCGCTGGCGATCCACATACTGGATGCCGAAGGTGGGATCGACGGCGGTTTGATCTGGATTGGTGGTGGGTCCGGTGAGGTTGTCGTAGTTGAATCGGGCAAAGAGCTGTGACTTGGCGGATAGCTTGTGATCGAGACGGATCGAGAATTGGTCTGCGTCTGTGACTACCTTGGAGTCGGCGGCGTAGGTGTTGGCACCATCGGGGCCGGTGGGCTCGTTGGGCAATGGATAGCGGGCGAGGATGGCGGCTATGGCGGAGTTGACGGGGACGGCGAGGGTATCGGTAGTCTGGTTCGTGCCTTGGTTGTAGGTGACGACGTCTTGTCCGGTGCGCTGGGCTGCGGTGGGCACGGGGAAGACTTGCGTGGTGCCGAGGACCTGGCGGAATCCCTGATATTGGCCGAAGTAGAAGGTCTTGCCGGAGCCGTTGTAGATGTGAGGCAGAACGATGGGGCCGCCATTGGTGAATCCGAATTCGTTGCGGCGAAATGGCGGGATTCTTCCGGGATCGGCTACGGTGGCGTGGTCGAAGTAGTTGCGTGCGTCGAAGGCGGAGTTACGCACGAATTCAAAGACTGAGCCGTGAAAGCCGCTGCTGCCGGAGCGGGTGAGGATGTTGGTGAATCCTGCTGCGCCGCGGCCGATTTCGGCGGGGATCCAGCCAGAGGTGGATTGGATTTCTTCGACTGCATCCACGTTGAAGTTGGTGAAGGTGGCTCCGCCCATTTCGGGATCGCTGATGTCGGCGCCATCCATGGCGAAGACTGCTTCGACGCCGCGCTGGCCGTTGATGGCGAACTGCTGGGTGAAGTTGGTGGCTCCGTTGGCGTCGGTCATGGTTCCGGCGGCGAGCAGGAGCAGCTGGCTGAAGTCGCGCTTGTTCAACGGGAGCGAACTGACGGCGTGGCTGGAGAGCTCTTCGCCGCCGGAGGTCGTGGGTTGAGCGCTCTGGGCTGGGGCGTTTGGGGCAAATGGAATATAGGCGATTGCGATTGAGGCGGCGGTGTCGGGACCGACGAGATCGGGTCCAGCTAGCGTGATCGCCATTGCTGATCCGTTTGCGGCTGGGCTGTTTGCGGATAGGTCGATGTCTTTGGCAAAAGAGAGCTTGTGGTTGTTCAGCTGGATCGAGAGTTTATAGGGGCCGGGCGCTAGGTTCTCGAAAAGGAATCTGCCGTCGGATGCGGTGACGGCTGTGAGTTTACTGGTCGAAGCGCCTTGAGAGATCAACTCGATGGTGGCGCCACCGGCTGGCGCTCCGGCTGCTGTGTGCAGGGTTCCGCGCAGGGTGGTCAACGGCGCTGGCTGAGACCAGGCGCGGCTCGCGGAGGTGATGGAGATGAGCGAGAGAAGGAGAGTGATCCAGATGAGAGAGAGCTTGAGCCTAGGAGAGCATGAGGAGCCTGGTACGAATGAACCGGTCAATTTCTACCTTTCTTATTCTTACTTTGTGCTGGTTTCGGGATTCGCGCAGGCGCTTTCCTGAGATGCAGGCTTATTTACGGTCAGATCATCTTAAATGAGCGGATAAATGTCTTCCCAGTTGCGCGACCCGAAAACCAATCGCGAGGAGACATGTCGCTCTGGGTTTGATTGCCAAGTAAGATGAAGCAAGATCAGATTTTGAGGGAGATATTGGCAATGGCTACCACCTGGAATGCTCCGGGGCCTAACGGCTCGGGGGCTGCTGGCAACTCGATTCCGTGGTACCTGTGGTGCTCGGCTCTGGCCGTCACTTCGGTTACGATTGGCGCGCATTGGGATGTTTCGTGGCATCGATCGATTGGGCGCGACAGCTTCTGGACGCCGGCGCATATGGCTATCTATGCGTGCGGGGTGCTGGCGGCTATCTGTTGCGGCTATCTGGTGCTGTACACCACGTTTCGAAGGCCTGCGGGGCTGGTTGCTTCTTCTGTGGAGATATTTGGATTTCGGGCTCCGCTCGGGGCGTTTATCGCGTCCTGGGGCGGCATTGCGATGCTGACTTCAGCGCCTTTTGATAACTGGTGGCACAACACTTATGGGCTGGATGTGAAGATTGTGAGTCCGCCGCATACGTTGCTGATGCTGGGGGTTTTCGCGGTGTCTGTGGGTACGCTGATTTTGCTGCTTGGAGCGATGAATCGAGCTGAGCAGGCAGGCTATTTCGCGACGGCGCGCCATCTGCAATGGCTGCTGCTTTATGTGGGCGGGCTGATGGTGGTGTTTCAAATGTTTTTCCGCATGGAGTACACGTGGGACGTGTACCTGCACACTTCGGGAGCCTATCAGTCGGTAGCGATTGGCGTGCCGACGCTGTTTGCGATTCTGTGGCAGGCCTCGCGCAATCGCTGGTCTTCTACGGTGACTTCGGCGATCTACACGGTGTTTCTGATTGGCGCTGTGCTGATTCTGCCTTTGTTTCCGGCAGAACCGAAGCTGGGGCCGGTGTTTCATGCGGTCACGCATTTTGTCCCGCCGAAGTTTCCTATCCTGCTGATCGTTCCTGCGATCTGTTTGGATGTGCTGTGGAGCAGCACCAGGCAATGGAAACCGTGGCTGGTGGCGCTGGTGAGCGGGCCGGTCTTTGTGCTGTCACTGGTGGGCGTGGAGTGGCCGTTTGCGGATTTCCTGATGACCAAGGCGGCTGACAATCGGTTCTTTGGGACTGGGTATTTTCAGTACAGCATGCCGCCGACTTCGTTTGATATTCTGCGGCTCTTTGTCCATCCCGAGGAGGGTTGGGTGCTTTGGAGCGGTCTGGCGTTGGCAGCACTGTATGCCTCGCTCAGCGCCTGGGTGGGGATCCAGTTGGGAAGGTGGATGCGTGGCATTCAGCGCTAGTGTTCGGCGCGGACTCCGTGCTTCTTTGAAATTGCTGCTGGTGGCCGGGTTCGGGCTACTCGGTTCGGCGACGGCGCTGGCTCATGTGGGCAGTCCGGATATTTACGCAGATGGCAATGCCGGGCCGTATCGTGTGTTCGTTACGATCAGGCCGCCGCTGGTGATACCGGGCGTGGCTGAAATTGAGGTGCGAATTGAGCCCGGTGGTCCTCCAGTTTCGGGGATATCGATTGCGCCTATTCCACTGACGGGCGAGGCTTCGCTGCACCCGCCGGTTGCGGATGCGATGAAGCAGTCGGCGCAGGATAGGCAGTTCTACACTGGCGCGCTGTGGATTATGGCCAGCGGATCGTGGCAGGTGCGGTTCACGGTGAGTGGCAGTCAGGGAGTGGGTGTGCTGTCGATTCCGGTGCCGGCGACTTCTTCATCTACGGCTGGAATGCAGGCGGGGCTGGGCAGTTTGCTGGGTGGATTGGGACTGGTGCTGGTGGCGGGGGCGATCGGCATCGTGGGTGCGGCGGCTCGGGATGCGCAGCTTCTGCCGGGTGCGCCGGTGCAGGCGGCTGGGCGCAAGAGGGCAATCATTGCGATGGGGATTGCCCTGGTGTTGATGGTGGGAGCGGTCTGGTTTGGCAAGGTCTGGTGGCAGAGCGCTGCGGATGACTACGCTCATTATGTCTACAAGCCTCTGACGATGACGGCTACGGTCGAGCAGGGTGGGCAGGCGAGCGGGCAGATTCTCAAGCTCAGGATCGAAGATCCTGGGTGGCTAAAGAGCCGCAGGCTGGATGATTTCGTGCTGGATCATGACCATCTGATGCACCTGTATCTGTTGCGCGAACCGGGGCTGGATTTGGTGTACCATCTGCATCCGGATCAGGTTGTGCCGGGTGAGTTTCAGTTGACGCTGCCGTCGATTCCGTCTGGGCTTTATCAGGTGTACGCGGATGTGGTGCACGCGACGGGCTTTCCGGAAACGCTGGTTGCCAGGCTGACGCTGCCGGAGATTGCGGGGCGTCCTTTGGCGGGCGACGATGCGAAGGGGTTAGCGCAGCCGGTGAGTGAGTTACGGACTGGACCTAATGGTTGGGCAGGATGTCCGGCTCAGTCGACCGAGGGGTCTCAATTCCGGCTGCCGGATGGTTACACCATGGTTTGGAACAACGCGGCGACGCTGCCGGCGAAGACTCCGCAGGTTTTTGAGTTCAGCTTGTTCGATCCCTCAGGCAAGCCGCCGTCGGATATGGCGCTCTATATGGGGATGGTTGGCCATGCTGCCTTTGTGAAGGATGACGGCACTGTTTTCGCGCATGTGCATCCATCGGGGACAGTTTCAATGGCGGCGCTGATGATGGCTGCTGCGCAGAATCAGCCGGCCGGGCAGAGGAGCAATTCCATGTCGTCGATGCCGGATATGGAGGGCATGGATTCGGACGAGGATGTCGTGAAGTCTGACAAGGCGCACGGACCTAAGGCCGCTCAAACTTCCGCGCCGTCCATGCAAGCTGGGCGGCCTGTTGCGACTGGTATTCCTAACGCAGTCGGATTCCCTTATGGGTTCCCAACTGCGGGGGCATATCGCATTTTTGTCCAGATGAAGCATGGCCAGACGATTGAGACAGGCGCCTTTGACGCTTGCGCCGGATCTGCCCGCTCCCATTGACCCGGAACAGTGCCGGTGCCGGGAGCTTTCCTCGAGCTCTCATACCTCACGCGAATACGGACAAAATGGCGCGATCCGGTGGTATTCTCGGCAAGTGCCCTGTCGCCTTGCCATCAAGGCTCTCTTACTGCTATTTGCCGCTTCGCTAGCAGCTCAGCAGCCTGCACAGAATCCCGCGCCAAAGCCTGCCGCCAAGACCGCGCCGACTCTCGTCGTTGAGGGAGTGGGCAAAGGCGCGGTGCCGCTGGACGGCTCATGGCAGTTCCATTTGGGAGATAACCCGGCGTGGGCGGACCCCTTATTCGATGACTCGGGATGGGAGACGATCGAGGCTGACAGCCCATGGGGCGCCCAGCAGCATCCCTCTTACACAGGATTTGCATGGTATCGCCGTCATCTGGAGATTTTGCCCACGGCTGGCGCCACGCATGATTACCGCATCCTGATTCCGCACGCGGAGGATGCTTACGAAGTCTACTGGAATGGAAATCTGGCCGGAAGCTATGGCAAACTGCCTCCTCATGCCAAGTGGTACTACAGCACGTTCCCCCGCTCATTTCCGCTGCGCGGGTCGGCCTATGGGACGTTGGCGATTCGCGTGTGGAAGGCTCCGCTTGAGGCGTTTTCGATGGCGGAGTCGGGCGGCCTGTATGATCCACCGCTAGTCGGCGAGGCGGAAGCGATTGCCCTGCACGAAGATGCCACCTACTGGTTTCGTATACGTATCGATCTTTTCGACTATTCCTTGATATTGCTGCGCGGCTTTGTGACGCTGCTTTGCCTGGTGCTGTGGAGCCGCAATCGCAGTGAGCAACTTTTCGTGTGGGTGGGCGTCTTCACCGCGACTCCGGTGACCCTCGAAATCCTGGATCGTCTCTTCCTGATTCCTTTTTCATACGGACTGGCGCGGTTCCTCAACCAGCCGATGTACGTGCTCTACAACGTTTCGCTTTGGTTTCTGCTGGTGTGGCTGCTGCAGCTCAATGAAAACCGAACCCTGTTCCGATTGACCAAGGCGCTGGCATGCCTGAACCTGATCGCCGGATTCGCGGATGGGGCTCTGGCGTATTTCTGGGGCTCGGCGACGCATTGGATGCAGTGGGCCGATGGTTTGCTGACGACATTCATTCTGCTGGTGGAAGTTTTCCCTTTTGTGCTGATCGGAATGGGTTTCCGGCGCAGGCTGGACCCTTCACGCTGGGTCGTGGCGTTGAGCGCGCTGGTTCTGCAGATGATCAACAGCGTTGCCGATGCCAGCGCGCTGGGCCAGCGATTTACTCATTGGACGCTCTTTGCCGCCCTGATCGACACGCCGCTGTTTGTCATTCAAGGAGTCGAGTTCCGCGCGGAGAAAGTTACTTCGATCATTTTGTTTATCGCCATTCTTTATGCCGTTTACCACTACGCGCTGGAGCGGCAGGCGCGCCAGAACGTGCTGGAGCGGGAGATTCAGAGCGCGCGGGAAATTCAGCAGGTTCTGATCCCGGAGACACTGCCGTCGCTAAAGGGATATGCGGTTACAAGCGCTTATCAACCGGCGCTCGAAGTAGGCGGGGACTTTTTTCAGATGCTGCCTATCCCAGGTGGTTCAACCATTGTGGCCCTGGGTGACGTGAGCGGCAAAGGACTGAAGGCGGCGATGAACGTGTCGATGATAGTGGGAGTGCTGCGCGCGCTGGCCGATTCGAGCACTCACCCAGGCGACATGATGGAGGGACTGAACCGCTGCCTGTGCGGGCGGATGCAGGGAGGCTTTACTACAGCCATCATCCTGCGCCTCGATCCGGATGGGACGGTTACTTTTGCCAACGCCGGCCATCTGCCGCCGTTTCTGAATAATGAAGAGGTCATGCTGGAGGGATCGCTACCCCTGGGGCTTGTACCATCCGCGTATTATGGCGAGGTTTCCATGCAACTGCATCCAGGCGACTATCTGAGCCTGTATACGGATGGTCTGCTGGAGGCGCGCAATGAGCTCGGCGAACTCTACGGCTTTGAGCGTTTGCACGCTCTGCTGGTCAACCGGCCAACAGCCCAGCAGGCCACAGAGGCTGCCGTGGCATTCGGTCAGGACGATGACATCACCGTCCTGACCCTGAATCGCCTTGCCGCCGGCGAAGAAGCGACCACTTTGCTGGTGGTCGCCCCGTCACTGGCGCCCTCAGGCAGCGGGCGCTGATCTCCACTTGCTGATCTCTGCTTAACGATGCGCCACTGTGACTGAGACTGAGGTACTGCCGGTGCTGTAGTTGGTTCCACCAGCGTACGTTGCGGTGAAGGAATGGTTGCCGTTGCTCAACGCCGAAGCCGCAATTGTGTAGCTGGCGGTCCCGGCGGCATTGACTGGAACTACGAAAAGGATCTTGCTGCCGTCCGCAAAGGTAACGGAGCCCGTACTCCTGGGCGGACCTGCGCTCCAGGATTGGACAGAGGCGTTCAGCGTGAGGTTGCCGCCGGTCAGATACCAGGTGGATGGCGTAAGCCCGACGTTTACGGGAGCCAGCGTTACAGTGAAGCTTTCCGTCTGGGGATTGGCAGCTGCATAGTTGGTTTGCGCGGCGTAGGACACGACCACGCTGTGCTGGCCTACAGCTGGTTTGGAGATGGTGAATAGCGCAACGCCGAATACCAATGGAACCGCCTTCGGGGAGCCATTGTCATACTGATACGTAATGACCCCTTGCGCCGGACCGGCATTTGAGCTTGCATAGGCGCCGCAGATGTAATCCTCGCCATAGGGTTCGCTCGGATTCCAGCAATATACGCCGAGATTCACCGGAACGGGCTTGACGGTGAAGGTGACCGGTGCGGAAGTGCCGCCGGGATTATGCGCATCGCCCGAGTACACCGCTGACAGAATATGCGTGCCTGCGCTGAGCCCCTGCAAATAGTAGTACGCAGCCCCATTTCCTTGCAGATACAGGGTCGCAATTTTGGTCTTGCCGTCCTCGATCACTACCGTTCCGGTCGGTACCTGACTGGAGTAGGAAGCTCGCAGGCCGGCAGGTGTCACGGCTGTGCTGGTGTTTGAAGTGGGCTCGATTGTGACGACAACGTTCGCGCCAAGCGGGTAGGTAACTGTCTGAGGCGAAATTGAGAACTGAATCTGGCTGTCATACGGGGACACTACGTTGTAGGTAACCGATGCTGAAGACTGATTCCCGGCCGCATCCGTCGCCTGAACTGTGTAGGTCTTAGTTCCCGCGGAGGAAGTATCGACGGTAGAGGTAAGCGTGCCGGTGCTGTTGGTGGCGCCGGGCGCGTAGGTGTAGGAGCCGCACTGTATTACGCCCGAAAGGGCGTCCGTGCAACTGTAGCTTGCCGTGACTGTCTGGCCAATCAGGTAAGTGCCCTGGGCGGAAGCCGCCGGTGACAGCACGGGGCCTGAAGCGACGGCCGGCGGAACCGTATCCACATTGATGGGATAGGTATAGAAGCCGGTTGACCAATTGCCGCTGCCATCCTGCGTAAACTGCAATTCTTCTGTTCCTGCGCAGTCCTGAGCGTAGTAGTACAGGAGGTTGTAGCCCTCTGCGAGTCCGGTAAGGTTCTGCACTGCGGGCGTGAAGACGGTGGCTGGCTGGCCGGTCGGATTTGCCTGCGTGGGGCAGACTACTCCGCTTGAAAGCACGGTGTCATTCAAGCCCGCAGCCCCGGGCGTCGGCAAGCTGCCTGCTGGTGTGACGCCGTAAGTGATGCTCTCGATCGGCGAGGCCACGAAGTTGGCCACGCCGGGGAGAGTGGTGCCGGCGAGACTCGGCGGCTGGCTTGAGAGCGTTACGCTGGCGCTGGAATTGTTGATCCAGTAGCCCGACCGCTGACCGCTAACGGTGACACTGGTGAGATCCTCCGGCACCTGCACGACTGTGATGAAGGTCGAGTTGGGATGCGTCGTCAGCCCGCTGCTGCTGTAGGAGGAGGTGCTGGTCGCTGCGGCTGCCGCGCGCGGCGTAGAGGCGACTTGCGCTGCGGCCTGATTTGCCGCCGGGCTTGCGCTTGTTGCGGCGGCCAGCCCGGTGCGCACATTTGCCTTGCTTACGTTGGCCGAGGCCGCCGGCACACTGCTGAAGTTCGAGAGCAGATTCTGCGGGCAAGGCAAGTCCTGGAGGTCTGCTGCGGAATCAAAAGTGCAATTGCCACCCGTCCAGCCATCACTGGCCATGAGAAAGCCGATGCCCTGGTGGAAGGTTGGTCCGTTTGGCGTGGCGATGTCTGGCAGGGTAAAGGCAGGTCCGTTGAAGGTGTCTTGAAAGAGCTCGTTGTTTTGGGTCGAAATTGGGCATTGGGCGCCGGTGGCGGTGGATCCTGTGCCTACTGCGCACTCAAGCGTGAAGAGCTTGCAAGCCGGTTGGCCGTTGGTAAGTACCTCGCCGGAATGGACCAGGCAACTGGAGGTCGCGAAAGATGTTTGCGGCACATAATAAGTTTGGAAGCCTGATGGATCGATCGCCACATCGGCCACCTGTGGGATGGTTCCGTCAGTGATGGTCAGCGTGTTCGCCGTTTGCGCCGCAGTCAGGTCGTAGGTGAACCCGACCTGCTGATTTGTGCTCGAGTTGAAAGAGAAGTCCTGGGCGAGTTGCTGCGGCGTTGCGCCGCTTTGCGGAATCGGATTGCCGTTCACGAGCGCCGGACCAGTCACGCCGCCCTGGGTGCAGTTGGTATCGAGATAAAGAGTCGAACTGGAGAGGTAAAAGCCCGCACCCGAGCCCTGGACCTGCAAATCGATTTCCACTTGCTCAGAGCCAGGCACCAGAAGGGGAGCGATGTTAAGGGGCGCGACACCGCCGGCAACGACAAAATTGTCTGGATCTTGTCCGGTGAGAAGTCCAGCGCTCCCGAGAGCCTCAAGGCCCGTAGTAAAACAGCTCTCGAAAGGTCCAGCCATATCCGCATTTACTCCGCCGGTGCAGACATTGGTGGGGCCAGTGATGGAGGAACCGGCGGTGACGGTGACGTTGATATTGTTGTTGACAATAAGATTGCCACTGCCGTCAGCGGTAGAGGAGAGCATTGCAGTAATTGGTGAAGCGGAACAGGTCAAATTCAAGGTAGTGCTGTTGAATGTCGCCGCGTCGGCTCCGTAGCCGGTGCCAGCTGGCGAAAGTCGCACATCTACTGGTCCGAAGAGCAGAAGGGAATTGGAATTCTGGGCGACTACTCGCGATGAAAAGAGCGCAAGGGATGCCATCACGACAACACACCAAGTACATGAAGCGAGCTTAAACCGCATACTGACTCCTTAGAATTGCGTCGCGAATCGCGACTTGAGTAACATGCCTATGCGGAACTCTCGGAGCATAGGTAATCTCACTCGAAACCAAAGTTTTTCGGGGAAGGGGAACGCCGAAACGAACGAGGCTCTGAGGCCGTCTACTCGCCCCCATTGATTTATATATGCATACGTAAAGCTGTCAACAATAAAGTTCAGATGAGCATCTTAGGGCCTTCAAATGCCATCTAAGGGATGCGTGACTTCGATGACTGTTATGTCCTGCGGGCGCCAGCTTCGAAGGCGGTTCCGCAAAGGCGATGAAGATGCGCCGGTACGTTCGATGCTTAGTCCAGATAGGTTTCGTCGATATAGCACCAGCGCCATTTTTCACCGCGTTCGGCAGATTGAATGATCGGGTGATGAGTTTCAGTGAAGTGGGCGCGCGCATGTCGATTCTTCGACGAGTCGCAACAGCCCACATGACCGCACTCCAGACACATGCGCAAGTGAACCCAGGTATCGCCGGTCTTGAGGCAATCTTCGCAACCCTTTGAGGATGGTTTCACGGCTTTTACATGATCCTTGATGTGCGCACAAGATGGTTTTGCCACGGCAGATCTCCTCGATTCGACGGTTGAACAACGATTCATGGTGAACGGTCCGCCGTCTATCCGTCAATCTTCGCGCAGGTGGTTTGCTCGATCGGGAGCGAAAAAGAGCATTACCACAGGGGAAGGAAGGCTAAGCTGATTGCGTAACTCGTGAAGAGAACAGATCTCCATTCGCTGCGTGGGATAGCCCAGAGATGAGACAAGCATGCAGCGAGTGACGGGCGGCCATCCGTTGGCGATGAGCTCTTCTGCAATCGCCGCATAGTCTTTGCCCGGCATGTACAGAACAAGGTTCACTTCAGGGCCAACTCCAGACAAGCCATTCGTGTCGCCAGCGGCCAGATGGCGCGTGGCAAACAACACGCGCGAACTGGAGATGCGCCCGGTGAGTGGAAGACCAGCAAGGGCTGCGGCCGCAAAGCCTGCGGAGATTCCCGGAACCACCTCGAAGGGGATTGCAGCTTGTGACAGCGCCGCGAGCTCTTCCGTTGCGCGGCCAAATAGAAGCGGGTCACCGCTCTTCAAGCGGACTACGCTGTGGCCCTCTTGCGCATACTCAATCATCCAGGCGTTGATCTCTTCCTGGGTAATGACTTTTTGGCCGCAGCGCTTGCCTACATTACGCACCAGAGCCTTGGGTGAAGCCAGCGACAAAACTTCAGCGCCGACCAGATCGTCGTGCAAGATGCAGCTTGCCGACGAGATGAGTGCGTGGGCGCGCAAGGTCAGCATCTCCAGCGAGCCTGGCCCAGCTCCGACCAGGTACACGTTGCCCTTTTGCGCGCTGCTCACGAGTCCTCGCTTGCGGCACGACTGACTGTCTCGCCGGCCAGGAGGCGGTCGAGCGTCTGCTGTACCGGACAGCTAGCCGGCTCACAGCTTTCGCGACGCGCCAGCAGATGCAGGGCTTGCTTGCGCTCTTCGCCAGGCGGATAGGCCTGCAGCATTCGCGTGCGCGTTTCTCCTAGTCGATCCAGCCAGGCGCCAGTATCTGCAGGCAGCAGCGTGTCAATTTCCTGGCGCAAGCGCTGGGCCAGCGCGGGACTTTTGCCTGCAGTTGAGATAGCCACCTGCAAGTCGCCGCGCCTGACCACGGATGGATAGAAAAAATCGCAGTCGGGAGGATCGTCGACAGAGTTGCAGAGTATGCTTCGAATGCGCGCCGCTTCCGCGACACAATGATTCACAGGCTGTAGATCCGTAGCCGCGACGACCAGAAACATTCCCTCCAGATCGGAGGTGGAGAACTCCCTGCCATGCCAGACGAGTGCTCCCAAGCGAGCTTGCTCTTCAATCTCTGGATTGGCCCTGGGAGCCACGACCGTAACTTTGCCGCCAGCGCGCAAGAGGCTGTCAATCTTTGGTGCTGCAATCGTCCCGGCGCCCACGACCAGACACGGCCTGCCCTGGAGCTTGAGGAAGATAGGAAACATCTCCATCGAAATACACTACCCTCTCCATCCAGCATCGCACACCCCGATAGTCCGGCATCATGCGCGCCGGCCCGGCCACGGAGTCGACGTCTGCGATGTGCTCAAACAATCTACTTCGCGCTCATCGAATTGTTGCTGCGATCGTCATCCGGCAGCACATGATCCGGGTCTATGGTAACTGAAGCCACCGGCTTATCTCCCACCCATGTTAAGTCGGCTTTGGATTCCCAGCTCTCCACGGGTACACGAAAGCGGTCCTTGGTCCCGTCGGTGTATTGGACTTCAACTGTCGCGGGCAGGACGAGTTGTCCCTTGTTCACGATCGTCACAGTCTTACCCTCGATGCCTGTAACGGCCAAGTCGAAGCGCCAGTTATTCATATACCATCCGCGCCAGAACCAGCTCAGGTCTTCGCCGCCCTCGCTGCTTATTTCACGAAAGAAGTCGGAAGGGGACGGATGCTTGTAGGCCCAGTCGCGGATGTACTTGCGGAAGGCCCAATCGAAGCGATCCTTGCCGAGGATCTGCTCGCGTAGCAGCACCATTCCGTAGGCGCCCTTGAAGTAGCTGACCGGATGGCCGAGTGCCCACGGATAGGCATCGGCAGGCATGAGGATGTTGGGAGCTGCGGGATTGTCGAGCACTTTGAGGATGGTGTCGGCAGGTTCGCCGTTGGCGGAGTATTCGGAGTCGCGCTTGGGGCCGTAGACGCCGCTCTCGAACTCGGCTGATTCCCCGATGTCGATGAAGGTGTTGAAACCTTCATCCATGAAGGCATTGCGGCGCTCATTCGAACCTACGATCATAGGAAACCAGTCGTGGCCGATCTCGTGCGCCGTAATCCAGAAGAGCGTCTTGCCTTTGTCTTCAATTCCATCGAAGACGATGCCGGGATACTCCATGCCGGTGGAGAAACCAGCGACGTTGATCGCTGCAGGCCATGGATAGGGGTAATACTGGCGTGAGAATCGCTCTACGGTGTCTTTCACATATTCGGTGGATCGGGACCAGGCTTCTTCGCCTGTGCTTTCCGCGGGATAGACGCTTTCAGCGAGACTGCTTTTGCCGTCGGGAAGATTGATGCGGGCTGCGTCCCATACGAAAACTGGGCTCGCGCTCCACGATACGTCTCGGGTGTGATCCATGTGGAAGTGCCAGGTGAGCGTACCTCCGACTTTGGGACGGCTGGCGGGGTCTTTCATTTCATCCACGCTGCGGATGAGGATCGTTTTATCGCTCTTGCGGGCTGCGTCAAGGCGCTCCAGCTGCGTCCTGGTCAAGACATCCTTCGCGTTCACCAGTTCGCCGGAACCTGCCACGATCATCTCGCTGGGGACGGTGAGGTAGTAGTCGAAGTGGCCGTACTCAAGATAAAATTCGCTGCCGATGTAGGGTAGCGTGTCCCAGCCGCGCAGGTCATCGTAGACGCACATGCGCGGATACCACTGGGCCATATCGTAGATTTCACCCTGCTTGGACATGCCCCAGGAAGTTCGACCGCCCCATACACCGGGAATCTGATAGTGGTAGTGGATGTGAATTTTGAGAACGCTGCCTTTGGGAGGCATGGGCTGCGGAAGGCGGATCTGCATGCGCGTATCTTCGACGAGGTAATCGGCCTTGACGC
>Ga0302325_10015267_pt1 | contig 16324 bp, 15 predicted proteins | sample Palsa_T0_2_FD_201948 | JGI IMG/M metagenome (GOLD analysis project Ga0302325, IMG submission 201948) | Peat permafrost microbial communities from Stordalen Mire near Abisko, Sweden - Palsa_T0_2 | ecosystem: Environmental > Terrestrial > Soil > Palsa > Peat permafrost | place: Sweden: Abisko... | reverse complement strand
GCTGGGCGCGGCGACGCTGATCGCGAAACTGGCCCGAGCCTGATGCATGCAACACTCTGGCTCCAACTGCAGTCGCGCCCAGCGATGAATATTCGTCGGGTTTCGTAACAGACTCTTCACCAGCGGGCCGAGGGATCTCCCGTGCCTACACAGCCGCCCTTTCAAACTGAGCCAGTACCTGCGGGTTTTATCCCTTGCGTGGAAAACGAATTTTTGCAGAAGCGGGCGCGCCTTCGACTACTGGGCCATCTCAACGAACAGCGCAACCCAGTCGTCCCCTCCCACAACGCGGAAGGTATGGCCTTTGCCCGTCAGGTCCTCGGCCAGGCCGATTCGTCCCGGCTCCAAGGAAATCTTTTGCCCGTTTGCCACCTCAATCTCCGCTCGTCCACTGATCGGAATCACGTACCGGCGCTTGTCCGCGTTGTGCCAGCCTTCAAAGAATCCGGGAGCCAGGCGCACTACATACGAACTGGTAACCTTGACCGCTTCCGACTCTTCCACGCTCGCCGGCGCTCCAGCTACGGGCGAGAATTTCACGTTGACTTCCTCGGCGTGGGTAAGCCCATCGGCGCCGGTGTAAAGGCGCGTCGCCGTAACAGGTGTGTGTGACTGAGCCGCAACCACGCTTTGCCCGCGATGCGCATACCACATAACGACAAGGCCGCTGGCAACCGCAGCCACGACCACTCGGCTTGCGATGGATCTCATAACGTTCTCCTGTTCGTCCTAGCGCCGGCCTACAACCTCATCCGCGCCAGCAGCCCATACGACTTGCGGAACCACACTCGCTCCCGCCGCTGCTGATACCCCGGCATCGTCCGCCGCTGATCCAGTATCTTCTGCGCCCACTCCCGCGCCTCCGCAACCCGTCCCTGCGCCTGCAAAAACACCGCGTAGTTGTAGTAAGTCTCCGAGCTGGTCGAAATCGTCGTCGCCTGCCGAAAAAGCGCCTCGGCTTTCTCCGCTTGTCCCGTCTGCGCGTAAGCATGCGCCAGCAGTCCCTTCGCCCGGTGAAAGTCGTAGTTAGCGTCGGCACCCACCGCGCGCTCCAGGTCCGGCGCCGCCGCCGCAAAGTCTCCCAACTCCACCTCCGCCACGCCCCGCCGGTAGAACGCATCCACCGAATCCGTCCGCTGCGCGATCGCCTTGTCGTAACACGCGCGCGCCCGCGCAAAATCTCTATCGTCCAGATACAGCAATCCCAGCTCTTCGTAATTCCCCGCCGAAGGATTATCCAGGATCGCCCGCTCCAGCTCGTGAATCCGCCGCCGCCGCGGAAACATCTGAAACGACCCGCGCAGCAACCCCGCATCCGGAATCACTTCGGCGACAATGTAAACCACCGCCCCAATCCATCCCAGAAACAGGATGACAAAAATCCAGTACGTATCCGGCCGCCGGCGAATGAAGTGCACAATCGCCACCACCTGCAGCAAAAATCCCCACCCGTGCAAGAAGAAGAAAAGGTTTCCCATTCGAAAGCGCAATATACCATGTCCATGAACCAAGGCAGCCGCAGATGTCAGGAAAACACAGCCCTACCCTGTGCCCCCCTGTGTTTAAGCTTTAGTCTCTCCCATGATCGCGTCTCACACCCACTGTCCACTCGGCAGACCTCCGTGTGTCACAATGTAGAGTGCACGACTCAAACACGACGAGCCGAAGCCCGGGTTTTCCCATCCGCCTCGTAGCCACAGACATCGACGGCACCCTCCTCAATCCCCAATTCAAAATCTCCCCCGATGATCTCGCAGCCCTTCGCCGCGCCCACGCTGCCGGCATCGAAATCGTCCTCGTCACCGGCCGCCGCCACACCTTCGCCCTGCCCATCGCCAGGCAACTCGGTTTCGACCTCTGGCTCATCAGCTCCAACGGCGCCGTAACTCGCTCCCTCGCAGGAGAAACATTCCACCGCGACCTCATGCCCCGCGAAATCTGCCGCGAGTTGTGTTCCGCCATGCAAGATTTCCGGAGCCAGACCGTTCTTACCTTTGATAAGGAAACCAAAGGCGCAATCGTCATCGAGCATCTCGAAGCCCTCAACGCCAGCATCCGCCGCTGGCTCGAAAAGAATATGGAATACATCGAATTCGTCATCCCCATCGAGCGCGCTCTGGTCACCGATCCCGTGCAGACCATGTTCTGCGGCTCCATGGCGCGCATGGCCGAGGCCTTGCAGGCGCTCGAAGCCAGCGCCATGGGCGACCGCATCACCGTGCTTCGCACCGAATATCCCGAGCGTGATCTGTCCATGATCGACGTGCTGAATGCCGGCTGTTCCAAAGGCCACGCCCTCAGCCGCTGGGCCGCCCATCGCGGCTACGGCCGCGATCAGGTCATGGCCATTGGTGACAACCACAACGATGTCGAAATGCTTGAATTTGCTGGCCATCCGGTTATCATGGGGAATGCCTGCGCCGAGCTCCGCGAGCGGGGCTGGAGTGTTACCTTAGGGAACGACCAGTGTGGCGTCGCCGCCGCCGTCGCCGACCTGGTCAACGACTAGGCAGACGTAAACAGCGGCTAGGATTCGTAATCGTAGGTTCGGGAAGGGCACGACTTTAGTCGTGCCATAGAGGGCCGAGAGGATTCCGGGCTTTAGCCCCTGAGAGACTTGCACGCGAGATGAACCGATCGATCCAACTCGCCGCCCGCGCCGCGATTCTCGCGCTGATGACCGCACTGCTCACCGCCCTTCCCTGCTCAGCCGCCGACACCGCCGTTCTGCGCAACGGCTTTTCCATCCGCCACCAGCGCCGTCAAATCATCGGCACCGTCACCCGTCTCTATATCGACGGCGATCAATCCAGTTTTGTCGATATTCCGACCGCCGAGATCGACCACTTCGAAGCCGCCCCAGACGATCCCACTCCGCGCCCCGAACCCCGACCCGCCGCTTCCACCGTGGACCGTCCCTTCGATCTCAAAGAAACCGTAAAGGCCGCCAGCGGCACTTACAACCTCGATCCCGATCTCGTTACCAGCGTCATCCGCGCCGAGAGTGGATTCAACGTCCGCGCCGTCTCGCCCAAAGGCGCCCAGGGCCTCATGCAGTTGATGCCTCAGACCGCCTCGCAACTCGGCGTGCGCAACGCCTTCGATCCACAGGCCAACGTCGAGGCAGGCACGCGCTATCTCCGCGAACTGCTCGAGCGCTACGATTTCGATTTGATCAAGGCCCTCGCCGCCTATAACGCCGGACCGCAGCGCGTCGAGCAGTACGGAGGCGTCCCTCCCTACTTCGAAACCAAAGCCTACGTCGCCCGCATCGTCCGCGACTTCAATAAAAAGAAGCTCGCTGCCAACCCCGCAGCCAAGCCGCCCGCTGCAGCGCACTCCCGCGCCAACAAAACCTCCGCCCCCACCGTCACAAAAGCTCGGGCCAAGCCCCCCACCACTCCCAGCGAGTAGCGCTGGCCGCTTTGAAAGGGCGCGACTTTCAGTCGCGCCGCAACAGCCCAATAAAACCGCGGCTTCAGCCGCCGGATCGAATATTCCACCCGCGAAGGACTTTTTCCGCAGCCTGTTCAGGCATATCGCAAGTAGCGCGTTCCAATATCTACTTCGCCTTCTCTCCCGCCCCAATCTGCACCTGCACCGCCTTCACGTTATCCGACTTCGCCGTGTCCACGCGAACCACCCCCATACTATCGTTCGGTCCCAGCACCTCCACCGTCCGCGTCGCCTGCGCTCCAGAAATCCCCACCCGCACGGTATCGCTCGTCCCCACGCTCACCCGCACACCCGCACTCGCGTCTCCCGGATTCACCTGCTCCACCTGCTTCACCGTACTCTGCCGCCCGTCTCCGCCAGTCTCCTGTACCGTCGTCTCCCGCTGCACCAGATGGAGGCTTCCGTCTCTCGGCGTCCCCGGAACATCCGCCGAATAACTTTCCACCGTATCGCGCTTCTCCGCCCCGCTGCCGGATTCCTGCGTTACCGTGCGCGATATCTCACTCAACCTCCCGTCCGCATCCGGCCGCGACACCCGCTCGTCCCGGCTAAGATTCTCCCCCTCCTGCTTCACCGTGCTCTGCCGCACTTCCCCCACCTGCCAGTTCCCTTCGCCATCGGGACGCAGCGTAGTCTTCCGCGTTTCCACCGCATCGCCGTCCCGTTTCTCCCGCTCCTCGATCCGCGTCGCCGGCGCCAGCCCTCCATCCATCCCCGGCAGCATCACCGTGGTCTTCGTCTCGGTCACATCCGCGCCGATCTTTTTCGTCTCCTCGATTTCCCTCTGCACCACCTGCAAATTCCCGTTCCCATCCGGATTCGACGTAGCCCGCACCACCTTCCCATCCCCGCCCGGCAGCGACTGCTTTTCTTCCTCCGTCTCCTGCACCAGCGTTCTCGTTCCGGTAGCCAAACCAAACGTGCGCATCGTAGTTCGCACCATCGTCCCGCTCACCTGCACCGTCTCTTTTTCCACATCCTGATAAGGCTCGTAATCCCCGTTCTCTCCCAGCCGCTCGATCGTTTGCCGATCCACCGTCCGATTCCCGCTCTGGACGTGGCTTTCCACCGTCCGCGTCGGATTCACGCCCCCATCCAGCGACTCCCGAGTGGCCGTCCAGGACTTTGGCCCCGTCTGCGTGGAAGAGGAATTTGCAGACGACGGATTTGCAGAAGAAGTGGAAGTAGACGAGTTATCACTCTGCCCCCAAAGCGCTACACTAAAAATAAAATATGTCGCAGCCCCAACCAGCAACGTCCAAATCAAATCTCGCCGCATCTGCCCTCCAAAGCTGAGTATACCGCCAGTCAAATTGACGGATGTCATTCCGAACCGGGCACCAGCCCGGTGAGGAACCTGCTCTTCCGCCGATAGCCCCCGTAGCGCATGCGGGGGGAAATCCAAGGACGGGAATCCCTGGGGATCCGGGATCCGGGGACAGACAGGACATTCCCATTTCTATTGAGCGCAAACCAAACGGGCCGCCCGCAGGCGGCCCGTTAGTTTTTAGCTGAAGCCCGAAGCCCGATAGCTGAGCCCGCTCTAATCCCCCGCCACCGGCTCGCCCACTTCCGGCTTCGGAGCCGGAGCAATCCCCCCATTCGCCTTCCCCAGCGCCCCCAGCGGGATGAACCCATTCTCGGCCACGGCAGGTTTTTCTTTGAGCACCACTTCCCGGTACAACGAAGCCATCCGCGCGTTGTAGGCCTCATCATTCTTCTGCGGCCCGCGATGTCCCGCAACCGGCGTCTCCGAATGGTCGACAGCCAAAGCTGCCTTCGCGTCTCTCGCCCGCTTCTTCTCCTCGCGCGCGTTCTTCGCGATCCCCAAATTATCCAGATCGTGCTGCAGTTCCGTTGTCACAATATTTTCGCGCAGCAGCAGCGTGTGCGATTCGTCCTCCATCTTCACTTTTTTCCCGCCCGCAAAAATCTCGTGCCGCCCGTGTTCCTCGTACCACTTGGTCAGCGTGGCCGTCATGTGCATCTTCTCGATGATGTTCCGCCACCCCACGCCCGTGTTATAAGCGCAGAACGAAATCTCGCCCTCCTGCGTCGCGTAGGGAATAATGCACTGCTCCGTCCGCCGGAAGTCGTAGTTGAACAGATCCTGAAACCACATCCCCGCGATAAACAGGAAGTTCCACCGGTCCTGCCGCCGCTTCATCACGTCCTCAACGCTGCGGTCCGGACCAACCTTCCCATAATTCTTTCCCGTCGCATTAAAGTTCTTGTCGAACTTTCGCAACAGATCGATCAACTTGAAATGTGTCGGCGCTTGATACGGATCGTAGTTCTTCATCAAACACAGCGCCATGCCAAACACGGTCAGGAACTTCCCCCGCGCCGCGTCGTTCACCTTCGCAATATCCTTCGCCAGTTGATCCCCCGCCAAAAACGCCGTAACGGGCACAGCCTCCTTAGTCTCCTTATCAATCATCACCGCCATCCCCGTCCCACAATTAGGGTGGCAACCACACGATAGTTGGCCCCAGTCGTTTTTCACGTCGTTGGCGTGCATCAGGTCGGCCCAATCGCTGAAGGTGCCCATGAAGCTGATCGGGAACCAGTCACGGCTCGGCTCGCCTAATCCGGTTTGATTTTTTACGTCGTGAGCCAGGTGCGAGAGCGTGTAACGCTGGGCTTGGCGTCGGTCGTCGGTTACGGCTTCGTCACGTCCCGTAAACGAAACCGGTTGGAATGACAGAAAGCTGATCGTCTTTGGATTATCCAGCGCGAACTTGATGATGCGTCCTACTTGTTCGTTGTTGATGCCGTTGACGATCGTCACTACTGGAACAATTTCGACTCCGGCGTTGTGCAGGTTTTCGATCGCCTTCAGCTTCACGTCGAACAGGTTGCCAACCATGCGGTGGGCGTTGGCGGCGTTGCCGATGCCGTCGAATTGCAGATAGGCATACCGCATCCCCGCTTCCACCGCCTGCTGGCAGAACTCAAAACTTTTTGCGAACTCGATTCCATTCGTCGCGGCCTGCACGGAGTTGTATCCGACTTTGCGGGCGTAGCGAACGGCGTCGAGGAAATACGGCGACAACGTTGGCTCACCGCCGGAGAACTGCACGCTCATCTGCCGGCGCGGCTTGATGGTGATCGCGTTGTCGAGCATCGTCTTGATTTCTTCCCACTGGAGTTCGTGGACGAAGCCGACCTGGTTGGCGTCCATGAAGCAGGGATCGCACATCATGTTGCAGCGGTTGGTGAGATCGATCGTGAGCACCGAGCCTCGCCCGTACTTCACGGTCGAAGAACCGTGATGGTGCAGCTTCTCATCGTTATGCGCAACGATGTCGCGGCCGGGGAAGACGTCTTCCAGGTGCTTGGAAAAATCGGTGTCGATCGACATCACGTCTTCGAAGTGGCCGTGCTTCGGGCAATCTTTTACCATCAAAATCTTTCCATCTCGTTCGACGATGGTGGCCTTGATCTCGCCGATCTTTTCGTTCATTAGCACTTCGTGCGGCAGTTTGCCGTCGAGAATCTGCTGGCGGATTTCCGGCACGCACTTGGGGCAGAGCGAATCGGTGGAGCGGGGCCAGCCGAGGGGCGGCTTCGATTTCTCGTAGGACTTGAGCAGAGGCTTGTCGGACCACTTAGGGGTGGGCGAGGCGCCGGGGTTGATGCGGTTCAAACGGTCGAACACAACCCACGCGCCTTTGGCGGCGACGGTGACTGCTTTTTCTACGTACTTGATCGGCTTGCGCATGTTTGCTTTTGGCTCCTGGCTCTTGGCTTTTAGCTCTTGTTGCCGTTGTGTTGGATTTGTGGCGATAGGCTTAGGAAAGACTTGGCGGAAATTTGCCTTGGCTTCACTGAGATCCTCGTCCACAAAACCCAGTTCACTGAACACGACAACCTGTGGCTCTCCCTGGGAATTGAACCTGGGAATTTGAACCTGGTTTACTTCTGGGTTCTTACACTTTTCCCTGGGTATTGGTCTAGAGTGATCCTATTGGAGCGTAAGGAGATGCGCATCTTTATCTCAACGAATGGGAGAAAAATGGGGTTTAGCGGGGATATGGGGGATTGGGTGGGGTAAGTTGTTGAAAGGAAAAGGCGAGTTCCGGCCGGGACATCCTGGAGACGCGGCCTTCCTAATCCATGGAGTCACCGGGTGAGGAGAATCGCGCCTGCAATTCGATTGGTGCATATCCAGTCGTTACCCTTATAATTTGATCTGTGCTTACCGATGAAGACAAGCAGTGGATTCGAGGTCAGCTCGAAAAGGTTGAAACCACCCTGCTGACCGAGTTTCACAAATGGGTGTCGCCGGTTGAGTTGCGTCAGAAGAGCCACGCCGCAGCTTTGCGCGCTCTCGACGCGGAAGTCGAGTCTCTGTCAGATCGGCTAAAGAATTTAGAAGGCCGCTGAACGGTAGCGGGTTATTTATGGCGGAAATGACGCCGCAGGTTTCCGATTGGCTGGAGAAAGCGCTCGCGCTTTCCGAGCAAGAACGGGAACTGCTGATTGGTCGTTTGGTTGGGAGTCTGGCTAACGAACCTGCCGACGAAGAAGCGGAAGCGGCGTGGAGCGAAGACGTTAGGCGCCGCGTAAATGACATTCGCTCTGGACGGGTGAAGACGATTCCGGGCCAGCAGGTGCTTCGAGAACTCGCCGAAGAATTCCCCGATAACTAAATCAACGCAGTGGAGACAATAGCTGATCCCAACTCGCGGAGGCGGCGTGAACCTTAAGATTGAATTTGAGCAGGAAGACGACGGACGGTGGATTGCCGAGATTTCCGAGCTGCCGGGAGTCATGGCCTACGGCACAACCCAGTCCGAAGCCGAGGCTGCGGTCGAGGCGCTCGCCCTGCGCGTGATTGGAAGGCGTTAGAACCGCAGTAGAGCGGGTCGCTCCCCGCCCTTCGGCCTCGCTCAGGGCAGGCTTTCTCGCAAAGGGTGCGAGAAATGGGCCACCCAGATCTGGGCCGCCCGCCCGTCGGATTAAAACCTGGCCGCTCCAAAGCGCTCAAGGTAGCCAGTTAGAACGACAATGACCCCGATGGGTTGTTAAGAGCTCGGGGGGTCAGGTTTGCCCTGGCGTTTCGCCACCTCGTCCGTGTACCAACGCTGCGCCTTTACCTTGATATAGGCGTCGAAAACAAGCTTCGCCTTCGCGGCGTCGTCGAGTGTGATCGCTCTCGGCGCGATCTTGTTCGCCATCATGTGATCGACGATGTGAAGGAATTCGCGCAATATCTCCATGAATTCCGGTGACGCCGGCACGCCGTCGAAAAACCCGATGATCGAGGCGGCGGCGGCTTCCGGCGTGCCATCCCAATCGCCATAGGCTTGCATGGCGTCCTTCAGCGCCGACATGAATTCAATGAAGATGTTCGGCTCGAACTGGAAGAAGATGTCGTTCTTCGCCATCAGGCCGAGCGTACGGAAGCAGCGGTGCGTCGATTCGAACTGCTGCTGGTTCGCCTGTGCGATGAAACCGTAAACGATGCTGACGTTGTTCAGGTCTGAGGTCTTCAGCGCCTGGTTGGGCCATACGATCTTCAGCATCGGCGTGCGGTCAACGATGATGTCGCTCTCATGCTCGATGTCGCGGATTTTCTCGAAATAGCGCGAGATGTATACCGGCGTGTACCACCAAAAGAAACCCATCGTGGCGATGTTGAGAGCCGTGACAAAGACAAAGGTATTCTGCCAGCCCATGTTCCACAGGTCTTGGGTGGCAACACGCTTCGGCACAAGGAGGGTTAGGACCAGTTCGTTGCGGTCACTGCCGCTCGCCAGCTTGAGTTTCTCGATGCCGGCGTTCCATTCCTTGAATTGGTTCCGCCGGATCGAGTGGGACCACGCCTTCAGCCGGATTTTGATCTCGAATTTGTCTTCCCAGCCTTCCTCGCCCTGTGCTGGGACGCGCTTCATTTCGAGGTTGGTCAGCTCCATGCTCTTGCGATCGGCTTCCGCGAATGTGTCGCGCAGCCATTTCATCCATGCGCCGAAGTCGTCGCCGAACTTGGCCTGCTTGTGGAGGCTGCCTTTGGAGAAGATCATCGGTTTCAGGCGCGGGTCCTCCATGGCTGCAAAAAACCAATGCATCAGGTCCTGTTCTTCTTTGCCCATGTCGCGGAGCTGTTTGAGCCGCTCCATGTTCAGTCGCGCCTCCACTGCGGCGATGATGCTCTTCGCGCGCTGTTCCGAAATCGTCGGACGGTTCAGGTTCGTCGGGTCTACGTATAGGGTGTCGAGTCGGTCCTTGTGTATGCCGCGCGCGAAGTCCAAGGCAGCAGGGATGGTGCGCCAGTCGCGAAGGCTCTCACGGCCCGGAAGCCAGATGGCCCAAAACAGCTTGCGCTCATGGTCATCGATCCACTTGAGCGGCGTCTTGGCTTCTTCGTCGCCGCGGACGGGCCTATGGTCGATGGCACCGACGAAGATCATCGAGGACTTGCCGATTTCTTCTAGCGCGATCGTCGCCAGATGGAAGGCGATATGGTAGCTGCCCGGCACAGCGCTGGCGTTGGCAGCGGCGATCAGTTTTTCCGCGTTTTGAAGGCATGCCTCGATAGAGGGCTTGAACTCTTCAGGACTCTTCATGGGTAGATTTTATAGCCCGTTGGCTGGTCATAAAAATACTCACGCTGGCCGGTTCGGTGCGGGAGCGAAATCAACAGCAGGTTCCTCACCGGGCCTGCGACCCTGTTCGGAATGACAAAGGTTCCTGGTGGGGGTGGCTTTTTTCGCAGCGTTGAAGCGCTGCGCCACCCAAAGGTCGAATCGCGCGGGCGCGGCTGAAGCCGCGCCCTTTCAAAGCTGGGCGTAGCGGCATGCCTGGCATGCCCTGATACGAAACTCAGTAACCCTCCCATTCTACTTTTTCTTCTGGCTCGTAGCTTTCGGGATAGTCTTCTTCTGGATAATCGGGGTCGATGCAGGCGTGGATGGTTAGTGGGGGATCTAGTAAGTGCCAGGCTTCCCGGTAGGGTTCGAGGCGCATCTTTTTGGCTTTGCGGTGGGGGTAGAAGCGGAGCATGGGCTGGGGCGTGCAGACTTCAACGGGGATGATGTACCAGATGTCGAGAGGCACAACGTGGGCGGCGATGAAATCGATGTCACGCTTGGTGTAGACGGCGCGGCCTTTGCCGACGGTGTAAGTGGCGCGGGTTTCGTAGGCGCCAGCGCGGAGGGAGTCGCCCAAAAAACATTTCCACCGCCCGCGTGTGTGACATCTAACCTTGCGCCCACCATCACAGTCGCGCGATCATGGTCGAGGCCGTGACGGTCGGGAGAACCCGCCTCGCCGCTCCCCTAACTCCTTTGTTTCCGATATTTTGTACCTAAGTCCTTTGAAAGACGTATTTTGCGGGGAATTTTCTGCTAACCCGATGATTCCAATACCTGGCAAGGGGGGAGGGGGGAGGGGGTGAGTATACCCGAATGGGTACAGACGGTACAGACCGGGCGCATCCCCGACAAAACCGGCCCCGAATCAACCAGCCTCCCAAAAGTTTATTTCGATAAGCAATCCACAGCGGTACCACCAGCTGAAAAGCGACGCACCGCGCCTGCCCAGAATGCCAATCCTGCCTTTGCTACAATCTCCTTATTATGGGCGTGCATTCGTCATTTGCCGAGGTTCCGGAGGCGATTGAGGAGATCCGCGCGGGACGCATGATCGTCGTCGTGGACGACGAAGACCGCGAGAACGAAGGCGACCTCACGCTCGCCGCGGAGAAGGTGACTCCGGAAGCGATCAACTTCATGGCCAAGTACGGCCGCGGGCTGGTTTGCCTGGCCATGACAGAGGAGCGGCTGGATCATCTGCGGCTGGGTCCGATGAGCGTGGAGAATACGTCGCAATATGGCACTGCGTTCTGCGAGGCGATCGATGCGCGGGTGGGTGTGACGACCGGCATCTCGGCGCATGACCGGGCACGGACGATTCAAGTGGCGATTGATCCGGCGACGAAGCCCTCCGACCTGGCGAAACCGGGACACATGTTCCCGCTACGCGCACGAAAGGGTGGGGTGCTGGTGCGCGCGGGGCAGACGGAAGCGGCGGTGGATTTGGCGCGGCTGGCGGGACTGATTCCGGCGGGGATTATTTGCGAGATCATGAAAGATGACGGGACCATGGCGCGGGTTCCGGACCTGATTGGGTTCTGCGAGCAGCATGGGCTGAAGATGCTGACGGTGGCGGAGCTGATTCGCTATCGCATGGCGCATGAAAGGTATGTGCATCGCGTGGGCGAAGCGCTGGTGGAAACTCGGTTTGGAGAATTCCGGCTGATCGCTTATGAGAGCGAAGTGGATGGAGGGGAGTCGCACGTGGCGCTGATTCGCGGCGACGTGGAGGGCGTTCTTCAGCACAACGAGTCGCCGGTACTGGTGCGCATGCACGCACATTGCCTCATGGGCGACGTGTTTGGCTCTACGGCGTGCGAGTGTCATGCGACGCTCGAAGGCTCGTTGCGGCGGATTGCGCAGGAAGGGCGCGGGGCGCTGATCTATTTGCATCAGACGTCGCAGGGATTCTCGGTGGAAAAAGTTGGCGACCGCGGGGCGCTTACTTTTCACAAAGGGCGGAAGCTGCCGGCTTTGCTGGACAACGAGCGGCAGACGCAGCGCGAGATTGGAATTGGAGCGCAGATTCTTTCCGATCTGAATCTGCGGCGAATCCGGTTGCTGACGAACCGTCCGAAACGCGTGGCGGCGCTCGAAGGATTTGGGATTGAGATTGTGGATCAGGTTCCGGTGGAGTTGAGCGGAGTACGGGCGGGAAAAAGCTGAGGATCGTGCCGCCGCAGGTTTTCTTGCTTGAAAAACAGCGGATTCCTCCCGACGCATTCCGTTCCCTACGGGAACGGAACGTTTTGGTCGGAATGACAACCTGAGTTGGAATGACAACTTGATATGGGACGAACCGTTCGACAGAACGGTGGGCTAGAACGGCTTGCGCACAACGACTTCGGCATCGCGAATGAAAAACTGCGCGGAACATTGCTCGGAGCCGCAAATGACGGGGATGAGGCCGTTGATCTGCCGGCGCGTGATCAGGCCCAGCATGCCGCAGGATGGGCAGGCCAGCACCGCCCAGTAGGGATCTTCCTTTTCGCCGACTTCGCCGGCGTTTTCGAGCACAAAGACGGTTCCGGGCTGCATCTGTTCCGGGATCCACTCATTCAGGATGTCCAGTTCGGCGACCATGTATTCCCCCTTGTTAACCGTTTGTGAACCCAAACTCTGTGCCTACGAAACCTTTCTAGCACGCCGACGCTTGGGCGGCGAAGTTACGGAAGTATTCGTTTTTCGAGCTACGATGTCGGCGCGCACTTGACGGACCGCGTCGCTGAGGCAGATTCCTAAAATGGGCTGACTCGAATTCTTGAGGATGTCGACGATCTGGCGCGCCGAGGTTTCGAGATAGAGATGAGTGCCGTCGGTGAGTAGGTGAACGTCGGAGTTGCGACCGACGATTTCGGCCAGGCCTTTGCCGAGTTCGTGAGCGAGGAAGCGCATGACCTTGCGGACTCCCTGCAAGGAAAAACCTTTGCGGCGCAGCTCGCAGATGACGGCGATTTCGGTAAGGTTCTGCATGGAATAGAGACGACGATGGCCCTGGCGCTCGGGCTTGACGACTCCACGCTCGTCCCACCACTGGAGCTGGCGGGCGGTGATGCCGGTCAGGGCGATTACGTCGTGCGATGGAAAGCGGTCTTGCATTGTTTCCGTTTATGTTTGAAACAATCTGCGCGTTGAATGTTTGAAACATTTTAGACACGAGTGGGTGAGTGTGGACGAAGAATCGGCGGAGGAGGGGTTAACTAGAAGAGTGCGGGGGGATTGAACGCCCTTTCACCGCTCGCGCTGTCATCTCGAGCGAAGCGCGGGATGTTTGCTCGCGGACAGTCGGGTAGCGCAGGCAAACACCAAGGTCCCTCGCTTCGTTCGGGATGACAATCTGTTTTGGTTCACCTATTTGGTTTACGCTGGCCCGCCGCCGCCTACGAAGTGGACGATTTCCAGGCGGTCGCCGTCTTTCAGCGGGGTTTCAGGCCAGCGGTCGCGGGGGACGATGTCACGGTTGAGTTCGACGGCGACGCGGTCGGGCTTCATGCTCAATGATTCGATCAGGGCTGCGAGCGTGAGGGGACCTTGGCTCGGCCCGGCGGCAAAAATGCCTTCTTCTCCGTTGATGTGCAGTTTCATTGCGGGTGGGATCTCGTCACAAAGACTGGCTCTAGGTTAGTTTAAACGAGTTTCACAGTTGCAGTACGGTCCGTACATCGGAGGCCACGACCTGTGGAGTAGTCTCGTGAATTCACGTTGCCGGCCTCAGGGGGTTAGTTCGAACACCACGCCGTATCCGTAAGTTCCGCCGCCGGCCACGCCGTACACGTTTCCGGCCGCATCGAGAATAACGCCGTTTTCGGGATTGCCACCATCTTTCCCGCAATCGAAGCCATAGAGCGCTTCCTCGGTCCACGTGCCATTCTTTCCCGGTATAAGCTCGAAGACAACGCCACAACCGAAGAGACCAGCGTTAAAGGTTGTGCCGTACAGATTCCCGGCCTTATCAAAAACCAAGCCGGCGTAGCTGGCGCTACCGTCCGCGCAATTGGAATACGAGCAGAAGGCGTGCAGGATGTTCTCTGGCCAAGGGCCTTCCGACTCGTGCGTGAGCTCGAATACGATTCCATTGCCGAAGGCGGCGCCGCCGTCGACCGAGTAGCCATAACTGGTGGTGCCGTACAGATCCCCCGCCTTGTCCTGGACCAGGCTCCCATGGGGATTGTTTCCATCCGTCGTTGGATCCTGAAACGCGTATAGCACCGTCTCTACCCACTGTTCATTTTCGCCGGGCGTCAGCTCGAACACTGTGCCGCCGCTTGGGGAAGGAGTCCCTCCGTTTACTGTCGTGCCGTAGAGATTTCCCGCCGTGTCCAGGATCAGCGCATCAAGCGGATCGTATCCGTCAGCGCAGTCTGTTTGTGAGCAGAAGTTATACAGTACCTTCTCTGTCCACTGACCGCCCGGACCGGGTGAGAGTTCAAAGACGGTGCCGCAACCCCCGAAGCTGGCAGGACAATCGGGGCCATTCGTTCCTGTTCCACCGCCGCTGGTCGTTCCATACAAATTCCCTGCATTGTCAAAAACCAAGCCGGCGAAGGGGCCGATGCCGTCCGTGCCGTTGCCGAAACTGTGCAATACCGTTTCCGTCCAGGTTCCGTCCGGCTGTGGCGACAGCTCAAACACAACGCCGTCGCCGATGGCCGGACCCCCAGTGTCGCCATAAATCCCGCCTTGAAGGGTTGTGCCGTACAGATTCCCTGCAGTGTCGAGGATGAGGCCGGAATGGGGCGAGGCCCCGTCCGCGCAGTATCTGCCTTGTTGGCAGAAGCTGTAGAGCACAGTCTCGGTCCACTGCCCATTGCTGGGTGTCAGCTTGAAAACCGTGCCGTAGCCGAGGGTCCCACCTTGAAAAGTTGTGCCGTACAGATTCCCGGAGCTGTCGAGCACCAGATCGGCCAAGGGATTATTGCCATCCGGCACATTGGCGAAGCTATGCAGCACTTGTTCGTTGGAAGTGCAGGTGACCTGAACGGTCGTGACATTCGCGTTAGCCGTGCCACTGCCGTTGGCCACCACGCAAGTCTGTGCCTGGTTGTATGGCTGTACAAAAACTGTCACGTTATAATTCCCGCCGGTGGCGATGGGTGTGGCGAAGGTGAAGCTGCCATTTGCGTCAATTCCCAGATTGTCGCCGCCGTTGTCCTGTAACAAAAGCGGCGTGCCCGCGAGGCCCGAAACAGTGCCGCCGATGGTATACGTGCTACAGACAACCTGGACATTCGAGATATAGGTGTTGGCCGGTCCGCTGCCATTTGCCACCACGCAGGTTTGAGCCGGGCTGGAAGGTTGCGTAAGGACGGTGACGCTGTAAGTTCCACCACTGAGCACGCTCGCGTTGAAGGTAAAGAGTCCGTTCTCGCTGATGGACAGGTTGTTCCCGCCGTTGTCCTGTAACACTAGCCCCGTCCCCAACAGGAAGGAAACCGCGCCGCCGATGGTGTAGGTGACTGGAGGCGGAGTGATTGTGATCCCGCCGCCACTGCCTCCGCATCCCAATAAGGCGAGCGACGTCATTATTACCAGGAAGGGTATGAAGGGCTTCGTGCCGTTCTCCGTCTTGAGTACGATTTTGACATCGAGATTCACGACCGGGAATTCTAGCCGACTTTCGCTCCTTGAAAACGACCAAATTGTGGTGAGCTACGAGAAAAAGGGGGGGCTGGCTGTGATCTATCAAGACGTTGTTCCCACCGGAGACGCGCGGCTGATGGGCGGAGCGTAACCGAGGCTACCATGAGGACGGTGGAAGTTGTAGTGCTCGAGCCACGGCGAGAGCTGCTGATCTCGTTCTTCGGAGTTGAGGTAGTGGCGAACGTAGGCCCACTCGCGCAGGGCGGTTTGGATGAAACGTTCGGCCTTGCCGTTGGTGCGCGGAGTGTAGGGACGGGTGAAGCGGTGCTGGATGCCGAGTTGGAGGCAGGCAGCGCGGAAGTATTGGGAGCGATAGCAGGAGCCGTTGTCGGTGAGCAAGCGGCGGATGGAGATGCCGTGCTGGGCGTAGAAGGCAACGGCGGCGCGCAGAAAGGCGATGGCGGTTTCGGATTGCTGGTTGGGCAGCATGCGGGAGAAGGCGAGGCGGGAGTGATCATCGATGGCGACGTGCAGAGCCTGCCAGCCGGCGAACTGAGGGCGTCCGCGGCGACGGCCGTCGCCGCGGATGGAGACCTGCTGATAGCGGCTCATGCCCTTGATGTCGAGATGAAGCAGATCTCCGGGAGCAGCGTGTTCATAACGCACGACGGGCGGAGCGGGATGGAGAT
>Ga0302325_10015266_pt1 | contig 16325 bp, 19 predicted proteins | sample Palsa_T0_2_FD_201948 | JGI IMG/M metagenome (GOLD analysis project Ga0302325, IMG submission 201948) | Peat permafrost microbial communities from Stordalen Mire near Abisko, Sweden - Palsa_T0_2 | ecosystem: Environmental > Terrestrial > Soil > Palsa > Peat permafrost | place: Sweden: Abisko... | reverse complement strand
GTGCGCCCAGTTGCTGCAGGCTCAGGATACAAAAGCGGTTACGACCTGCAAGGCGGAAGTTGATGCGGCCGAAAGCGCGCCTGCGGGCGAGCGCATGGCGCGCATCGTGGCCCACGATGAATACGGCGTCGCCCTGCTGGCTGTGGCCCATAAGCCAAAACAGTCGCTCGAGGCCTTTGACGGCGCGGTCGCGTTGCTGCCGGCAAGCACCGTTAAGCCTGACAGTCTGCAGTGGGCGGTCATTTTTTGGCACCGGGCTACCGCCTACCAGCAGCTGCAAGAGTGGGAGCGCGCCAGCGCGGATCTGAAGACGGCAGAGAATGCGTTCACCGCGGCCATCACCTCTACCGGTGGCGACGCAACCCGGACCGAACATTTTCGGCAACTGCGCCAGCGGGTGCGCAAGCAGCACGCCGATGTGCTGGAGCACCAAGGCAAACACAGCGAAGCGCAACGGCTCTTAGCTACACAATAGTGCTATAACGCGAAGCCACGTGAGCAGCCACGCCCGCTCGTTCCTCCGGCATAATCAATCTGTAGAGAGGGGTAGTATGCGCCTTTTTGTCTGCTGCTGCGTGGCCGTGCTCATGATGAACCCGCGGGCCTCGTTTGCGGCCCAGGCGGCGGCCAAGCCCGGGGATGCAGCGCCGCCCGCAAGTCCTCTCCCCACAACTCCTACCATGACCGACGAGGACAAAGCCAACCAGCTGAGCGAACAGGTGGGCAAACTGATGGTGAAGTGCGTGAACCTGCTGACCGCACAGGATCCTCTTTCGCTGGATTATTGCAAGCAGCAGCGCGACCTGGCCGACCAGTATCCTCCGCACCAGCGCCTGGTCGACAAGATGCTGGCCTACGATGAATACGGCATCGCTCTGGCTGCCTTCGATCACAAGCAGGAGGCGCTGGAGGAGTTCAATCGCGAGGTCGTGCTGGTGCCCAAGGCTGTCAAGCCGGGGTCTCCGGAGTGGAGCACGGCGTATTGGCATCGGGCGATGATCTACAGCCAGATGGGTCAGAACGATAAGGCCGACCGCGATTATCGAGCGGCGGAAGAGAACTTCCGTAAGCCGTCGAATGCGGCTGACTCTGCGGCCGCGCAGAAGAAACGGCGGGCGATTCTGCGCCAGCATGCTGCCCTGCTGCAAAAAGAAGGTAAGACTGAAGCGGCGGCTCAATTGCTGCAAGAGGCGCAGAAATGACAGAAGAGGCGCAGGCAAAAGAAAAGCCACGAGGCAAAGATTCGCGAACCAGGGACATTCCTCGTAACGTGGAGCCCTACTACATCGCTTTTCTCCTCAAAGGTGAACGGTGGAACGATACCCAAGGGGCGGAGGTGGCCGACCTGGTGCCCCGTCAACTGGCATTCATCCGGGAACAGGTGCAAGCTGGACGGTACATGCTGGCGGGGCCGATTACCGATGATGGTCCGCTGGTGGGGATATCGATCATTGCCGCCGGTAACGCTGCCGAGGCTTTGCTGATCGCTTCCGCAGATCCTGGGGTCCAGGCCGGGCGACTGAAGGTGGAGGTGCATCCTGCATTTTTGCCCTCGTTGAAGGAATTGAAAATCAACTACTCTTAGCTTTCTCCTTATCAGCGCGCTTAATCGCGGCTGCCATTTCCTCCTGGTAACGCTTCGGTTTTTGCGGCTGCAGGGAGTCCTCGATCGCCTTACGGTAGCCACCGGAATAAATGGCGTAAAACACGGCCAGCGCGCAGCCTACCCCCAGCGCAAAGCCAAAAAAGTATCCCAGCATGATGTTGTAGAACATACCCATGGTTCAGAGGCCGCCTTGCGCGACGTGGGCACGGTGAAGGACGGGCGGTCCGGCTCGTCCCCACTCGTTGGGATCCCAGTGGACTGGGCTCAGTTCGTGGTTGCGATGACGAAACGTGATGGGCCGGGGAGGTCCGTTCGGTCCCATCGAGTCAAAGGTGAGAACGATTTGCCTGCCACTTTGTGTCCAGCGGCCATGCATGGTGGAGTTGTTTTTGCCGATGTACTGGGTGGTGAGCATCGCGGTACCGTCAGAAGCCAGGTTGAGGGTAAAGACCCGTTTCGCCGCATCGGACGCTGGTGCGTGGCCCTGGTAGACCCCGGAAAGATCCGTCTCGTGTCCCCCGGCCAACAGGGTCGCGAAGGCGGCGGGAATGACCCAGCAGAGCGCCAGCAACGGGCGTGGGATCAAACGTGGAATCAGGGGACGGACAAGCATGACGAATGATCATAGATGCAGCTCGCATACCCGGTCACAGGAAATCGGCGGAGCCACAAGAATGCGACAGAACCTCAAATTCGCAGAGCTGGGCGCGAATCCGGGGGGCGAGCGGAAAGGGTATATGATGCGTCTCTCTATGCGACGGTCTTTGTTCGGTTATGGGAACATTTGAAGGACAATTCGTCGGATGGCTGGAGGCCGAACCTGTGGCCGTACCAGAACAGGATACGCACGCCCGGGTGGCTGCGCTGGTGGAAGAGTATTCGACCACGCTCTATCGCGTGGCCTATTCAGTAACGCGCAACACGGCGGACGCGGAAGATGTGGTGCAGGAGACGTTTCTTCGCGTTCTTCGCCACCGCAGCAAGCTGGCCGAGGTGCGCGACTACCGCGTCTGGCTGGTACGCATCGCGTGGAACCTGGTACTGGATCGCAAGCGGCGCGCCAAAACGCGGCCCCAAGTCGATGATTTTGAAGACCTGGCGCGGGTTTTGCCGACGAGTGAGCTGAGCGCCGAGAAACGGGTGATTACCAAACAGCGCCATGCCCGGATTCTTGCCCTGATTGACACTCTACCTGCAAGGGAGCGCGAGGTTTTGCTGCTTTCGGCGGTGCAGGAGTTGTCGACGGTAGAGATTGCCCTGGTTCTCGACACCACCGAATCCACCATTCGCTCGCGGTTGTACCGGGCCCGGCACGCGCTCGCAGCTTTGCTGGAGCAGGAAGGGAGTTTGCAATGAGCGTACATTCGGAAATCGACGATACCCTGCGCCGGCTGGGCAGCGTCGAACCGCCCTCCGGCCTGGAGAGGCGCGTAAACCTCCGGCTTCAGAGTTCGCGCCGCCGCTTTTCTGTTACTGTCACCCGCACCATAGCCGCTTGCGCATTAGCGGCCAGCGTTGCTCTGTCCGCTGTCGTCTTGAATCCTGCTCTGCGCAGCCGGGCGTTTCACCATGCCGCGCCTCCAAGTATGCCCGCGGCCAATACTCCGCGAGTCGTGGCTCCAGTCTCAGGCGGGTTTGGCACGGCCTCGGCGGTGCACGTACCGGTAGAGCCGGTCCCGGTGCAGCCCACGCCGGTTAACCAGGGACGGGGTCGATCGAGATCGGGGCGGGCGGTGCTCCCGACCGGGAACCTGGCACCTCTGCCACGCGGCGTTGCCGCACCCCATGCTACCCCTGCCGTCTCTCCCGATCCGATACACTGACTCCCTAGAGCACTGCCTCGATAATCATGTGAACGACTGCCAAGACCGCCGCTCCTATGAAAGCGGCACCAAAGCTGGCAATTTGCAGCCCTGGAGTGATCTTGCTGGCCAGGATGAGCATGAACGCGTTGATCACTAGAAACAGCAAGCCAAGGGTGAGGATGGCGAAGGGAAAGGTCACGATCTTCAAGATCAGTCCCAGGGTCATATTCAGAAAGCCGATCACCAGTACTGCCACCAGCGCGGAGGGTAGGCTCACTACTCGGAATCCGGGCACGATGTACGTCACTGCTAAAAGGGCCAAGGCGCCGAGGATCCACTTCAGGAGCAAATTCAACATTGCTGTCATTTCCTTTCGAACACACCGGGAATTCAGTGGTAACAGCCTACGCTAAGATGAGGACAAAGGGGCAAGATGTCTGTCTTACCGCCATGGTTGGCCACGGGTGCTTTGCTGGTTTCATTGGCCTGCGTGGCTCCTTCCACAGTCGGCGCGAGTGACCCGGCGGCTTTGCCGGATGCGGCCACCATGCTGCGAGAGGTTGAGGCGCACCAGAAGCAGTTAGACAAAGTGCGGGAAGACTATACTTTCCGCTCGGTGCAGACTACCCGGCAGCTGGATAGTAGCGGGAACACGAAAAAGGTTGAGACGGAGGAGCATGAGGTCTTTTTTGTGAATGGCGAGCAGGTGCAAAAGCTGGTTCGCAAAGATGGCAAGGACCTGACTCCGGACCAGGCTCGCAAGGAACAGGACCGGGTTAATAAAGAGGTTCTCAAGATCTCGAAACCTGGGTATAGCAATCCTGACAAAGATGAGATCACGGTTTCGCGGCTGCTACAGATTGTTACGTTTTCGAGGCCGCGGCGGGTGGGCTTGAATGGGCGCGACACGATTGCGTTTGACTTCGCCGGCGATCCACACGCAAAGACGCATGGGCGCGGCGAGGACGCGCTGAAGAAGGTCAGCGGGACGATCTGGATCGATGAGGCAGACCGGGAGGTATCGCGGATGAGCGCGACCCTGGATGAAAATTACCATGTGGGGTTTGGGCTGCTGGCTTCGGTCGCCAAGGGGAGCAATATGGTGTTCGACCAAGCGCTGATTCGTAACGAGGCGTGGCTGCCCACGGCGATTGCATTGCATTTGCAGGCGCGAGCGTTGTTGGTTGCTGGTTTTCGGGCGGAGATCGATATTCGGTTTGATCAGTATAAGAAGTTTCAGACGGACGCCGTGCAGCAGCCGGGCGCCACGGCGCACTAGGGTTCAGGGATTGGGAATTGCCGATCCGCTTCCCGAGTCCAGGACCAGGTTTCGATAAGTTTTCAGTCGTCCCCGTTCGACAAGCTCAGGGCAGGCTCTACGGGACTTGTCAATGGTGCATGTGAACCCAGGACTGCGTCCTGGGCTAAGTTCAGCCGTCCCTACGGGACTCGATTTCGAGCAGATTGGTCTCGGGAAGACTCCAAGCCCGTAAACAGCGTACCTCAGGACCTAAAGGTCAAATGATTCTGTTGGGTTCATGTACGGGCTGAAGCCCATACCCACCTTCCGTCACCGGAATGCGTTGCTTCTCATTGAATGCTGCGATGCAAGGAGATGAGGGCACAGGGGCTAAAGAGCCTGCGTGAGAACTCGAACGTTTTGAAGGGTACGGCCTTTAGGCCGTACGTTTAACAGTCAATATGAGTCGGCTTTAGCCGCTGAGGGCTGCTTGCGCGAGTACAAGAGGTGCCGTCAGGGGCTAAAGCCCGTCCTAACTTGCGTGATTAATGTACGGGCTGAAGCCCGCACCCTTCAAGGAGCCAGTTCTCACGCAGACTCTAAAGCCCTGATCTTTCATTGGTCGGCCCGACTTAAAGTCGTGCCCTGATACAAAGCGTCAGAGCCGTGGCTCGGGGAAACTCTCACATTTCCTCGGATTTTTGGGCGTTCGCCTCTAAGAGTGCATCAGATTCGAGAGCTTAGGGGACAGGGCGGTGGAATCCCACATCTCGCGAAAAACGAGCGAGACGCCCCGACTGGGTTTGCGCCTTTCTTTAAGGAAAGGCGCATGACGGTTCGTGGGGATGTGGGGCAACCGTCGGTTGCTGGGGATTGGGAATTAGCTACTTTTGCTGTAGCTTTTGGGCGGCGATCTGGCCGGCAGCGGTTTTGGAGGTTTTTAGCTTGGCGTAGATTTTGTTGGCTTCGGCGGGATTGGTCTTCTCGTAGAGAGAGGCTAATTGCAAGGACGCTGCGTCCGCCGGCACCGTGTTGGTTGGTTTGGCAATCAGCTGGTTGTAAAGCACAACCGCTTCACTGCTGCGGTTCAGCTGCTGGTAGAGGTTGGCTAGTGCAAGTTTGGCGAGCGACGCCAGGGCGGCATCGTGCCCATCCGCAACATTCTTCAGATAGGTTTCGGCCTGCCCGGATTGGCCCATATCGATTGCCGTGAGGCCTGCGAAGTACTCGGCAGTTTTGCCCGCCTCAAAAAAGCCGTACCGATTCGCCAGCTGCGTAAATTGCTGATTGGCCAACTGGGCGCGTGCGGCGGCGGACGGAAAGGTCTTTTCCCCGGGCGGAGCCGGCTGCCCCGCTTGCGCCAGAGGTGTGTTGTAGGTGTCCATCGCCTCACCGAAAGCCAGGTCGGCTGCGGCTGAGCGCTTGTTGTAAACGACCAATGCTGCCACGACCATGGCGATCAAAAGGATCGCGGCCACACTGGCTTGAATCACCTTCGATCGATGGTCCCCGAACCAGTCAACACTGGTCCTGGTGGCATCAATCAAACGGTCGTGTTTGAGCGCGTGACGTGTCTGCGTATCCACTAATTTCCTTGAGAAGCCTTTGCGGGAAGGGGTCGCAGGCCAGCCGCTATACCGTTTGCTGCCTGCGTGAGCTTCTAAAGTTTAGCAGCGCTGAAGTTTGCGGGTCAAACGAGCGAGGTTCTGCGCTCCCTGATAAGCGGCTGGCGGACTCAGGCAGCGGCGACTGGATCTTCGATTTCGCCGTTTTCGATCTTCTCCCGGCATTCGATGCAGTAGGGGGTCCAGGGAAGGGCTTCCAGCCGCTTCAGACCGATGGTCTTGCCACAGTGCATGCAGTCTCCATAGGTGCCCTCGTTCAGCCTTTTCAGAGCCAGGCGGACGAGCGCAAGCTGCTCATGGCCGCTGGTTCCCTGGCTGAAAAGCATTTCTTTCTGGTAAGACTGCACGGCTTGGTCGGCAGCGTCCAGCGCACTGTCTGCTGCCACTTCGCGGCCCTGTTCCACCGCCGAGATCATCGATTTCTCGAGCTGTTTCTCCTGCCGGCGGAGGGTCTGTTCGAATTTCTGTATGGTTTCAGGATTATGCACCACTTTTTTCGTTGCTCCTCGACACCTCAAAATATCGTACTAGTGTCGCCTAATTGGACGCAGATTAACGGTGAAATTATCTTTCTTTTTAAATTTTTTCAAATTTCTTTTCGAGTGCCCCAGATGATACGCCCTGCCCGGCACAAAATACTCTAGGCTGGTAATTATGTACGAAGATTTCCACGTGATCGATCACTGGACCCAAGAGGACCTGCACTGCCGGTGGACGGCAAATGTGGTCGCCATCGCCACCCGCCACGCGGACGCAGTCGACATCCGCTTTGAGGTCAACGGACGGCCGGTCTGGATTGCCTTGCCTGCTCTGGCCTGGGTGGAACAGAAAGAGCGTTCCGGCCACGTCATTACCGACCGTCTGGCGGCCCAGGTGGCGGGCCGCTACCTGAAGCAGGCGGCCGAGAGTGGGTATGACAACGGCCGTGAAATGTACACCATGAGCGTGGCCGAGGTTCTGGAACAGGTGGATGCCGTCATGGCGGAAGCCAAGCACTCCTCCCTGCTCCCCGAACTGCCAGTGATCGCCGGATCGTAGGTATTCCGCTGCCCGTCCGACCCTCCGGCAGCACGGCCTTCCGAGACAAGCGCGTTGCCCAAGATGCAACAGGCATTGGTCATCGGTCTGTAAAAGCGTTGCTCCAACGGGTGAGCGTTGGGTAAACTCTTGCATACCTGAGCGGTAGCCGGAGGAACCTCGAGTGGATTCAGTCAAGGCAACCACGATGACAGGAAAGCTGGTGGAGGGTGCCCACGTCCACCGGAACCTCTCCACTCCCCAACTAGTGGAAGCGGCGATTGCCCGGGGCGAAGCCAGCCTCGCGGACAACGGTGCCCTGGTGGCTCTCACCGGTGCGCGAACAGGGCGTTCCCCACGAGATAAATTTACGGTGCGGGATGCAGTTACCAGCGACACGGTGGACTGGGGCAAGGTGAACCAACCCTTTGACCCGGTCAGGTTTGAAGCCCTTCTGGCGCGGGTGGTCACGCATATGCGGGAGCGCGACCTTTACGTCCTGGATCTCTATGCCGGCGCAGACGAGCATTACCGGCTTCCCGTGCAGATCATCGCTGAGTATGCCTGGCACGCCCTTTTCGTGAAGCAATTATTTGTTCGCGTGCCGGCGGAGAAACTGGCCGCCCATAAACCGGAATTTACTGTGATTGCCGCGCCGGAGTTCGAAGCAGTGCCAGAGCGCGATGGCACCCACTCCGGCACTTTCATCATCACGGATTTCACCCGCCGGATCATTCTCATCGGAGGCACAAAATATGCCGGCGAGATGAAAAAGTCGATCTTTGGGGTGATGAATTTTTTGTTGCCCGCGCGCGATGTGTTTCCCATGCATTGCTCGGCCAACCTTGGAAGCGCGGGGGACACCGCACTCTTCTTCGGACTTTCCGGGACCGGCAAGACTACACTCTCAGCCGATCCGCAGCGCCGGCTTATCGGCGACGATGAGCACGGCTGGAGCGAAAGCGGGATCTTCAATATCGAGGGTGGCTGCTACGCCAAATGCGTCGATCTGTCAGCGGAGAAGGAACCTCAGATTTACCATGCCATCCGCTTCGGCGCGGTGCTCGAGAACGTGGTGATCGACAGCAAAACCGGGGCGCCGGATTATAGTGACATCCGGTACACCGAAAATACGCGGGCTGCCTATCCGGTGGAGTATATCGCCAAGGCGGTGATTCCAGGGGTTGGGGGTCATCCGAACCATGTTTTGTTCCTCGCTGCCGATGCGTTTGGGGTGTTACCGCCGATTGCCAGGCTTAACCCGGCCCAGGCTATGTACCACTTCCTTTCCGGATACACCGCCAAGCTGGCGGGCACGGAAGCGGGGTTGGGCAGCGAACCGGTTCCGGAGTTCTCCACTTGTTTTGCCTCGCCCTTCATTCCTCTGGCTCCGGCGGTGTATGCAAAGATGCTGGGCGAACGGTTGCAGCAGCACGGCGCGCAGTGCTGGCTGGTCAATACCGGATGGACGGGCGGGGCGTTTGGCACTGGCGAGCGCATGAGCCTTAAATACACGCGCGCCATGGTCAATGCGGCGTTGGATGGCCGGCTGAGCAATGTTGAGTTCGTGACTGAACCGACGTTTGGATTGAGTATTCCGCTGAGTTGTCCGGATGTACCGGCAGAGTTGTTGAATCCGCGCAATGCGTGGAAGGATCCTCGGGCTTACGATGCTCAGGCGGTTATGCTGGCGGAAAAGTTCGAGAAGAATTTCGCCAAGTTCGATGCTCCTGCCGGGGTAAGGGAAGCTGGTCCTGTGGCTCGGAAAACTAAGAACTAAACTGTTCGCCTTCAAGGATCAATCAAAGGTAAGAGTTTGAATGACAGGGCGCATCCTTCCATCGCGGTCAGGATAGAGTTTTGACGCTGGCGTCGGTCAGGACAGATGCCGCGGGTACGTTTGTCTGAACCTTCGGTTACATTACGGGATTTAATGGACCTCTCCTAGGAGGACCCAGGTCTCAAAAGCGAGACCTGGGGCACCCACCGTTTTGACCTTTGCCTTTGTTCCCACCTTAGTGTGTTTGTTCTGAACATTTGTTACAAAACGGGACCACCCACCGTTTTGACCTTTGCCTTTGTGCCCAGCTTTGACTTTAACGCACCATCACTACCGGAACGCGGGGGGCGACGGTGCGTCCGTCGTGGAAGATGGTGACGATGGAGCGGGTGTTGGCGATGTCGTCCAGAGGATTGGCGGCCAGGACGATCAGGTCGGCTCGCTTGCCAGGGCGCAGGGTTCCCCTTCTGGCCTGGATGCCCAGCAGCTCCGCATTGTTCCGGGTGGCACATACGATGGCCTGCATCGGAGTAAGCCCCGCCTGCACCATGTCCTCCAATTCCCTATGCTCAGAGAACCCTGGAATACGCGTCGCAAACGCTCCTGAGTCAGTTCCAAAGCCCACGTGTACCCCCGCGTCGTAGAGCGTCTTCAGGTTTTTCTGGTCCATGGCAAAGTCCGCCTTATGCTGCGCGGTCTTTGGGTCCTGATTCACCTTCTGGACATAGGCCTCGCTGGTCAACATCGTCAGCACCGGCGGCGAGAGGGCATCCTTGAAGAAGTTTATCTGCATGAACCCAGGGTTCTCGGCGTAGATGTAGAAGGACTCGTCCACGGTAAAGGTGGGAATGTACCAGACGCCGCGGCGCTTCATGGCGGAAATCAATTCCTGGTCGACGGGTTTGTCGCGGACACTGTGGGCCAGTACGTCCACTCCGTCATTGACGAGCGACTTGGCGTCAGCCAGGTAATAGACGTGCGCGGCTACCCGCAGATGATGTTTGTGCGCTTCCTCGATAACAGCTCGATAGATCTCGGGCGACATGGCCGGCTTGGTCCCTCCGAGACTGTCGACCCAGATCTTGACCATGTCGGCGTGGCGTTTGGCCATCGCATCGACCGCCAGGCGCGCCTCTGCGGGTGTTGCGGGCCGGTAAAGCTGGTCGGGCGCGGCCGGCAAGGGTGGCGCTCCGTCCGGCACCCCGATCCCACGGTCCGCGGTGAAGACTGTGGCGCCATCGAGTTTGCCCTGTCGTTGCTGTTCACGAATCGGATACAGAAGATCGCGGTTGAGGCCCAGCGATAACATCGCGGTCACACCGTAACTCTCGTACTGCCGCAGTTCCGCGAGCACGTTCTCCGCGGTATAGGCCGTGGCCGAGTTTTGGCCGTCTGCAATCAGGGCCAAATGCCCATGGGCGTTGATCAACCCGGGCATGACCGTATCGCCGTGCAAATCAAGTACCCGTGCATTCGAAGGGACCGCGGCGGCCGCGGACTGAACAGACTTGATGTAATTGCCCTCGATCACCACCGTCGCATCTTCGAGCGGAGCGCCACCGGAGCCGTCGATGACCCGCACATGGGTCAAGGCGGTGACGCCTGACGGTTGGGTCGGTTGGGCATGGGCGGCAACGAGCGATAGTGGCGCCCACCCAAACAACATGGCCAGCGACGTACGCAGAAGCATGGTCAGAGCCGCTCCTTAGATGAGCAGGGCCGTGTAGGCCTACTCGCTGTAATGCAACAGGCTGAACACGTTGTACTCTTTGAAACGATCGCGTCCATGGAGAAAGTCGAGTTCGATGGCGAACGCAAGGCCGACAATCCTGGCACCCAATTGGCGAACCAGTTTCACCGTTGCCTCCATCGTTCCTCCAGTGGCCAGCAGATCGTCCACGATGAGAACGTTCTGACCCGGTTCGATGGCGTCGAGGTGGATTTCGAGCGCATCCGTTCCGTATTCCAGATCGTAGGTTACGCGCGCAGTGGGCGCGGGCAGCTTGTCCGGCTTGCGCACGGGAACGAAACCGGCGTTGAGGCGATAGGCTAAGGCAGGCCCGAAGATGAATCCGCGAGCTTCAATGCCCAGCACCAGATCCACATTTTCCAAGCCGATGTAGTGGGCTGCCAAGGCGTCCACGAGGGTCGCGTACCCGTTCTTGTCTTTGAGCAGGGTGGTGATGTCGTAGAAGAGAATGCCCGGCTTGGGGAAATTCGGAATCGTCCGGATAAGAGATTTGAGAGGCTCACAGTTAATGGGAGGGTGAGTCATTCGTAGCTACCAGGCTCCTTCGATCTGGAATGATTCCAGGTTCTGCGCCATGGCTTCATCCAGTTCGCGCTCGTGCACGGCGTCGACGCGGCTGCCGCGAGAGCCGCGTTCGAGCTCGGCACGAAGTTCGTCCAACTTTTCCTCGCTACCCGCGACCATGACCTCGACTTCGCCACCGTCGGTGTTGCGAACCCAACCCTTCAATCCCCGAGCGCCTGCCTCCCGGTGAACAAACCAGCGGAAGCCGACCCCTTGCACACGACCTTTGACGACGTAGTGGCGCACCATATGTATGCTTTTCCCTTATGCTCGAGACAGGTAGGCGCCTTCGGCGGTATCGACGCGAATCTTTTCCCCCTCGTTGATGAACGGGGGCACCTGGACCACGAGGCCGGTTTCCATTTTGGCCGGCTTAGTGACGGAAGAAGCAGTTGCCGACTTCAGGCCCGGTTCGGTTTGGACCACGGTCATCTCCACGGTTTGCGGCAACTCGATGCCTACTGCGACCCCGTCGAAGAACGAAACCTTGATCTGCAGATTCGGGGTGAGGTACTCGATCGCATCTCCCAGCGTGCTGCCTTTGAGGTGCGTCTGTTCATAGTTCTCTGTGTTCATGAAGTAGTAGTCGTCGCCGTCGGCGTACAGAAAATCCATGGAAATTTCATCGACGATGACGCGTTCGATCGGGTCTGGGGAACGAAAACGATGCTCGAACATGGCGCCGGTGCGCAGGTTGCGGAGCTTGGCCTGGATGAATGCGCGCAAATTTCCAGGGGTGCGATGCTCAACGCTAAAAACCGTGTGCAGCTCGTTATTGTGCTTAATGATCATGCCCGGGCGCATCTGTGTGGCAGGAATCGCCATAAAAGAAAAACTCCTTCATCTTTCACTGGATTGGCTGTGCAGAACTCTCAACAGTCGATTGTAGCGCCTTCCCTACTTGCCGAAGATTCTGGAGAAGAAGCGGCCGATGCGGTGGAAGACGCCGTTGTTGTTAGATGAAGGGGGAGGCGCGGAGGCAATCTCCGGTTGAGGGTTTGGCTGAGGAGTTGGGGTGACGGGCGGGGGCGGCGTGGCAGAGGCCGGAGGAGTGGCCGGAGCTGCAGCAGCAGGAGACTCGCCGTTGTAGGTGAGCGGAACCGTTACCTCAGCGTGCGTCTGGCCCGCAGGAACCACGGGTGCGTGTGAAGTGGGGGGCGGCGCCAGACCCTCGCTCTCCGCTATGGGAAACGCCGTATCTGCAGGCGTTGAGGATGGGCCACCCACCGGCTTTCCTGGCGCCGCTGGGCTCGCTCCGGTATTCCCGGTACTGGCCACGGAAGTGACTGGCATCGTTGGGCAGCCGCACGGTTCGGGTTCATGATCAACCACCTCACTCAGGCTGCCATGCTGGAAGTTGACGCGTTGATCCGGCATCACCCTGTACGCCCCACCTTCCAGTTGGCTGGTCACGGTGACGTAGGGTGCATCTGCGCCGTGATTGTCGACACAAGTGTCGCCCTGGGGATTTACGCGGATGCTCAAATCGGCTTGCCCAGGACCGGAGATGAGGATGCGCAGGTCGGGGGTAAGCAAGACATCGGAGTACTTGCCCACAACGTAGTTGGCCTCGATGGCGCCGCGATCGAGCGCCATCATGAGCGCACTGCTGGCTGGGTCGTCGATGGAGCGGTCCTTCGCCAGGTGAACGGAGGTGGTGGAGCAAAGGCGGAGTGAGCCGCCCCGTTGCAAGGCAATCTTGACGGCCTGTTCTCCGGCGGTAATCTGGCTGCCATTGCCGAGCAGCGTCTCGCCATGGGAGATGTCGACCGCGCCTGAAACTTGTACCTCGGTGGCCGAGGTTCGTCCGATCGGTTGTTGGGCCAGCAGCGATGGAGCACAGAAGAGAACCGTTACGGCCAGGAAAAATCGCGTCGTCACAGTGGTTCTCAAAGGGAGAGAAAATTCCGGATCAGGTTCTTGCCATCGACGGTGAGCACGCTCTCGGGGTGAAATTGGACCCCCTCGATGGGAAAGCGGCGATGGCGCAAGCCCATGATGGTTCCATCTCCGTTGCCGGTTTGTACTCGGGCGCTGACTTCCAGTTCGTCGGGCAAACCCTCATCGGCGACGATGAGCGAGTGATAGCGGGTGCAGGTCATGGGGCTGGGGAGGCCGGCGAACAGGTTGCGGCCATCGTGCTCGACCGGGCTGGTTTTGCCGTGCATTAATTTTGGAGCACGTATGACGTTGCCGCCGAAAGCGGCTCCGATCGCCTGGTGGCCGAGGCAGACACCTAATATGGGCACTTTGCCCGCAAAATGGCGGATGAGAGGGATGCATACGCCGGCTTCCTGCGGTGTGCAGGGCCCGGGTGAGAGGACGATGCGTTCTGGTTTTAGATCGTCAATTTGCTCGACCGTCAGCTGGTCGTTGCGGCTGATGGTCATCTCGGCACCTAGCTCACCCATGTACTGCACCAGGTTGTAGGTGAATGAATCGTAGTTGTCGAGAACGAAGACCATGGGCGCCACTAGCTTTAGTGTAGCGCCAGACGGCGAAAATAGGCTTCCGTCTCAGGCTGCACAAGACCGCAGATCTCCCCCACTTCGCTAGGGTCGAAAACATTTCCATGAAAGGTCCGCGGAACCGCAGGTCCCTCGGCTTCGCTCGGAGTCTGTGACTTTTTATCTTCCGGTGTAGTTTGCGGCCGGAAAGCTCCCAAGAGCATCTGCCAACAAGCACCGCCGAGGTCCTTCGACTCCGCGCTATGAAGCCCTCTTTTTGCGATATATCTGCGAAGCGCTTCGCTCAGGATGACGTTCTTGTGGTGAGTTGGAAATGGTTCACTCGGAGGTTGTGACTTTTTATTGTCCTTTGCAGTTCGCGGCCGGAAAGCTCCCAAGAGCATCTGCCAACGAGCATCGCCGGGGTCCTTCGACTCCGCGCCGTAAAGCCCCTGTTTGCGATAGATCTGCGAAGCGCTTCGCTCAGGATGACAGCTTTGTTTGGGGTTTGAAAGCAGCTGGTTGGATGCAGAAAGCACGAAAAGATCGAAAAAGTCACAGGCTCTCCTAGGATGACAACTGGCGGGGGACGCTTCCATGGAAAAAGCGGTCGCTGCACAGAAAGCTTACTTGCCGCCGGCGATGGCTCTTGCCCTTTCGACCGCCCGGACCACCGCTTTGGCTTTGTTTACCGATTCTTCGTACTCTTCTTCGGGGACGGAATCGGCCACGATGCCGGCTCCTGCCTGGATGTAGCCTTGCTCTCCCTTGAGGAGCATGCTGCGGATGGCTATGCAGGAGTCGAAATTGCCGGAAAAGTCGGCGTAAAAAACACTGCCTCCGTAAATGCCCCGGCGCGTTGGCTCCAGCTCCTCAATGATCTCCATTGCGCGTATTTTGGGGGCTCCGCTCAGGGTGCCGGCCGGGAAGCAGGAGCAGAAGGCATCCACCGCCGAGAGGCCTTCCTTGAGTTGGCCCTCAAGAGAGCTGACCAGGTGCATCACGTGGGAGTAGCGTTCCACGTGCATGAGGCTCTTTACCTTCACTGTGCCAAATTCGCAGACCCTGCCGATGTCGTTGCGGCCCAGGTCTACCAGCATCACGTGTTCGGCCCGCTCCTTCTCGTTGCTCAGCAACTCCTGCTCGATGCGAAGATCTTCTGCCTCGTCGGCAGCGCGCGGACGGGTTCCTGCGATGGGACGGTACTCGACATGGCGCTGTTGCACACGCACCAGCAGCTCAGGAGAAGAGCCCACCAGACAGGTGGACGTCTTATCCAGATCGAAGCGCAGGAAATACAAATATGGAGATGGATTGACGATGCGCAGAGCGCGGTAGACGGAGAAAGGGTCGACTCCGGGCTTCACTTCAAAGCGCTGGGACAGCACGGCCTGGAAGATGTCGCCGGCGGCGATGTACTCCTTGATCTTGGCGACGGAGGCGAGAAAATCTTCCTTCAGGGTGTGGCTGGTAACGGAAAGTTTTCCGCGGGGCCGCGCATGCTTTGGTTTGGGAATGGGCTTGGCCAGGCGCTTCTCTAACTGGCCCAATCGCTTCTTCGCATCCGCGTACGCTGCTGCGGGTTTCTGGCGTCCCAGATCGGCAGTCACCATGAGCAGGATCTGCTTACGCACATGGTCGAAGGCCAGCACTTCGTCGTAAAACATGAGACAGGCGTCCGGGATGCCGAGATCATCCTGAGCGAGCTCTGGCAAGCGCTCGAGTTGCCGCACCACGTCGTAAGCGAAAAAGCCGACTGCACCAGAAGTAAATGGCGGTAGCCCAGGGATATGCGCCGGCGTTTGCCCCGCCAGTAACTCCTTTAACAGCGCAAACACGTCCCCCTGCAGGGATCGCGCCTTTCCTCGCTCGTTGATGGTGATGGAGCTGCCGCGGGACAGAATGGTGCGATAAGGCCGAATGCCGATAAAGGTATAGCGGCCTACTTTCTCGCCGCCTTCTACCGATTCCAGCAGAAAAGATTGTGGTTCGTCCGCGGCGAGGCGCAAAAAGGCGGAAACCGGGGTTTCGAGGTCGGCCGTCAGCGTGCGATAAACGGGAACCAGGCTGTGCTTCGCCGCCAACTGGAGGAATTCGTCACGCGCTGGTGCAATCGTAGTATCGACCGGCATTCTGCTCATACTAAATGGCCATAGCCGCTCGCAGGAAAACAGGAGAGGATTCGTCGGGATGAAGCATCTAAAGGATTTGAGGTGCTTGCCCGGGTTCCTGAGGACGCATATACTCGGTAAGTTTGGGGTTAGTACGAGAAACAGGTCCCGGCCAAGTGGGCGCAAGCGCGCGTAGGGCTCGCCGGGAAGCCCGGATTTCCTGTGGAATCCGGGGAGATGAAATCGTGCTTGAATCTGCGGCTCGATTTCGCCCCGTCTGAGCGCCTGCGCCGTCCCGCCCGGGCGCGAACGGCTCAACCACGGCGGGACTATGGAGGACTGCCGACGCAGTCCATATCTGGAGAACTGGTCATGCCAAC
>Ga0302325_10015265_pt1 | contig 16326 bp, 13 predicted proteins | sample Palsa_T0_2_FD_201948 | JGI IMG/M metagenome (GOLD analysis project Ga0302325, IMG submission 201948) | Peat permafrost microbial communities from Stordalen Mire near Abisko, Sweden - Palsa_T0_2 | ecosystem: Environmental > Terrestrial > Soil > Palsa > Peat permafrost | place: Sweden: Abisko... | reverse complement strand
GGCCCCGTCCCAGGCCGATGCTCTTGGCGAACTCGGATCGGCGCGCCGCATAGGCCGGCGCGACCATCGGATATTCCGGGGTCAGGCCCCATCGTCTCCGGTAGTCGTCGGGGCTCATGTCGTAGCGCGCGCGGAGATACCGCTTAAGCATCTTCAGCTTCTTGCCGTCCTCGAGGCAGACAAGGAATTCGTGCTGAACCGACGCCCGCACGGGCACGGCGGGCTTTTGGCGGGCCGGGGGCGCGGTCGCGACCTGGTTGGTGACACCGATCAAAGCCCTATGCACCTCGCCGATCAGAGCTGGGAGCGCGGCCGGCTCGGTAGGATTGTTGCTGACAAAGGCGGAGACGATCTGAGCACTGAGCCGCACGAGCGCGCTGCCATCTCCATGAGGGGTTTCATCGGCCATAGGTCTCACCCGAACGGCGTAGAATTCATCCAGTCAGAGCGATTCAGCGCGATCGCTCAACGCCGGCCACAGGAGTCTTGTTCCAGATTGCGCGCCTCGCCCTGTGGTTGGATTGTCCCACTCTCGCCGCTAAAGAGAAGGCGCTGTGGCGCGTTTGGATTCGCAGAGAAGGGTAACACTGCCGATGGCTCTCACCGCTCAGGCTTCGAACGACACCGCCGACCCGTTTTTCACCGCCCCTCTGGCGCGGGCCGACGGCGAGGTGTTCGCGGCCATCGAGCGCGAGCTTGGGCGTCAACGCAATCAGATCGAGCTCATAGCCTCGGAAAACATCGTCTCACGCGCCGTGCTCGAGGCTCAGGGCTCGGTGCTGACCAACAAGTACGCCGAAGGCTATCCTGGTCGCCGCTACTATGGCGGCTGCGAGTTCGTCGATGAGGTGGAAATCCTCGCAATAGAGCGCGCCAAGTCACTGTTTTCCTGCGCTTTCGCCAATGTGCAACCGCATTCGGGCTCGCAGGCCAATCAGGCGGTGTTCATGGCCCTGATGAAGCCCGGCGACACCTTCATGGGGATGGACCTCGCCGCCGGCGGCCACCTCACGCACGGCAAGTCGGTCAATCAGTCGGGCAAATGGTTCAGGCCCGTGGCTTATGGCGTCCGCGCCCAGGACCAGATCATCGACTACGAAACCCTGGCTGAAATCGCCCAGGAGAGCCGGCCCAAGCTCATCATTGCCGGCGGCTCGGCCTATAGCCGGACCATTGATTTCGCCCGCTTTCGCCAGGTCGCCGACAGCGTCGGGGCCTATCTGATGGTCGACATGGCCCACTTCGCCGGCCTTGTGGCGGCCGGCGTTTTTCCGAGCCCCATTCCCCACGCCCACGTGGTTACGACCACTACCCACAAGACCCTGCGCGGGCCGCGCGGCGGCATGATCCTCACCAACGATCCCAAACTCGCCAAAAAGATCGATTCGGCGGTCTTTCCCGGCCTCCAGGGCGGTCCCCTGATGCATGTCATCGCCGCCAAGGCCGTCGCCTTCGGCGAAGCGCTCACCCCGGCGTTCCGAGCTTATTCCCGACAGGTGATCGAGAACGCCAAGGTTCTCGCCGACGCCCTGGCGGCTTCGGGCATGGCCATCGTCTCGGGAGGAACCGACAGCCATCTGATGCTGGTCGACCTTCGGCCCAAGGCGGTCACCGGCAAGGCGGCCGAGGCCAGCCTCGAGCGCGCCAACATCACGTGCAACAAGAACGGCATCCCATTCGACCCGGCGCCGCCGGCGATTACCTCGGGACTGCGCCTGGGTAGTCCCGCTGGCACCACGCGCGGCTTTGGACCGGCCGAATTCCGCCGGATCGGTCAGCTCATCGCCAAGGTCGTCGAAGGCCTTGCCGCCAACGGCGAGGATGCGAACGCCGAAGCCGAGGGCGAGGTCAGGGCCGAGGTGCTCGCTTTGACCGCCAGGTTCCCCATCTACGGCTGAGAGCGCATTGCGCCGGGTGGGCCGGGGGGCCAAGGAGGATCATGCGCTGCCCGTTCTGTGGTGAAATCGAGAGCCAGGTGAAGGACAGCCGCCCGTCGGAGGACGGCGCCGCCATCCGCCGCCGCCGCCTGTGCCCCGAGTGCGGCGGCCGATTCACCACCTTCGAACGGGTTCAGCTTCGCGAGTTGACGATCCTCAAGCGGTCAGGACGCCGAGCGCCCTTCGATCGCGAAAAACTGGTCCGCTCGATTTCCATCGCCATGCGCAAGCGACCCGTGGATCCCGAACGCATCGAGCGGATGGTCAACGGCATCGTGCGCCAACTCGAGAGTATGGGCGAAAGCGAACTGGCCTCGCACATAATTGGCGAGATGGTCATGAAGGCGCTGAAATCCCTCGATGACGTTGCCTATGTCCGCTACGCGTCCGTTTATAGAGATTTCAGGGAAACCGTTGATTTCGCTAAATTCCTTAGTGACGAGGGTCTCACCGAAGAGCTGGAGGAGTGAGGGCCACGCCAGCGCCGCCCTCTTCGCTGGCCACGCTCTCATGAGCCGCACTCCTGGCCATCAGGCCCGAAGCGTGGCGAGGTTGGCTGCGGTGCAGGCGCTATATCAGATGGAGGTCTCCGGCGCCGGCTCACAGACCGTGGTGCGTGAGTTCGGCGAACACCGATTTGGTCGCGATCTCGACGGCGGCCGCCGTCTGGCGCCCGCCGACGAGGTCTTCTTCGCCAGTCTCGTCGCCGGAGTGGTGGCGGATCAGGCGGACATCGATCGGGCAATCGCCCGGCGGCTGGCGAAGAATTGGCGCCTGGATCGCATCGACGCCACCGTGCGCGCCATTCTGCGCGCCGGCGCCTTTGAGCTGATGCGCCTTGCCGAGGTTCCGCGGGAAGTCGTCATCGACGAATACGTCGAGGTCGCCAAATCCTTTTTCGAGGGGCAGGAGCCGGGTTTCGTGAACGCCACCCTGGACGCGATCGCGCGCGATGAGCGAGCCGACTGACGAATTCGACTGGATCGCCTCGTTGCGACCGCTGACCCTCGGCGATCCGCGGGCTCTCGATCTTACCGACGACGCCGCCATCATACCGTCCCGCGCCGGCTGGGATCTGGTGGTGTCCGACGACGCCATGGTCAGCGGCGTCCATTTCCTCGACGACGAAGTCCCGGACACGATCGCCCGACGGCTTTTGCGCACCTGCCTCTCGGACCTGGCCGCCAAGGGCGCCGAACCCTTTGGCTATCTGCTGACGGTCGCCTGGCCGCCGGCCCTCGATCGGAACTGGAGGGCGGCCTTCGCGGCCGGTCTGGCCGAAGATGGAGCCCGTTTCGGCGTTGCGTTGCTGGGTGGCGACACGGTATCCACTCCTGGTCCCCTCACGGCCAGTGCGACAGTTCTTGGCTGGGCGCCGCGAGGGCGGGCCGTGAAGCGCTCCACCGCCCAGGCCGGCGACCTCCTCATGGTCTGCGGCTCGATTGGCGATGGATGGCTGGGATTGAGGGCGGCCAAAGGCGAGATTGCCGACGCGAGCGGCGCCCTGGTCGCCCGATACCGGTTGCCCATGCCGCTTCTGGGTTTGCGTGAGGCGCTGCTGTCGTTCGCGGGGGCGTCCGCCGACGTCTCGGACGGCTTGCTCGCGGATGCCGGCCATATCGCCGCCGCCAGCGGAATCGGTCTCGCCGTGGACGTAGGATTGTTGCCGCTCTCACTGGAGGTTCAGGCTTGGCTCTCCGGAGAAACCGACGTGCTTGGGGCCCGCCTTGGCCTTGCCGCCGGCGGTGATGACTATGCCCTCGTTTGCGCCGTCAGCCCCGCTAACGAAACCCTCTTTGCCCAGGCGGTGAGGGCGGCGGGAACCCAGGTGACCACGGTCGGTCAATTCCAGACCCGGGCTGGGCTGGAAGTCCGGTTTGACGGCCTCGCGGTGGAGGCTTCCAGAATGGGTTGGCGCCACCAGTGAGCAGGGCGCCGCTCGCCACTTCCCGGGTTGAATCCGAACGACACCCATCAGGGCGGCGTTGAGCCATGAATATGCACCAGGCCCTGGCGTTCGCCCTCGTCCTGGCCACCATGGCCGCCTTCGCCTGGGGCCGGGTGCGCTACGACCTGATCGCCCTGCTCTCGCTTCTGGCTGGCCTGATAAGCGGGATCGTCCCGGCCAAGGCCGCGTTCGACGGCTTCAAGAACGACGTGGTGGTAATCATCGCCTGCGCTCTCATCGTCTCGGCGGCGATCGCCCGATCGGGAATCATCGAGGCCGCTACCCGGCCCATCCTCTCACGGCTCAAGTCGGAGGCGGTTCAGGTTCCCGTCCTCTCCGCCGCCTCGATCCTGCTTTCCATGATCACCAAAAACGTTGGCGCCTTGGCGATCCTGATGCCCTCGGCTCTCCAGCTCTCGGCGCGCACGAAGACATCGCCCAGCAGGCTTTTGATGCCCATGGCGTTCGGGTCCCTGGTCGGCGGCCTGGTGACCTTGGTTGGCACCTCCACCAACATCATCGTCTCCCAGATCCGCGAAGAGACCATCGGCAAGCCGTTTGAGATGTTCGATTTCGCTCCGGTCGGCCTGGCCCTGTCGTTGATAACGCTCATCTATCTCTCTTTGGCCTATCGATTGTTGCCCAGGTCGCGGATCGGTGGCGATGTCGATGAACAGGGAGCGGCGACGAGCTACGCAGCCGAGGCCACTGTCCCCGAGAGCTGGGACGGAGGGAAAATCCCGAACGTTCGCGCGTTGCAGGCTTTGGCGCGCGGTGAGGTCAAGGTCACGATGCTGACGCGCTCGGACGTGTCGAAGAACGACCCGCCCCTAGCTACCCGGCTGCGCAGCGGCGATGTCCTCATGCTCGAAGGCGAGCCCCAAGCGCTTGAGGGTTTGATCTCCGCCGCTCGCCTCAGAATGGTGCCGGCGGCTCGCGCGGTGACCCCGAAGGACGCCAAGGAAGAGATCCGGGTGATGGAGGCGGTTGTCTCGCCCGACTCCGCCTTGGTGGGCATGACGCCCATGAGCATCGGACTGCGGCGCAACTTCGGCGTCAACCTGTTGGCGGTGGGCCGGGTCCGCGGCACGATCACTCGCCAGCTTCGGTCCCTGGCTCTGCGGGCCGGCGATGTCCTGGTGCTGCAGGCCAGCGAGCGCACCCTGCCGACGGCGCTTGCGCTGCTTGGCGCACGGCCGCTGGCCCAGAGAGAGTCCCGGCTCGGAATCGCGCGCACCGGGGCTCCCGCCCTCCTCATTCTCGCCGCGGCCATGACCCTGGCGGCGCTCAAGATCGCACCCGTCGCGGTCGCCTTTTTTGCTGCCGCCGTGGCGATGATCGCCATAGGCGCGCTGTCGATGCGCCAGGTCTACCAGGCCCTGGACGGCCAGGTCCTGGTGCTCGTCGCCGCCCTGATTCCGGTGAGCGAAGCGGTGCAGCGAACGGGCGGCACCGGACTCTTGGCCCACCTCCTCTCACAAGCGGTCGGGACGATGCCACCCGTCCTTGCGCTGGGCCTGATCATGCTCGCGGCCATGCTGTCGTCGCCATTTCTCCACAACGCCCCGACCGTACTCCTGCTTGGTCCGGTGGCCGTCGGGCTGGCCGGGCAGCTTGGCTTGAGCGCAGATCCTTTCCTGATGGCCGTGGCGACGGGCGCAGGGTGCGACTTCCTCACGCCCATCGGCCATCAGTGCAACACGCTGGTCATGCGCCCGGGCGGCTACCGGTTCATGGACTATCCAAGATTTGGAGCCCCGCTGTCGTTGCTCATCATCCTGCTCGGAGCCCCACTCATCGCTTTTGTCTGGCCGCTGACTCCTCGCTGAAGAACGGCCTGGTGGTGTTCTCGACGCCGCGGCCCTCGACGCCGGGCCGACTGACTATAGCCTGACTGGGCGCCAAGATTTTGCGAATTGGTCACGCCCCGCTTGCGTCGGGCGGGGGGTTTTGGCACTTTCCGCGCGTTTTGCAGGGCTGGGCTGTCAAGCTCTCCCGCGGTTCGCGCTGCATGGGTGTCGGGCAGGTCCGCGCCGTCTCCGACGGCCCGCGGGCGTTCGCGTAACGAAATTCAAGGGACGTCTACACGATGAATCTGGTGCTTATCCTGGTCATTCTGGCCGGCCTGCTCGCGGTGCTCTACGGCGTTGTCCAGACGGCGTCGCTCATGAGGGCGCCGGCCGGCAGCGCCAAGATGCAGGAGATCGCCGCCGCGATCCAGGAAGGCGCTCAGGCCTACCTACGGCGCCAATACACGACCATCGCCGGCGTGGGCGTCGTCATCCTGATCGCCATCCTGGCGCTGATCGGCTGGCGTGAAGCCCTGGGCTTTTTCATCGGCGCAGTGCTTTCTGGGCTGGCGGGTTTCGCCGGCATGCTGATCTCGGTCCGCGCCAATGTGCGCACCGCCCAGGCCGCCTGCGAGAGCCTCGCCGAGGGCCTCTCCGTGGCGTTCCGCTCTGGAGCGGTGACCGGCATGCTGGTGGCGGGTTTCGCCCTCATCGGCGTCGCCGGCTACTATGCGATTCTCACCCAGGGCATGGGGCTGCCCAACACCAGCCGTGACGTGATTGACTCGCTGGTCTCCCTGGGTTTCGGCGCATCGCTCATTTCGATCTTCGCCCGTCTTGGAGGCGGCATCTTCACCAAGGGCGCCGACGTCGGCGGCGATATGGTCGGCAAGGTTGAGGCCGGCATTCCCGAGGACGATCCGCGCAACGCCGCGGTGATCGCCGATGCCGTGGGCGACAACGTCGGCGACTGCGCCGGCATGGCCGCCGACCTCTTCGAGACCTATGCGGTGACGACGGTGGCCACCATGGTCCTGGCGGCGATCTTCTTCCGCGATGTTCCGGCGGTCTCGAACATGATGCTCCTGCCGCTGGCGGTCTGCGGAGTATGCATCGTGACCTCGATCATCGGCGCCTTCTTCGTGCGCCTGGGCTCGGGCCGCAACATCATGGGCGCGCTCTACCAGGGCCTCATCGTCACCGGCCTTCTTTCCATAGCGGCGGTCTGGTGGGTGACTCATAAGCTCGTGCCCGCCGACGGCGTGCTGGTGCTGGGCAAGGCGGTGAGCGCGAACGCCTTGTTCTATTGCGGCCTTGTGGGCCTGGCGGTCACCGGCGCCATCGTCGTCATCACCGAATACTTCACCGGCACGGGGTTTCGGCCGGTGAAGTCTATCGCCAAGGCCTCGGTCAGCGGCCACGGGACGAACGTCATCCAGGGTCTCGCCGTGTCCTTGGAATCCACGGCCGCGCCGGCCCTGGTGATCATCATCGGGATAATCCTCGCCTATCAGTTCGCCGGGCTCTTCGGCATCGCCATGGCCACCACGACCATGCTCTCCCTGGCCGGCTTCATCGTTGCCCTCGATGCGTTCGGCCCGGTGACCGACAATGCCGGCGGGATAGCCGAGATGGCCGGCCTTCCGGCCGAGGTTCGCGTGTCCACCGATGCCCTGGACGCCGTCGGCAACACCACCAAGGCGGTCACCAAGGGCTACGCGATCGGCTCTGCGGGCCTGGGGGCCCTGGTTCTCTTCGCCGCCTACACCCAGGACCTGAAGTACTTCGCCGCCAACTCCGACCAGTTCCCCTTCTTCGCCGGCATGGGCGCGGTCGCCTTCGATCTCTCCAATCCGTACGTGGTCGTCGGTCTGTTGTTCGGCGGGCTTCTGCCGTTCCTGTTCGGCGGCCTTTCCATGACCGCCGTCGGCCGAGCCGCGGAATCGGTGGTCGCCGAGGTGCGGCGGCAGTTCAAGGAGAACCCGGGGATCATGACGTATGAGGTCAAACCCGAATACGGCCGGGCGGTCGACATCCTCACCCGCGCCGCGATCCGGGAGATGATCGTCCCCTCGCTCCTGCCGGTCGCTTCGCCGATCGTCCTCTTCTTCATCATCCGCCTCATCGCCGGCAAGGCCGACGCCTTCTCGGCGCTCGGCGCCATGCTGATGGGCGTGATCGTCACCGGCCTCTTTGTCGCCATCTCGATGACCAGCGGCGGTGGGGCTTGGGACAACGCCAAGAAGTTGATCGAGGAAGGACATTACGGAGGCAAGGGTTCGGAAGCGCACAAGGCGGCCGTTACCGGCGACACCGTTGGCGACCCGTACAAGGATACCGCGGGCCCGGCGGTGAACCCGATGATCAAGATCACCAACATCGTCGCCCTGTTGTTGCTGGCCGCCCTTGCGCACGGAGTGGTGGGCTAAGGCGCGCTGGGTCGCGTGCGGATCGCCCGCGATGAACCGCACCGGCGGCTAGGAGAACAGCCGACATGGAAGAAGCGGGGACGACGGGAGCCGGGCGTAAGAGCGAGCCGAATGTGCCGATAAAGCTGCTGCTGGCCGACGTCGATGGCACGCTCGTGACCCAGGAAAAGGAGCTGACGGCCTCGGCCATCGCCGCCGCCCGCGACCTGCGTGCGGCCGGGATCGGCCTGGCGATCACCAGCGGCCGCCCGCCACGGGGGATGAGCATGCTCATCGCGCCCCTCGAGCTCGCAACGCCCATAGCCGGCTTCAATGGCGGAGTGTTCGTCCAGCCCGATCTGACGGTGATCGAGAGCCATGCCCTCGAAGCGCCGGTGGCCGAGGAGGCCCTCAGCCTCATTCTCGATGCCGGTTTGGACGCCTGGATCTACACGCCCGACGAGTGGTTGGTCCGGGATTCCTCTGCTCCCCACGTAGCTCGCGAGGCCTGGACGGTGAAGTTCGACGCCCGGGTGGTCCCAAAATTCACACCTGAGTGTCTTGCCGAAACGGTCAAGATCGTCGGCGTATCCGATGACCCGGCCAAGGTCGTGGCCTGCGAGCGGGCGGCGCAAGACAAGCTGTCGGGACGAGCCAGCGCCTCGCGCTCGCAGCCCTACTACCTCGATGTCACCCACCCCCTGGCCAACAAGGGTGAGGTGGTCGGCTGGCTGTCGCGTCGGCTGGGAATTCCCTCCGGCCAGATTGCGACCATCGGCGACATGCCCAATGATATCCTCATGTTCGCCGTCAGCGGCTTTTCGATCGCCATGGGCCAAGCGGCTGACGAGGTAAGGGCGAAGGCCGACACGGTGACCGACGCCAACGACGCCGAGGGCTTCGCCAAGGCGGTGGCGACGCTGCTGGCGAGACAACAAGGTCGGTGAAGGAGAAGCAGCGACGATGACGCCTCGCGTGAAGGAAATCCTCGGCTGGTACGGAGCCGATAGCCCCGGAACCCTGACCAACCTCGCGCGTCTGCTCAATCACGGCAGGCTGGGGGGCACCGGCAAGCTGGTGATCCTGCCGGTCGACCAGGGGTTTGAGCATGGGCCGGCGCGCTCCTTCGCCCCCAACCCCCCGGCCTACGACCCGCTCTACCATTTTCAGCTGGCGCTCGATGCGGGCTGCAACGCCTACGCCGCGCCTCTGGGATTCATCGAGGCGGGAGCCCGGGAGTATGCCGGCGACATACCGCTCATTCTCAAGACCAACGACAGCGATGTCCTGCGCGATGACGCCGATCCCAGCCAGGCGCTGACCTCCTGCGTCGCCGACGCCTTGCGCCTGGGCTGCTGCGCGGTCGGCTTCACCATCTATCCGGGGTCGGCGCACGAGTTGGAGATGTACGGACAGCTGCGGGCCTACGCCCACGAGGCCAAGGCCAACGGCCTGGCGGTGGTGGTGTGGTCCTACCCGCGCGGCTCGGGACTGAGCAAGGCGGGCGAAACGGCCATCGACGTGGTCGGCTACGCGGTCCAGATCGCGGCCCAGCTTGGCGCTCACATCATCAAGGTGAAGCTCCCCAGCGCCCATATCGAACAGGAGGCCGCGCGGAAGGTGTTCGATGCCCAGAAGATCCCGATATCGACCGGCGCCGAGCGCGTCAGGCACATAGTGGATTGCGCTTTCGCGGGCCGGCGCGTGGTCATTTTCTCTGGTGGCGCGGCTGTTTCGGACAAGGAGCTCCTGGAGGAGATCAAGACTATCCATGAGGGCGGCGGCTTCGGGTCCATCATCGGCCGGAACTCGTTTCAGCGGCCCAGGGCCGCGGCCCTCCAGCTTCTTGGCGAGGTCATGGATATCTACGGTTCGGCCTCGCCTTAGCGGCTCGTTGGGTAACCGGCATGCGCGCCTGCACGGCGCGGAAGCTTCACTGTGGAACGGCGCCGTTTGTCGCCTAGACGACAGACTCGCGGCGAAATTTGCGTTTTGGTGCGCCTAGGTAGCGTTCGATCCGGCCGGAGAGCTTCGGCGACTTTTCCCCGTCGGGCCGGAGACCAGGGAGACCGTCGCCGTGAGGGCTCGAAACTGCGTGCTCCAGCTGTTGAGCGAGGCCGACCATCGGGCCTTGGAGCCGGAGATGCACGAGGTGGATCTGGCCGCCGGAGAGATTCTCTACGAGCCCGATCACATCGTCGACCTGGTCTGGTTTCCTAACACCGCCGTACTCTCGGTGGTGACCCTGATGGCCGATGGACGGACGGTCGAGAGTGATACCGTGGGCTATGAAAGCGTTACCGGCGCCATTTCGACGCTGGGCACGTCGGTTTCGGTCAACCGCACCTTCGTCCAGATCCCTGGCGCCGCGGTGAAAATCGCTGCGCACGCCGTCCGGCGACAGGCCAACCAGAGCGCGGGCTTCCGCCAGCTGCTCATTCGCCACTCGCAGGCCAACCTGGCCCAGGCCCACCAGTCGGTGGCCTGCAACGCTCTGCATGGAGTGACCCAGAGACTGAGCCGCTGGCTGCTCACGTCGCAGGACCGCACCGCCAGCGATGTCGTGGAACTCACGCAACAATATCTCGCCACCATGGTGGGGGTGCAGCGGACGACGATCACCCAGGCGCTTAGAGAACTGACCAGCATGGGATTGGTCGAGCAAGGTCGCCGCAGGATCAGGATCCTCGACCGCGCTGGGCTGGAGGCGAGCAGTTGCGAATGTTACGAGGCTGTGCGCGCCCATCTCGAGCGATTGATAGGACACGCACCTTCCAGGCATTGAGCCTCGGCGCGGCGATCGCCCCTATAGTCGAGAGCGGATCCAATCGGTGAGCAGGTCCGCTACCCGCGCCCGCGCTGGTTCGTCGTCCTCGAAATAGTGGCGGCCGGGGAGGAACTCGAGGCTCTTGTCGGACGCCGCCAGCGCCTCGAAGATCGACCGCGCGTCACTGGGGAAAACCCCCTGATCGCCCAGGCTTTGGACCACGAGCGAGGGGAGGGCGACCTTGCGCAGCCGGTCGGCGCCTTTGCAGGTCGAGGTCTCGAGGCTCCACATCGAAAGCCACGTCTTCAGCGTGCTGGCCCGACCGATGCCCACGGGGCCGCGATTGACGGCCGCCGGGTCACCGGCGTAGCAGCCCGGAGAGATCCGGTCCGAAGGATCGATGGTCGCGTCCATGAACCTTAGATCGGCCCAAACGCGAAAGAGCGGGAAGACGCGGTCGGGGACGCCGGCCGTCTCGAGGCGAGTGAGCTCGGCTTTGGCCCAGTCGGTGATGCGTTGATTGCGCTCGCGTTGGGCGTCGCGATAACGGGCGATGAAGGCCTGGGAGTAGGGGGGCCCATTGCGCGGATCGAAGGGGTCGAGTTCGGGGTCGCGACTGGCGGGATCGGTCTCGTCCGTCACCGAGGGATCCATCCAGGCGGTCAATACTTCCGGCCGGCCCGGATGGGCGTTGAGCGAAATGTAGCGATTGGCGCTTGGCAGGTTCTCCAGCGCCGCAGTCGCTCTGGCGCCCAGATCCCGCCAGTACCGGTCGCCGGCGGCCGCGGCCTGATAGGCCGCCATTAGCGAACCGCCGCCGGAGTTCCCCAGCAGGACTACCCCCTCGACGTCGGCTTCCGTCCTCAGCCAACGCACGCCCTCGCCGATGTCGATCAGGGCGTGTTCCAGGATGAAGAGGTCCTCCGCTCCCCGGTAGCGAGTGTTCCAGCCCAGGAATCCAACGCCCCGCGAGGCTAGGTAGGGGGCCAGATAGTGCTCGGCGAAGTCGACGTTGTAATGGGTGGCGATGACCGCAACCGGTGGTCGCGAGCCGCCCGCCGTCCAGTAGAGGCCCTGGCAGGGTGCGCCCCCCGCGCCGGCGCGGCGCGCGGTGGCGGAGGCGAGAGAGACGAAGGTCGGCGTTGCGCGATCAACGGTCATTCGATCCTCCTAAGACGGCGCGGGCTTTCATTTCGCCGCGGGTGACGGCATGGGATGCCGGTCCACAAGGAAAGGTCGGCGGGATGAAAGCGGCTGTCTATTACGAGAACGGCAATCCGTCTGTTTTCAGGTTCGAGGAAACGCCCGACCCCCAGTGCCATCCCAAGGGGATCGTCGTCAGGGTCGAGGCCGTCAGCATCGAAGGCGGCGATGTCCTCAACCGCTGGCGCGGGGTGCTACATTCGAGGCCGCATATCGTCGGCTACCAGGCGGCCGGAGAGGTGATCGAGGTCGGCTCGGAGGTTAACAGCCTCGAGGTCGGACAGAAGGTCGCCACCACCAACGCCTACGGTTCTCACGCCGAGCTTCGCGCCGTTCCGGCGCGCAACGCCTGGCCGATTCCGGCGGGTTTCGATGTCGCCATGGCGGCGGTCATGCCGGTTACCTTCGGAACCGCCGACGAATGCCTGTTCGAGTTCGGGCGCCTTCAGGCCGGTCAGACCGTCCTTGTCCAGGCAGGGGCCAGCGGCGTTGGCGTCGCGGCCATACAGTTGGCCAAGCGGGCCGGGGCGACGGTCCTGGCCACTGCTTCGAGCGACGAGCGGCTCGCGGCCCTGAAGGCGATCGGCATGGATCATGGCATCAACTACAAGGACAAGGTGGTTGAAAGCGAGGTCATGCGGCTCACCGATGGCAAGGGAGTGAACCTCGTCGTCGATCCGGTGGGCGGCTCGACGCTCCAGTCGTCGATCTTGTCGCTGGCCTATCGCGGTCGCGTTTCCATGGTCGGCGCAGCCGGCCGCGAACCCATGCGGGTGGACGTGTCCAGCCTGATGGGGGGCAATCGTTCCCTCAACGGGGTCTTCCTGGGCGCAGAGATTGGCACGGATCGTGTCCACGACAACATCCAGCGCCTTATCGATGAGGCCGCGCGCGGCGAGCTGAAGGTGCTCATCGATCGCACTTTCCCCCTTTCCGAGGCCGCCGAAGCCCACGCCTATATCGAGAGCCGCTCGGCGGTCGGCCGCGTCGTCCTCATTCCCTAGCGTTGGAATCTGAAAGTTCGCCGCTGCTGGCGAATTTCTGAAGCCGCGACACTAAATGAAGGCGCAACCCCGGCGTTGGGGGGGCGTTAAGGGCCGCGGGTCGGCTGGGAGATGCGAGCCATGAGTCCATCGGACGACGCTCCGGCCGTGGCCCCACCGGCGACTCTGGCGGAAAGGGTCGATCTCCTGGGTCGATTCCGGGATGTGCGCCGCCGGAGCCTCTCGCTGGCGGCCCCGCTTTCAGATGAAGACCAGGCCGCCCAGGCCATGGCCGACGCCAGCCCCACCAAGTGGCACCTCGCTCACACCACTTGGTTCTTCGAAACCTTCATTCTCACCCAACGCGCTCCCGACTACCCCCTTTTCGATCCAAAATTTACCTATCTCTTCAACTCCTACTACGAGCAGATCGGCGAGCGGCATCCGCGGCCCCAGCGGGGCATTCTGACCCGGCCGGCCCTTCCCGAGATCATCGCCTATCGTGAGCACGTCGATCGGGCCATGGAGCGCCTGCTCGGCAGGTCCCTGACGCCGGAACTCGCCGACCTCGTTCTCCTCGGGCTTGCCCATGAGGAGCAGCACCAGGAGCTCATCCTGATGGACATCCTCAGCCTGTTCGCCCTCTCGCCGCTTAAACCCCGCTATTCGGAGGGCGCGCCGCGATCAGTCTCGGCCCGTGGGCCGTCGGACTTCGTCGACCTCCGCGGTGGGGTCGCCGAAATTGGTCACGCGGGCGCTTCCTTCGCCTTCGACAACGAAGGCCCGCGCCACCGAACGCTTCTGCAGCCCTATCGCCTCGCAAGTCGCTTGGTCACCAATGGCGAGTGGCTCGAATTCATGGCCGCTGGGGGGTACCGGCGGGCGGAATTCTGGCATGCGGATGGCTGGTCCCAGGTGACACAGGCGGGCTGGGAAGCGCCGCTCTATTGGGAGCGCGACGGGGATCTTTGGCGCTCGATGACACTCCGCGGCCTGGTTCCGGTCGATCCCGACGCACCGGTGGACCATGTCAGCTACTACGAGGCCGCAGCCTATGCCGCCTTTTGTGGTAAACGGCTTCCCACCGAAGCCGAGTGGGAAAATGCGGCCGCGACGGCTCCGGCCATGCTCGAGCAGTTGGAGGGCTGCGTCTGGCAATGGACCGCGAGCGCCTATTCGCCCCACCCCGGCTTCCGGCCCGCGGCGGGAGCGGTGGGCGAGTACAACGGCAAGTTCATGGTTGGCCAGATGGTGCTCAAGGGCGGCGCCTGCGTGACCCCGGAAGGTCACTCCCGCTCATCCTATCGAAATTTCTTCTACCCCCATCAGCGCTGGATGTTTGCAGGGGTGCGTCTGGCCGACGACGCTCCCGCGTCCAGCGGTCTGGACGCCTTTCGCGCCGAGGTTCGATTGGGATTGTCGGCTCCCCGCAAGGCGCTTGCCGCTAAGTGGTTCTACGACGCCCGTGGGTCGGAGCTGTTCGAGGCCATAACGCGGCTTCCGGAATACTATTTGACCCGCCAGGAGAGCGGGCTTCTGGAACGGATCGCTCCAGAGATCGCGGCCGAAATCCCCGCTGGAGCCAATCTGGTGGAGCTGGGTAGCGGCGCGAGCCTGAAAACCCGGCTGTTGCTCGACGCGGCCGCGCAGATCCGGCGCTACACGCCGATCGATATAAGCCGGTCCGCACTCGACGAGGCGGCTGCTGCGATCGCTCGCGACTATCCCAGGCTCGAGATCAATGCCCTCCTGGGTGACTTCGCAACCGCCGAGGATCTCCCCGCGGCGCGTCACTCGGGCCGCCCCGTGGGATTCTTCCCCGGTTCGACGATCGGCAACTTCTCCCCGGACGAGGCGGTCGACCTGCTCCGACGTGTGCGCCGCTGGCTCGGTAAGGGGAGCCTCTTCATCGTCGGGGTGGATCTGGCCAAGGATGAGGCGACACTGCTGTCCGCCTACAACGACGGCCACGGGGTCACCGCCCGTTTCAATCTCAACATCCTGGAGCGTATCAATCGTGAGCTGGGCGGCGAATTCCGCCTGGAGAATTTCGCCCACCTGGCCGTCTGGAACGAACCGGAGAGCCGCATCGAGATGCACCTTCGGGCTCAAAGAAGCCATTCGGTCAGGGCGGCTGGCCTCGAGATCGACTTCGTCGCGGGCGAGACGATACACACCGAGAACTCGTACAAATTCACCGAGGGGGCCTTCGCGGATCTAGCCCAGCGCGCCGGCTGGAGCCTGAAGAGGCGGTGGACGAGCCCCTCGCCATCCTTCGCCGTCTTCCTGCTCCAGGCGATGTGAGTTTGAGCGATCCTCGCTCAGCCGCCGTTCGAGGGCCTCCGGCCGCCGCCCCTGGAGGCCGCGCCGCCCTTGCGGCCGGCGTCGGCGGCGAGATTGCGATTTTGGGCGAAGCTGCGCTTTTCGCTGGGGACGCTCGCGCCCCCCCGGCGCGCTATCTCGCGGCGACGCTCGGGATCCATGGCCGCGAATCCGCGCCGGCTAGGGCGACGAGTGTCATCCTGAGGGGTCTGCATCGTGGAAAATCCCTTATTCGTGGTGCTTGGGCTGCGGGAGCGGGGAATGTTCAATCGCTCACTTGTTTCCCTGGAGACTGACTAAACTCCCCCAGAGGCTTTCAAGTTGCGGCAAAGATCATGAAAGCGCGACGACGCAGTGATTGCGGAGCATCGTCGGACGGAGGCAGGGATGGTCGTTTTACACTGGCGGCTGGCGATGGCGGCGTGTCTGGGCTTCGTCGGCCTGGCACTGGCGGCCGCGATCCATGTTCCATCCCCGGCGCGCGCGCTGCTCGGCTGGAACATCGGCGCCATCGCCTATGCCGGTCTCATGTGGACTCTCTTCGTGAGCGCGCCGGAAAGCGCGGTGAAGGAGAGGGCCGGCCGCCAGGACGAAGGGCGCGGAATGTTGACCGTCCTGGTCCTCGCCGCGATTCTCGCGTCCCTCGCGGCGATCATCGTCTCCTTGATCAGCGTGAAGGGGCAAAGCGACGCGGCCAAAAACCTGGTCACGGGACTTTCCGCCCTGACCCTGCTGACTTCCTGGGTCGTGCTGCAGTCGATCTTCGTGGTCCATTACGCCCACCGCCATTTCCAGGACCTCAAGGAGTACGGCCCCGAAGCCGGCTTTATGTTTCCGGGCCAGGAACCCAAGACGTATATGGATTTCGCTTATCTCTCGGTGTGCGTGGGGGCGACGGCGCAGATCTCCGATCCGTCCATCCCGACGACGCGGCTACGCAATCTGGTGACCGCCCACGCTGTCATTTC
>Ga0302325_10015261_pt1 | contig 16328 bp, 14 predicted proteins | sample Palsa_T0_2_FD_201948 | JGI IMG/M metagenome (GOLD analysis project Ga0302325, IMG submission 201948) | Peat permafrost microbial communities from Stordalen Mire near Abisko, Sweden - Palsa_T0_2 | ecosystem: Environmental > Terrestrial > Soil > Palsa > Peat permafrost | place: Sweden: Abisko... | reverse complement strand
CCGCCCCCACCATATCCACCAGCCCGAAGCGCTCCTTACATTTCTGCGCAGCCTCTATCGCCTCCTTCACATGTTGATTTGGCACCAAACCCATTCACGAAAACTGGATTTGGGCAGTGTTCTCCTCGCAGACCACCGCCTTTAGCACTTCGACACATGCACTCAGGGTCTCACATCAACGACATCTCTAGTCCAATCCCAGGTAGCGTGATGAGACACGATGTCACCTTCGACGGAACACCCATCTCCTTCTCTCCTCGGGCGAAGCACATCAGTTTGGATGAAGCGAGGAGGAGAGCGAAGCCTTTACCCCCTCTAGGGCCAATGAGCCCAAGTGCTGTTCGGGGTGCAGTCGAGCTCGAGTGTCCATATGGCATTGTTGAGTCCGACATGTCCGCTCGTGATTTTGAGCGGAAGAAATGCAGAGTATTCAGTGGGTTGTTCAAGAGGGAAAAAAAGAAGTCGGTTGACTCATGACTGGGGCTAGCGATGGAGTACGGATACCCCTGGCGTTCTGAGAGCTCGTCACGGAATAAGCATACCAGTCTTCAAGACGTATATCTTCTTTTCAATATTACGATTATAGATCTTTTTCGAGGTTAAAAGAATCTTTATCATACAATCAGACTTGATCCTCACGCACGCTTTGACCTGGTATCGTGGGTGAACCCCAATATAGCAACATAGCTCAAGCTTTTCGTTCCGCGTATCTGTCCAGCAGCCCAATGCATGACATCGCGAGCGCAGTTCCCCGCAATATTATGTGTAACAAGTCCTCACATGAGGTCCGTGAGGTCGGTTCCAGCCGCACATTTTGGCGGGGGTCGTAACCGGTGCAGGGGTCAGACGGGAAGCTGTGCAAGGGAACTCAGGGGAGCTCTCGCAAGCTTCATGCACTCGTCCTTCAACTCTCATGCTCTGCACGACATCTCCCCCTTTTCTTGGCTTTTCACTCAGCGGCAGCAGGGTAGAGAAAACGTTATTTTTGGACGAACAATCTCCCCATATTCGGGCAGATCCCTGGAGTCGAAGCCGTGTGCTGATCGGAGCCGGGTTCGGCACAACACTGCGTCGTGCTAATTCGGGAGCCGTGGGATTTCATTCACTCCGTGCATGATGCCGATCTACACGGCTTGTCAATTGGGATGAGGAAACGGGATCTCAGGGGAAATCTCCCCAGTACCTGAGTACTGTTCCACCACTTATCATCCGATGTCAATCACATCCCGTGCAGAGCACGACGCCTTCCTTGCAATGGAGCGATGGAGAGAAGCCATGTAAACCTGCACAAGCACGAGACAAACCTGCCAGGACTACAGATCCCTGCCAAAGTCCTCATCGTCATCACGCTCCGCTTCATTGCCATCACGTGCTCAGTTCCTCTCTATTACCGCCGGCCCCTGCAGCATAACCAATCTTTTCACCACAGACCAAGAACACAAAACCTCCACTTTTTTCTGTGAATACACCACTTCCCGTATATCGAGTGCGTTTAGCGATGAGTTCTGAACCGGCTTCTGCTTCAAGCAATACATCACGAGCCCCCTGTTCGACATGTTGTTATTGCGTTTGGCGCCTTACACGAGAGGTTCACGCAACATGACACTTCACCCTCTCAATAATTCTCGAAGGTTGGTGGTGGGGAGGGGGTTGTTGTTTAGGAGTAGGTTGAGTAGTGAGTTGAGATTTTTTGCATGACTGAGTTCAAAAACTGTGCCATGGGAGCAGTTGTTGAAGATGAGACTGTATTTCCAGACATGATTTATGGATACTATAAATACAATGTATAGGGTGAAAAAGCACCCACGTGTTGCTTATCAAGAAACTTATTCCGCATTTCCGTTTGAATTAGATGCCAGTGTGAATTTCAACGAAAAGGGCTTTGATAATGATTGTTTTCTATCGCTATCTGCTGCAATGGTACACTTTTATTTACAGTATGAAAAGAACAGTCGTGGCGAAAAAAATTAGGGAGACCCATTCACAGCCGACTATGGTCGAGGTCTGATCATATTTCTCCATGCAGAGCCCTTCTACCTCCTCATCGAAAGCAGATCAAGTACCCACCCGCCCGCTGCACACTTTTCACTACAACGTCCAGCTACTCTCTTCTCTGCTTGAGAATGCCGATCTGGAAGAGAGGCACAGCAATTTGAAGGATGATGTGGCTTCACGAAAGCCGATGCGAAGGAAGTTGTTTTGGAACCGAGGACAGAAAAAGATTATTCGTGGGAGGGTGCCGGCATACAGACTAAGAGAGGATGCTCTCAGAGACTACCTTGGAAGTATATTTCCCAAGCAAGAAAACTTTCATATACAGGTAAGCTGGCATCAAAGACGTTGCCAACATGCAAAGTAACTAATTGTGGGATTAGCTTCGCGAGGACTACTTCTATTTTGAAATCCCAGTTCAATAAACTGAAGTACCTCTCCTTGTACCATTCAAACAATGACTGCTAATTTATGCATAGGCGCAAATGAGTCGGATTCTGGACTTGAGGGAAGACTTTTGAGTCAAATGGTTGGAAATCTGCAAGGCTTGAAGTACGCCAGACCTTGAGTATGGGGAGCCTATTGCTGGGCAGTTTTGCGGGCATATGCATAAGCGCCAAGAGAGTTGGTTTACGTTTTATGAATAAAGTAGCGCAGTGATGAATCGCAAATAGTTGAGTTACGCATGCTCACTCGTCATTCATTACTTCTAACGGAAACGGCCTAATCAGAAGCTTTTCTCAGGCAAGTTGCACCACCTTCCGTTTTGTTCTATGTGGCAGTGGTAATGGTGCGCTCGAGCTGAAGCAGCTCAGCCCCAAGCAAGCGCATAGCCACAAAGCCTTTATTGATCTCCTCCGCCAGATACAAGATCTAGTTGGGAAAGGCTTTAGGCTGCGCAGCAGAACGAGAGTGAGCTCTGAGTACCTGGAATGGTCCTCAACCATTACCGGTACTACCTCCAACATATCAAGTGTCCCTACAAATTTACTTTTCTTTTCGTGGCTACATATTGCAACCTCAAGTTGGTGATCTGCATTGTACTACAAGACAAGGGGTCACTTCGACACTCGCTGCTTTATGGAAATTGAGCATGAGGCTGTAGATATTCTGCAGCAGACTGTCACTTTCCATACCTATGCATGGCATGAAAGCGGCCGAGTTCTGGGACGCGCTTGCCACGTTGCCTCCAAATGTCTGCCTAACCACTGAATTGCATTTTCGTGTCAAAAAAAAAGCTTTTACAAGCACATTTGACACCTAAAGAAATTTTAAATGGAGCAGAACGTTGCTCTGGGTGCAACAAACACCTCCTGCATCACGTGCCTTTGTGAAAAGTTCAAAATGTCGATTTATGTAAGTAGGCCTAAAAGCTAGGAATTATTGAAACAGCAAGGTACTTGAAACTGAAGGTCCTTCTTCAGCACCCAAGTCGACGACTTGTTCGTGCCAGGAGCGATGAAAATTTGGCAATCCAGCGCTTGACAAAGTCTTTACTTGCGAATTCTGCACTGGATTTCGAGGATAGTGTTCATACTCAACAACGACCCAGGAGACCTAGCGAAGGCTGTCGGCCAGAGTTTTTAGAAGAGTGGTCCCGGGAATTCATGAAAGCCGAGTTGAAGAGGTTCAAGAAGGAATTTGAAGAGTCTTCTGTCACACAGAATGTTTCATTCCCGCCCCAGCCTCCAAGCAATGGTGCTTCTGTCGAGACTGAGCCTACACCGAGCACCGTACCAGCCCGTCTCTAAGATCCAGCTCAAGAACTACGCGAGGAAGACTCTTTGCTACCAAAATCCCTTTCGACAGATGGTCCGAAATCATCAAGTCATCCTCAGCTTTTGCCTCCTCCGTCCAATCCTCCAGCACCGAATATTCGTCCCAAACTTAATCCATTGTTGGCATGGATTGCGAATCCTCGAGGGCCCCCATCAGCACCGATGCCCCCTGGGCCGCCTCGTCTTGCGCAAGCAAATCTTGGCGTGCACAATGTTCAAGTTCCTCCCAAGAAAGAATCCCCACCGCCATTTAAAGTCGAGACAGCAAGCGTCTATATGCGAAAGGTGTTCGATGATACCGCATCCAGCGTCGCAACTTCCGTGGTGTCCACGAGAACACGCCAATCGCTCAAGTTATATGGACTTATGCTCCCCCTCCAAGACCGGACTCAGAATTTTCTCGGGAGGTATACCAAAATGGGAAAAGCAGACGCTGTCCGCATGCTTCTTCGAGAAGGCTGCAATCCAGGGACAAGGAATGACCCTCGCCCTGGTCCAATATTTGATGTAGTGAGAGGAGCCAGTTCCCGACACATCAAATGTCTCCGCGCTCTGATTGATCACGACGTGAACGTCAACGTCAGACTAAACGGGAAAACACCACTCCTAGAAGCAATTGATCGCGAAGCCTGGTCAGGTTACGTTAGTGTGATATACTTGTTGCTATAAGCAGGCGCCAATCCAAATGCTAAGGATACTTCGGGCGACGTGCCACTCTTGAAACTGCCCGGAGGCGGCCAAGAACAATTAAAAGACCATCGTCGCAGAGCTCTAGCACTCCTTCTGTATCCTTACTACAAAACAGACGTTGATGTCACCCCTCTCGGCACCCAAAACAAACCCCTCCATCTCGCAATCCGTCGAAACGACCCCTGGGCTGTCGGCATGCTCCTGAAGAAAAACGATTCCGTCGTCGAAGCAAACAAATCTGAAGGTCTGATAACCCTTCTCTTGGCAACGCGATCCTGGAGTCCCGCAATGACGTCCGACCAACTTGAGATCCTTGATCTACTTCTCGAGAAGAAGGCGAAGGTGAATGTGAAGATGCCGCTTACGTATAAACCGCCCTTACATCTAGCAGTTAGTCATGGGCTAGTTCATGTGAAAGAGAGATTGCTTGAGCATGGTGCGGACGTAAATCAGAAGACGAGAGAAGGGAAGACAGCGTTTGAGATTGTGGCGGAGAGAAAGAAGCAGCATGGGTGTGGAGAGGATTGTGAGAGTTGTTCGGAGGTTAAAGTGTTGCTGGAGAAGAATGATCCGGACAGGGGGAAGAATTATGTGGAGACTTGAGTGAAGTAAGAACAGACCTTTGAAGTTAGATGCTCGGTAGTAAGAATTTCAGGCTCTTAGTTATGTACAAAGAAAGCTTGGCCATTGATTCGCGGATTCTTGATATTGAAAACTGCAGCTCGGCATTGGCGGCGCTCATCTAAGAAGTCGTGATTGTCCTACCGCCGCTTCTGGGATAGAGTATAAAGGGTGTAGTCGTGGTGTGCTCGGTTCGGTCTTTAGAGACGTTACGGAATCTCGTTTTCCTGAGAATATCAAGCTCCTCCTAGTTCTCAGTAACATCCCACTAAATGCATTGGACGGCTTGTCCTCCTTCGGTTCATCTTTCACCGGGATCGTTTTCACTGCCGGAATCGTTTTCACCACCGGGCTCGCTTGCACTGGGCTTGCTGGCACCTCGCTGTCTCTTGGTGGAGTTGGTGGTAGGACCGGAGGCCGCGCATAGTGAATGGGCTTTTGCTCAAGTTCAGTGCTTGTATCCCTTTCCTTGGGTGGGTTTGGTGGTTTTGGTGGGAGGACTGAAAGCCGCGCATAATGAGCTAGCCTTTGTTCATGTTCAGTGCCAGTATCCCTTTCTTTGCGTGCCTGAGCCAATTCTCTTTCATGACGGAAGTGTGTCTCTACTAATTTAGCTTCGTACTCCGCCTCAATCTGCTGCCTGTGGAGGAATTTTTCGCGTTGAATAACAAGTATACGGTCATCGTGTTGCCTTTTAGTCGTTGCCGCTTCTGACTCATAAGAAGCACGAATTTTGCCTATCTCATTGTTTTTCTCCCCTAACGTCCGCTCTATTGAGTGCATTAGCATAGTCCCATCGCATTTCAATTTAGCACGAACCCAACGAATTGTACGCTATCACGTAACCATCAAGCTTTTTGGCCATATGCGCCTTTTCTCGCAGGTTACTTTCTTCAATTTCCTTTACCTGGTTTTTCGTCTTGATAAGTTCCCGCTCTATAGAGCATATTAGCATGACAAACCTCTACGGAAACATGGAACCAACCTAATACTCTACAGTATTCCACGAGTTCTTGATATCGGGGGCTTGCACAGCAATCTCCAAAATACGCCGGTTCATCGAATAAATACAGGCTTGAACACACTGATCCAATGATTGGGCGATCGTCCGGAATAGGGGAAACCATTTTCTCAATAATATCAACCATATCAAACATCCCATTCCAAACATTATAGATTTTAGTACGGGGGAGCTTTGACATCCAGTCCTTTAGTTGCTTGGGATTGTTCTGGTACGAATGATCGCCTCCTTCTCCTCTAAACTCGTCGAACTCAACCAACGACAGTCCACGGCAGACAGTGGTCATTTCAAGGAACACGCATCCTAGGGTAAAGATATCTGCGGCCCTCCCTCGAGGCTCATACCGTGCGACCTCTGGTGCACAGTACTTATAGGTACCTCTTTCAATTCCGTCACTGACGCTACTCGATGCATCGGTGGTGTCTCGACTAAGTCCAAAATCGGTAACGTATAAGGCGTTGTTCTTGTCGAGAAGAATATTCCGAGGCTTAAGGTCTTTATGTCGAATATCATTATCGTGAAGATATTGAACGGCATTAGCCAAGCATCCGTACACTTTGTTCAGGCGTTCCTTCGCATGGTTCATCGTAGCAGGCAGTCCAAGGCGGACCATTAGTTTCGAGAACCCCTCTCCGACTTCTGCTCTTGTACTGTCACTTCTCTGCTCTTCGTCGACCTCATCCAAGAATACACCAAGATCGCAGACTGCTGCAGGGTGCAGCAATAGGCCCAAAATGTTCCCCTGAGTATACGAGCCGAGGAGGGTCACCACATGTTTGTGACTGAGTTTCTTCAGGATATCAAGTTCCCACTTAACGTCTTCGATCTTCATACGCCTGGTACAATGTATCTGTTTCCTTGCAATGTGTATCCCCTTGCATGTCACCTCATGGACATCTGCAAATGCTCCTCTACCCAAGAATGCTCCTTGTTCGAGTGGTATAGCCTCGTCTCGTGCAAACGTAACATGCTGGCCTTTCCCCGACCAATTCCCAGGCACATTGAAAATGGCAATCACCTCTCGTCCAAGGACAGAAGCAGTATGTTGGCCATATTGGTCAGGCCCAGTGGAGTTCATCGCGATTATTGGAGGAGCGGATAGAAGTCGAGGGATGCTTGCGAGGCGTACATTCGAAGAAATCGTGGAAGGGTCGCGTCGAGGCAAATTGACAGAGGCCATTGTTCCGATAAAGCTGGCAACTGGTTCCATTCGTGCATCACCACGTCCAGTGTAGTGAAAACCACGTTGTGAGAAACGTCGAGGTAGGCAATTGAGCCCCAGCCTCGAGTCTCGACATTAACGCCATTGGAGAGCGGCAGCCTCAATCTAAGCCACCACATTTGTCCGATAAAGGCGCATGAAGGTGGTTCGGTTGCATGGCTGCAACTGCTATTGAATCCTGCGAAATGAACATTACGGCCATGGCATAGTAGTTGAAGTTCATTTCGGTCTTTCAATGCCCCTGGAGGAGCAGTAACTTTCTCGAAGCAGGCAGGTGAAGCGTGCGATACAGCTTAGTCAGCCCGCTTCTCACCGCACCGCGCTATCTCGTGTTCAGCGCATCAACGGTGCTAGACCTATAGGGTATTGGAGCCTCTAGCAGGCCCTGTAGAAGCACTCATAGGCTAGTTCCACAGGGAACACCAGCACATAATAGCCCTGTAACGTCCTTGCTACAGTGTGATAAAGCCTGAAGCCTAGCCCTATGCTGTTCAAAAAGGTCAAACTCTGCAGGTTATTACAGTGTGCTACAGCCTAATGCCTTGCCCTGTGGTGCTTCGATGGCTGAGACTGCGGTGACGGCGAGAGTAGTTCTCATGTTATGTGTTCTAGCCCAACCACGAATTATCCCATTCACGAATTCGACCCACGCCATTCACGAATGGGAGGCCTTAGCGCGAATTCCTGGCTGGCATATGCCATTTGTGAATAGCATATGCCAGTCGGGAATAGCATCACTTGGTAATTAAGGTCTCTTGTTCCATAACCCCGCAATAGCGATAAAGATTCCGTAATACTCTGTATCTCCCACGTTAATCACTTACTTAACGCCCCTACCCCTTACTGCTCCCCAGCATAATAATTTATCCTCAACACTCCTAACTTCCTCCAAACTTTCGCTCAAGTCGCCTGCTATTGGCCAAGCAATGACGTTCCCTTTTAAAAATAAGCCGGAACGATCCTACAGCAACATTTACTAATACGCGTATAATGTAGTCCAAGTAGTTATCCGTCCGCAAATCTGATACCATAACAAGCAAAGTGCTCGATATTGTCGACCACGGTCTTTTGGTCAGTAATATCAAGGAGAGATTCGATGCAAACATGCTTCACGAGCAACAAAGCGCGGTATTAGAGAAGGCGAGCAAGAAGCTCGTCTTCTGCCTCTTATTGACACAGAATTGGTGGAGTTTCTCAGAGAGGAACAAATTGATGATTTAGAGATGATATAGAAGAGGAATGTACCAACTTCGAAACCCAGGTGAGAGAAATTCCCATTTCTTCCGTGTATCCCACCCTCCCACTTTAACCGTTTCTCTAGATTACACAGATTGACTGCATTCTAACTCTACCCCGATCACTCTTTGGCTGTACTTCCTATCTTTATACCCAGCTCAGAAAACAACACTTCACCTTGTGAACCACATAACCTCCTCAAATAATTTAATTCGTCCATTGTTGACTATGATCAGGCTGCTTCACGACCTCCATCTGCTCCTTTGTAAGCTCTACCTTCGATCTCCTACTAGCCTCCCACAACGCCGCCTGTCTGTCTCTCTGGTCCCACCAAGCCTTAACATCAGCTTTCGGGATTTCACTTTTCGTCCCATGCAGCCAATCAAAGAGTCCCAAAGTTCACTGCTGTCTTTGGATTGAACGCCCTCTCGTGGTGGAGGTCGTGCTGCCCAGGGTCATTGAAACAAGAACGATAGCCGGTATGGGCGAGAACAGACATGGCGCATGCGGCCATGATCCAGACGTAGAGCGTGATGAGATGCGTGCCCCATGTCTCAGACTGGTGGAAAATGTCCGCGAGGATTTGGGTGAGCAGGGGTCCGACGAGAGCAGGGAAGATGTTGAACAGAATTTGTTCCCAGGGCGAGCAGTACCAGGCCGCTATGCCCAGATTGGCTTTCGTCTTGTGGTGTAATTTGTGTGATTGGTTGAAGTGCGTGTATAGTCCTTTGGCGAGAAAGGAAGGAAGTAGTTTGTAATAGAAAGCGTCTGTGGAGGGTCCGTGGTGCGCGATCCAGTGAGGGTAGAAGTAGAAGAGATCGTTGAAAAGATACCAGAGCATTCCTTGGATCGGAGGTACATATGACGCTGGTAGCTTTATGATGTTTTCGCACTCGATTTTGGTTTGTAAAAGCAAGATCCAGAAGATGAGGACCATGAACATCGATATGACGATGTTGAAAGCTACAGTTCGTAGGATCTTGAAAAACTCTTCCGAGTCGTCCAAGGCTTTGTGTGTCTGTTTTTGGATGCGTTTGCTGATATATTTCCGATGTTTATCTTGGTATATGTGAAACCCGAAATCCAACCACGATTGGGGAACATAGTGGCCAAGCTTCGATTCCTTTGCCGACCGAAGAAAGTGATCGAGTAGCTCTGGCTTCCAATGGTACAACTCGTGGCGTAAAGATAGTACCGACACGATTGTGTATGTCGCGCTCGCCAGAAAACTTGGTACGATCCATCCCCGCCAAAGAGAGTATGGGCCTATTAGTGGCAAGCTGGGGAAGATGCTGTCGCGAACATCGGATGACTCCGAAATGAACCTTTCCCAGTATCCAAAGTAATGGAAATTGTTGGAAATGATCAATAAGCATTCCAGAAGCGCGAGAATAATTGGAACAATGCCAAATCTGATAACGAGGTTCTCAGGGGCTCGTTTGATCTTGAACATTAATTCCTTTTGTATTTGGTCCGCCAGTTCTTCGTTATTTGGTGTATATGTGCCCGTTGAGGGCCCAGGTTCTTGGTTGCTCATCTTGTTGCCAGTAAATTATGTAGAGAAAGAAATGGGATCTCAGGTAGTACCTATATTTTGACGCTGGAGCCTCGGCATGGTTGCCGTGGTGGCGCAGCACAATGAGGCTTTTTCAGGGGCTCGGCTAAATTGAGTATGGCGTTCTCGTAGGCACACACCAGCCCTATCGAAACTACAGTAGAACTGAAAGCCAAGTCTTTCTTTTGCACATCCCACATTAGCCTTCTTGCAAAAGGCTGCTGCACCTGTGGCCCAAGCCATACCTCGTCATCCATATCCTTTCAGACTCTTGCCCGCATCTCTCCGAAACTCCTCATACCCTTTCCTTCAGAAGATCTTCACCGCGGCCTTCCCTGAATTTCTCATCATTGTTATTTTCACCCAGCAGAACAAAGCGTCGCTCTGCTCACTGAGGTGCCAGATTCTGGGACGCTTGTTGAGCTACTGCTCTGCCTCTGTCGTACTGTATGTAGTCTGGTTGTTGGATGCCGTCTATCGAGAGATATACGGTGTAGGTGAATTGCTCGAAATTGATCAGCGAATTGTAGTTTCTGCCTCCATCTGCTGAAACGAAATTATGAAAATTCTTCTTGTACATTTCTACTCCTGGTAACCAAAGCTGTACGGATCATATTCGAGCAGTGGAGCTGGTGGTAGGGTTCAATTGAATGAGATATTCCTTCTCTTAAGACTGGGTAATCAGGGAGTAGTTCTCACAACAACAATACCTACCCTATTGGTATCGACGGAAATGATAAGCACAGACTTATTCAATGGTAATAAACTGAAGAACCTGCTTCTCTTCTTTTCTTCCTCTGGCAAAATGTTATAGATACCATTTAGTTTCAGATGCGGACTACTCAGCAAATGCGTGTACTAGCATTCTTTACTAGTACGAGAGCTGGTTGTCTATGTACAATTGAAGGATCACCAACCCGAAATCGTTCATCCATCCTTCTCGAGATGGCTTACTCCACAGTGAGAGCAAGATCGTGGCAGCTATCCGCTTTGGGACTGTTCAGGGACCATTTAATGCTCTCGACTACTAATTCATCCCACCGATGACTTGAAGGAAGGTCATCAAATCTCCTAAATCCATGGGGTAATCCAGGGAAAACATGGATTTTCACCGGAATCCTACTTTGATCAGCTGAAGGACTCTAATCCCAAATGACTAAAGGAGAGTCTCACCCATTCTGGTGCAATTTACGTGCAAAAAGAAGGCCATCGTCTCTGAGCGGATCATTTCCGGCAACCATAATCGTAGTACTTGGCATTCCTCTCGATTTTTTCTCACTAACCAGGCCTACATCAGGGTTGACATCAATGTCGTCGTGAAATTCTTCTCCCATGCAATCAACAAAGAAGTTAAGAATTTTGCCAGAAAGCACCGGTGCCTGGGCGCATTGAATTCGAGATGCTATGTCCTCTGCAGCAAACTCATGATAGGGAAATCTCTCCCCATTGATGATCAACCAGGGGATAACCAAGACAATACCCTTGATAATTGCGCCATCATTGTTCTCGTAATAATCGCGTGCGAGAGAAGCGTTTCTGGTGAGCGCGACATGACAAGCTAGATTCGCTCCAGCGGATACTCCACCCACGACGACATTACCTAAATCGCCTCCGAAATCCTCAGCGTTCTCAATTATCCAGTCGAATGCATCGAGAGCATCATTATGAGCCTTGGGAAACGGATGTTGTGGTGCATGTCGGTAGGAAACGTGAACGACAATGATATCCATTGCTGCCACAATCCGGCTGCAGTTCGCATCTTCGGAGTCCAAACTGCCGTAGACAAAACCACCTCCGTGATAGAAGACGTAAACAGGAAGATTTGATGTCTTCACGGAGAAGTCGGTTCGCTTTGGCGTATAAATTCTGGTTGGAATGAGGAAGTTGTCACGAGCGTGAATAAGCACTGTGGAAATATCGACCTTGGAGGAGAGACCTGTACTCAACGTCAGCTATGTGATCTGGAATTACATATTTGAAGGCGATTCTCACCTTCAGTCTTCATCTGCTTCGCAGACGTTTCCTCTCTGCCGGCGTTGGTTGACCGCTGAATGGCTAATGTGGACATCTTGCCAATTGGCGTTTCTGGTGGAGGACCATACTTCTCGACGTGCTGTTGCCACTCCTCTGAAAGGGATCCAAATCTCGAAAAGTTTGCCATGTCTTTCTATTTGTTTGTTACTCGAAGTTACTCAAAAAAAAAGCAATCAACGTTGAGGTTTTGGGTCAGTGATGTTGTGCGGGGACCAGCGGGGCGATGAATAACTAAGACGTAATTGGCGAAAGGTTGCAGAAAATGGGTCACTTTGACTCGTTGATATACTGACCGCTACTTACTTAATCGTTCCAATTCACCCTGGAAACTTTCTCATCATGCAAGGTTTTAGTCAGATGTCGTATTGACTTCCAAGCCAGGCTCGGCTACGATCCTATCAGGATCGATCCTTTAGTTCTATATTTATAGGTACTTTATAGGCTATTTTAGCGAGTGTTTATATTATAGCGTGGTTAGTGCGAAATTGTGGAGATTATTCTTACTAGGGACTTTCAGTGGGCCTGAGAAGTTTTACAGGGCTTGATAGGGCTTGAGGCGCTAAAATTAATCTAGGATCGATCCAGGACTTAGCAGGATCGAGCCGAATCGATCCTTAGTAATCCAGGCACCAATCCAGGATCGATCCTCAGATTAGCGGATTTTAGCCGAGCCTGTTCCAAGCTATTCGCCAGAGTTCTATGTGTGACAGGGTCATCCTTCCTCAACGTAACCACGTAACCAGAACTCATTAAGCAGATGACGTAGTTGATTCATCAGAGATATTTTAAAACGCTTCAGAATTTCAGAGACTTCGATATTAATATGTTTGAAACCGTCTACGAGTTCTAGCCACTACGGACAACTGAAAGTCAAACAGCTACTGTCACCTAAAACACTTTCAAAGTTCAAGCCTATCTATTACCCAAAGCTCAAATGATTCTACGATCCCCCTGACCGGATGTCCAGCACGCCTATCGGAGCGCCGAATGCGAGCTGGAGGTCCGGTTAGTCTAATATGTTCCTCTTAGATTGTTTAACCAGTGCAGCCTAATTATCCCTTGAAATAAGCTAACTTCTCGTGTTTTACAGGCCTGAAGAATAAGATTTGAGGGCGTTTTCGTTATTTTAGGCTTTATAGATTCCTAGAGACTATTCCAAGATATTCTAAAATTAAAAACTAGTGATCCTTTACCCTACCCAGAGATACCCTACACGAGGACGATCACTTGCTAAAATCAACTCGATCAGAAATATAATCGAAGATCTTTGACCTCGAATAACCAACTACGCCAGCTTAATTGGACATCCGGCTCGCAAAACCTGGGATTCGGTGTCCGGCCAGGCTAATAAGAGTCCGGTAGGCCGGATCACTCGAACTGGAGGTTACATATCTCACAGCGCAAAATATAAATATTTCATTCAAGCTGTGTAGGATGTTTTCTCTTCTTCGTCCTTCATTTTTGACGACCTTTTCTGGCGGGAAAGTAGCCATAGTTCTCAAGTTCTTGAATTTTCTTTGTTTTCTGATAAGTCAAAGTGTTCTCGCTCTGCCGAGGTCATGTTTGGTCACCTTTTCTGGCACATGAGGCTATATTATGCATGCATTAGTTTAATAAAACGCGACAACTTGATTGAGACAAATCCGCGGTTCTCAGTTAGGGTAAGATTGAGTTTTCGTGGATTCTGCTAGTCAGGCGCTTCTGCGGCTATGAAGTTGCTGAAGCTCCGTAGCAAAAATGGTTTATTATTGGGGATGAAAAGTTAAGACGCTGCCGAATTTCATTCGAATTGTGATAAAATCCTAAGCTGAAAGCATTTCATATAGATTGAAGGATTTTGACATGAGATCTACTTGTTGATATTTTCTTGAATAGAGCTTCCCGACCCTGCATTACCCCGCACTTCATATTCTCGCCTATAATTCAGGGGCTATGTTTGCCACCGCGAGTCGCTATTTCACGAGTACACCTCCTTAACGTAGTTATGCCTCAGCATCCTGACGCAGATGACTCGCACGAAAGCTTCAGGGTTATAGCAGGCTAAAAAATCTTCACTGTTATAAAAGATAAACTAATCTTTCTGGTACCTTCCGTCTTCGTGCCTCACCTGAATTAGTGGAGCCTTAAACTGCCAATCTTTGAGGCACTTCTTACTTGATATAATTCAGTATCCTTTCACTTGAAGAAGGAGCAAGAAAAAATCCATACACAGAAACTTGGCATAGAAACACGTCTTTTGAGGCCGAACGACATTTGAAAAGAAGTTCTCTTGATGTTTTGTCTAATCTCAAAGTAAATGGGCCCCAGATTAGCTGTGGCTGAATAGATACTATCACCAGCTATGTGTCAATTATTATCACGCCACCCTCACCTTTCCATATACACAGGATTCATCCCTGTATATTACCAAAGAACCAAGCAGTCAAAAAGAAACACTGAAAGCCTGAGGGACATGTATGAATTAAGGATAGCTGCAAATACTCCAGTAGCAGTGTAGACGAGGATAACAAGGATTGAAATTATCCTTGGGGTTCTTCTCCATATTTAAACCTTGTAAAGAAATTCGAACTAGCATTACTCTCTCGACCTCCCGAATTTTCATATTGCAGATGGGGTTTTCAGGAGAGCTTGAATTGAATCTGTCTGTTTTGTGTCGACTAAATGCCAAGTACTGAGAGTGAAATAGACAGATAATCTGGACTGTAGGCCTTACAACCTGACTATTGTCAACATTCCCATTGATTATTCAGCGATGTTGAGCAGGCTTTGCAAAAGTTGCTTGATAATCATACTGTGGCGCAAGGGTTTGCTGGAGGAGAGTACTGTCGGTGTGGGAGGCATTTAAGTTGTAACTCTTTCGCAGTGGAGACTTCGATTACGACATAAATTAATTCATGTCTAACAGGTAGATACAATGCCTCTCCCCATGTTCCAATTCAAGTCCATGGTCCACTTAAATAGGGCTAGTACTGTCACCACTTCGTTTCTCATCAGCTTGAGATAGTCGGACTCGGCAATAGTATAGTTTAGCATTTCCTAGGTTGCAAGAGTTCTTGCTTAATAAAAGACTCATATCTCCTCAGCGACATCCCTGAAAATCCCCCTCAATCTCAGCTGATACCACCAACCAAAATACGTTGCCGCACACAAGAAACCCGTCGCCACACTTCCCGTTGCCATCCACCAATGTTGTGCAGCACTGATATCCGCCGCACTATTGCTGCCAAGATTCACATAAGTATGTGCATCGTCTGTGTATCTAATGCTCCAATACTTCGCCGGCAGCGCACAGAGACAGTTGCTGTATACGCCGAGAAGCTGCATGATTGTGCCTCCGATGGCGGCAAAGATGCTGGTGCAGAAAAAGAGGGTGGTGAGAGTCCAGTATGTGAGCCAGGATATGAGATTCGGGAGACAGGGTTTAGAAAGATAAGCGGGTGAGTTTAATTTGCCCTTCTCGCAGATGGTGCTGGTGGAAAGAACCCAGACCCAAAGAGCTACTTGTCCCATTTGCGCAAGGAAGTATGTGAGGAACGTCAAGCTTCTACATGATAGTCCTACAGTTGGTGTGTAGAACGATGTGAGAAAGGCTAGGATGAAAGGGACGAAGATCAAGGCCGTAGTGATAGTAATCATCTGTACCCAGTCGAAGATAGATAAGTCCACAGCGGACTGGAGGTCGGTGAGTTGCGGCTTCGATTTGCGGTTTACGGTAATATTTGGAGTCTTTCCTGATCCTCCTTTTGAAGCAGCTCCCGAGAGGACTTTTGCAGCAGATTCTTTCTCGTCAAGCAAGAAAACACGCTTCAGCCAAATATACTTGCTTCGCCCGCGGAACCAGAGCCATTCTGGTTTATAGCGACTTTCATATGCCTGTGCGAAGATGCCAAAGACGGGGCGGTGCTCGGTTCTTGGTACACCTGTCGCGAGTTGGAGGATAAAAGGATTATTGCCCGCGAGAAGAAGAGATGATATAATAGCCATATGTGGTACAATGATCCACCTGCCTTCGTTAGTATACGACAGGAGAGACTTGGACTTCTCAACTTGCCACATTCCAAAAGACAACGCGTGGGCTATATCGTTGGTTCCCAGCGAGTTTTGAATGTCGAATAGATTGTACACGAAGCCTCCACAAAAGAACGCAATGGGAATTCCAACATTTGATCCGTAGCTGGC
>Ga0302325_10015259_pt1 | contig 16328 bp, 21 predicted proteins | sample Palsa_T0_2_FD_201948 | JGI IMG/M metagenome (GOLD analysis project Ga0302325, IMG submission 201948) | Peat permafrost microbial communities from Stordalen Mire near Abisko, Sweden - Palsa_T0_2 | ecosystem: Environmental > Terrestrial > Soil > Palsa > Peat permafrost | place: Sweden: Abisko... | reverse complement strand
TCCAGGTTTCTCTTCTGCGGCATCGTTGTCTGCATCAGTCGTGTCCTTGAGTATTTTCTTGGCAGACTTCTTCTTGGCTGGAAACAAAGGCTCTTCCGCAGCATCTGTCATACAGTCAGCTATTGAAACACAGTGAGCAGCAGGAGACGTGCCTTGCTCTGTCGTTGCTGGCGCCACTTCGGTGGTTGAAGGATGCTCGAACGCGACGCTCTTCTTTGTGGTAGATGACTTTTTCTTCTTCATTATCGGATCGAACGACAAGTCGTCCATCTCTGCAGTGACTTGCTCTACCTTCGTAGCCTCGTCTTCCATATTCACTTCGATGATGAATGACTTAAGAAATAAATTGATCGATCCCCTTTGTGTGCGATCAATCAGGCCAAACCGAAACTCGAGAGTGGCCTGACAGCCTACAGTCCTCTACGCACGTAGCGATAAGCAACCGGCTCGAGTCGACTGCAGCGACTCCAGACATCACCAGAATGTCCTCCTCGCACGGCCTAAGCGATGAACAAGTCTCTCAAGAGCTGAAGCGCATGGTCGCCTTCATAAAACAAGAAGCCATTGAAAAGTCGCGCGAAATTCACATCAAAGTACGTCCCGTTGACCATGGAGCTCATACATCACTCTAGGCAGACGAGGAGTTTGCGATAGAGAAGGCGAAACTAGTTCACCAGGAAACATCACAGATCGACGCTCAGTATGAGTCGAAGTACAAGCATGTATCCATGGCACTGTGCATACATCGTCGATTAATAGCATTGCGTGGGCACCGCATGAGTTGGGCGCGTTACTGGCCTGTGCGTCCAGTGATGGCAAGGTCTCTGTTTTGGAGTTCAAGGACGATGGCAGTTGGGATACAAAAGTGTTCAATGCACATGGTATGGGATGTAATGCCGTGAGTTGGGCGCCTGCAATCGTCCCCGGGAAGCTCTTGTCTACGCAGCCGGATGCCAATGTCAATCAGAAAAAACTCGCTACGGGTGGCTGTGACAATTTGATCAAAATCTGGGGATTCGAGTACCGATTCTTGAAGAATGAAGTTAACCGGTAGTCCGGAAAAGAATATATGGGTGGAAGAGGAGGTGTTGCAGGGACATACTGATTGGGTGCGTGATGTTGCTTTTGCCCCCTCAATCGGCATGCCAAAGACATATCTCGCCTCTGGTTCTCAAGTATTTCCCTCCTTAATCTGTCTCTTATGCATAGGATAAAAAGGTCCTTATTTGGTCACAAGATGCCCCCGGACAGCCGTGGCAGAAACAAGTATTAAAACCCGACTCGTTCTTAGATACTATTTGGAGGGTGAACTGGAGTTTAAGTGGTGGCATATTGGCAGTGAGTTGCGGCGATAACAAGGTGACCCTTTGGAGAGAGGGAGTTAAAGGGGGATGGGAGAATGTTCATCAGGTCGATTGAGCTGGTTCGCTAATACAAATATCTATATTGATCAATCAATGTGGCATGATTTTACTATCCCGTAATTATCAATTTATTTCTAGAAAGCTGGACATCTCAGCCCAAATCCTTATCGTCGTTCATGAGAGCAAGGCAAATCGTTCTGCGAATGCTTGGTCTTGTTGCTGATCCGCTCGTTTGTTCAACTTCTCGAACACATCGATTGCTGTACACTCCCCAAAAAGACAATCGTGCAGAGATATCGAGTATCTCATTAATATGAACATCCCTCGCGCGAGATCAAGCAACTTTCCCCTCTCTCGTCTAAATTTAGAATCCCAACGCCATGCAACCATATCTATAATATAAACACTGATCCCTCTTAAATATACTATTCCCGATGTGGACTCCTGGCGCCCTTCTCCGTCACATCCAATGCTAGCCAATCCTTATCGACATCGACGTTCTCGTTACGAAATAGTTCAATGGTATCGCTTGTTCTCCGTATTCTGCGCCACCCTCTGAAGCGGCGGAAACAGTTGCAGGAGATTAGACGTGTGAGAAAGTATATGCAGGCGAAGAGACAAAGTACTGTCGCCGTTATTAACACTGTTAAGAGAAGCCAGTGTTTTTCCGCCTAATTGCTATTAGCATTTGTCAGGAGACACGCAGTTTCGGGAAGAAGGTATTCAAGCGATGTAGAAATGAGAGGGGATAGTACCCAGAATATGAAGGCGACGTCGGCGCGATGCCATGACGAGCCACCGAAGGAGGAGAAGAAGCGCGTGTCATCTTCTTCAAACCTGTTTGGATTAACCACGTCTTTGGAGGGAGAGCATACCAATTGGGCATCAGAACACTGACTTGTTGACTTGGTAGAGGATGACTCCAGATATACTCCTTCCACATGACACTGAGGAATAACGGTCCGGTCGATAACATCACGGTTAAATAAGGCAACAACCATGTATGGGCGTAAAGATGTAAATGGTCCAAGACGCGTTGAAGGAAAGGGTGTTTTGCAGCGGCGCCCATTGAATCGTTCGATATCCCCGTGGGATCAGTCCTTCTCAGCCATAATGAATACTGTCTCAAAGGATCTAATCGGCGATGACATCGCTATCTATCAGCCTCGCCCGTTTCCATCGGGTAAAAATACCAAATCGAGATCGAGGTAGATTCCTCCATAATGGTACAGGGCAAAGTATCGGATCACATCCGCTCGTTGGATGTTATACGGATACCGATCGAAGGTAGGCAGAAACCAGGGATATTCATCTCTTATGAAATCCCGGCTCGACTCGTCTGTCCACAACTATCTCATTCAGATCGGACAAAGGGGGTGTTACGATATACTGATAATCGGGGTGAAGGTCCTGACAGCTATATTGAGCGATACTCCATGCCTCAGGGATCGTTTCGTTCTTCCACGTCTGATGTATGATCTTCGGAATCGGTCTGCGGTCCTCCAGTGTCGACGAACTCGATCGAGATAGTGCAGACAATACGGCGGGCTGAATCGCATTCTGCAGCCCTGTCTCAAACAACAATGCAATCAGAGTTGAAAATAAATACACTAATCCACCCAGAATAGTCGCCGCCGCCAGCACAAGCAGCAGCGTCCCTCGCCGCATGTTCAGATCCGTGCTTGTGTCGAGCTGAAGGTCGACTAGCTTTGAGAGAATCGCTGCACAGCCTCCGTTCTTGGGCGTTTAAAGTTTTGGGTGGGCTTGGCGTTGCGAGGCACGTGCGTACCGAGGTCCGGCAGCCCAGCGCCTTATAATTTTAATTTGGTCTGTTTGTGGTGGTGCCTTGTATGCGGGACAGGGCGGTCTGATTGGCTGCTTCGGCTAACCTGGATGGGACGTTGCTCAGCGGCGTTTGTGCGATTCCAGTTATGACACAGAGACGCCATTTTCGCCGAGTCCATGACACCATGCCAATCTGAGATTTTATTAAGGCTCTTGAAATGAGATCAGGGTTCTATTTACAGTGACTGGATCTACATTAGGGAATAGGGATCCTGATGTATGTCAGCCGGAATTAAATGCGGGTTGCTCCGCGCGGCCGAAGACCTCGTTCCCCAAAGCCGAGCCTGCTTCAAATCTTAACACTGTTTGGCTGCAGACTGTGCTGAGACATAGGGAGAAACATGAAACAAAGATAATTTGTTACAGAAGTAATAAAGGTCCCAAGGATGAAAGTCCCCGTAAATAAGTGAGCGCCGCTGAGGAATCCGGAGCCCGTGTTACAAGTCTGAGTCACGGTCTTCGATATCAAGATCTGAACGCATGATTAATAACAACGTTGCGGTTCACAGGAAAGCAGACACGTAGGCGTCAGATCAATATCCTGAGAGCACCCATCATTGCCAAAACCGCAACGACACCCATTGAGCGGTTTCATAATACACCCATACCACAGTAACCCCACTACAATAGCAAATAATGCATTTCACATCCCCATGCCTAACTCCGCTGTATCTACTCCATGCCCTTTCCTTTGGACTACTTCTTCTTCTTCCCCGACGTCAAAGCCTTCTCTGCACTGATAACATGTGTCCCCAACCAATTATCGAAGGGTTCCTTGACAAATGTTCCCTCTACATCAAACCACTTCTGGAAACCGTCCTTGGCCGTTAAATGCGTCAAGTCGGTGACATCTTTTGTCTTGTACGCTTTTAATGCGATGTTATACGTTGGATCGTATTTTTTGACAGATGACGCTATTTCCACCTACACTCAGCACTCTGGACCAACCTTATAGCACAGGACAAGGACAAGAAGGAATAGGAGGCAACCGAGGAGGAATGGGGAGAAACAGAGGGACAAGGGGATCGGATGATACAGTGATTCCATTTTTGGAGCCAACATAAACGGTATTCCCCTCAATAAAATATCCCCAGAAATATAACCCCGCATTGAACAAGAAATACGCCCCCACGCCCAACATGCTCCATGACTTGGCCTCCTTGAATCCGACTTTGTATTCATAATATGCGGCTGCGGCACAACATATCACGGCCGCGTATCCCAGTCCCAGTCGGATATCTGACAGTGTATGGTTCTGGAGGTATCCCAGTGATTTCATGTACTACCGTTAATGATAGCTCATAAGCGGCCCTGTATGACGAGCGCGGCAATAGTCAAAGAGTGAATGAATCATTTGGGATTGTTTGGAGGTTCGGTGGGGAAGGGATGTACAGGAGCGATGGCATCGTCAGTCGTGGCTTTTAGTTCCCCGAGATTGGCATTGTTGATTTTGGGCCGTGGGACATTGTCTTGCTCGTCGTGGATTTCTTCTATTTTGGCCATCGTGTCGCAAGTCTGAAAAATCGCTTGCAACTCACAACCTTCACGCCCACGGCTCAACGTGTTCAGTCTGAAATCCCCGGTCCCGCTTGGATAACCCCGGGTTTCGTTCGATTCAACAAACCGTGATCTGTCTTCTGGTAAGTCAAATAACCGAGGATACGTAACATGGAGATGCGGTTGCTCGCACTTATTTCCTGAATCGTCACACACACAAAAACACACACACACACACAAAACCAACTAACCAGCCAACCAACCAAGGCCTCCATCCCATCTTTTTTCTCCTTTCCGCCATCTTCACCATGACCACAAACAGAAACTACGACTACCTCATCAAACTCCTTCTCATCGGCGACAGCGGTACTTCCCTCCCTCTGCGTCTCTTTGTCTGTCTCTATTCGCAGGAATAAGGGGAACGAACTAACTAATTATGGGAAAGGGGTCGGAAAATCATGTCTCCTGCTGCGATTCAGTGAAGACCAGTTTACGCCAAGTTTTATCACGACTATAGGCATTGATTTCAAGATACGGACAATTGATATGGATGGCAAGAAGATCAAGTTGCAGATATGGGATACGGCAGGTACGTCACCTCTCGCTAGTGTGTGTGTGGATTTGGGGCTGACTTGTGCTTAGGACAGGAAAGATTTCGGACTATAACAACGGGTACTTCTTATTCTGCCATTGAATCAGGTTGGAATGGTGGCTAACGTGGGTTAGCCTATTATCGAGGTGCGATGGGAATATTATTAGTCTACGATGTCTGCGACGAACGTTCCTTCAACAGTACTCCCCCCTCCCCTCCCCTTAGCCCCGCCATCTCTAGCTCCCGATGATGCTTGCGATATTTTTTAAGGAGGACGTTAACAGTAGACATCCGGACTTGGTTCCAGAACGTAGAACAACATGCCACGGAGGGAGTCCACAAAATACTAATTGGGAACAAATGCGACTGGAGCGAGAAACGCGTCGTGTCCGAGGAACAAGGCCGGGCTTTGGCGAAGGAGTTGGGGATACCGTTCATGGAGACTTCGGCAAAGGCAAATATTAATGTCGAAGAAGCGTTCTTCTCACTCGCTAGGTATTTATCCCTAGCTCCGTGGTTCCTCAATCCCATCGAAACACCCTTTCCTTCCTTGAGAGTACTACTGTTCGTCTCACGTCTTTTTAATATCTGCTTGTATGGCGTGATGTTGAGCGATGGATTCATGGAGAGAGGCTGACTTTTTCTTTTAGGGACATTAAAACCAAGTTAATCGATTCCAATGCTCCCTCAACAAACACAGCCGTAACCCTCGACTCAAGCCAACGCAAACTCGGCAGCGGCTGTTGTTCATAATCCCCTCCCCATCTACATACCCAAACACCTCACGGACAACATTCACGCCCAGGAACAAAAAGTCACGAAAAACGGGGGAGGAGCTGTCGTGGTATTAGTATTGGCATCATTCTATTGTATGGTTATATCTCGCATCATTTTATGCTGTATGGTTACATCGTTGTATGGTTGTATCTTTAGCTGGTTGCTTTGGATGGTCGGTCGGGGTTATGGGTCTCTGCGGTGCAGGTTCGGTGGGAAGGTGGATGCGGCGAGAGAGGGATGGTCGGTCTAGTTATCTATATTGGTTGGTATTTGTTAAGGTTGTAATGGGTTTATATTTAGAGTAGTTGCTTTGCGCGTACATTGAATTCATAATAGAAATGGTCTGATAAATATGTCACTGGGCTTGAAATTGAACTGTTATGCTATTTGCGTGTTCGAGTGAGATTCGGAAGTTATGTCCAGGTTTTCTGTCGGTCCCTTCCAGGTGTCTGTATTTTTCAGTGGATAGAGTCGTTAGACGAAAGATCCCGTTGCTCTGTTCCTGGGGCGCAAGCCTATCTGATCTCTGAAGAACATCTTTAGCGCATGTCACCGTCTGTAAACTGAATCGCGAGATTCGGGTTTTTTCCTATAGACCATATAGTTGCAGTTGATATGAAGCAAGCGATACACACCTTTTCCTGTACATAATTCTATCATTATTCCCTGTCATGCTCGACCAGCTCAAGATCCGTCATTCATGCGCCACATCTGAGGTAATCGTCGTCACTAAATCTTGGATCGTGATAATCCGCATTGGCGCACGATTTCGAGCCACGCAGCACAACGACAACACAGCAACAAAAGACCTTTTGAACGACGACATGGACGAAACCGTGGATGAATTACAAGGCGATAATGTCCCAGCTTCATTGTTCACTCTGCCCTACGAGATCATCACAGGATCCCTTCTTCCGCTCCTCGGCGTCAACGGTATCCCCCATCCCTCCGAACAAGCTCATAAAGATAGACATCCTCCACCTTGGCGAAACGTGTCGATATCTACACTCGGTGCAAACAGACCAACACTTCTGGCGCCAACGGACCTTTGAGACATTCCGTCTTCCACCACAGCCAATCCGCCTAAAAGGGTGGCTGGACCTGTTCCGACGGCTCTCGACTGCGAGGGCGTTGACTTGGGGTTCAAATCAGTTTGGTCGATTGGGCCATTCGTATGCCCAGATACCTAGTACATTGACCGGCATTCCTACGAGAATCAATGTGCCCACTCCGGTGGACGACCTGAATGAAGCGGTCGTGGATCTCGGGTGCGGTGGATGGAGTACCTGGGCCTTGACATCGTCCGGGAAAGTCTATGGATGGGGAAAGGTGCTCTCATCTCCCTTTGTGGAAGTTGATGTGTTAGCTTGAAGGGGATGAATTTTGGGGTACTACAAAGTCTACTCCTTACTTGATTCCGTTTTCGGAACCAATTCAACGGATTTCAGTGGGTCGAAGGAACTGTCTTGCCCTCTCGGATAGTGGCAATTTACTCACTGTTGATCTCGATTTCCAGTACACCGCGATCATCAAGTTGACTTCTCCGGATTTCGTTTCGTCAGATTTGCCTAGTCAGAAACATCCGGTATTACACATGTCAGCGGGGTGGCGATTCGGTGCCGCTGTGATCAAGGGAATAGGTCTCGTGGTCTGGAATTCCGAAGTCATGGAAGGGGATAGGAGACTTCTTCGAGATTCTTCTGGTTCCAAGAAATATGGTATACTGGAGCGAAACTTCAAAGCAAGACGGGTGGTTCGGAAGGAAGAAGTCGACGTGGAGACCGAAATACCAGGGGATCTAGAGATCATCGGGTTGATGGTTGGGGATGGGTTTCTGATTTATCTTACGGATGGAGGGACAGTCCATCGAGTCAACATAGTCGACGAATCCTTCGGCAATACAAACCAACCAATTTCCTTCCCTCTCAAACAATTCACCACAGTCCCCAAACTCTCCTACCTAAGCGGCAGTTTCTTCCACTTTGGTCTTTTCAACACAGCCGGAACAGTCCTCGTCGGGTCCATCGAATCCCTTCAGGACACCGCACCTCAAATCCCACTTGGGCTTCAGAATCGCGGTGTCATTGCTCTAAGCTGGGGCGATTGGCACGGTCTTGCCCTCTGCGAAGACGGCTCGATATTATCCTGGGGGAGGGAGTTAAGTAGAAATGGGTGTTTGGGCCTGGGTTACAAGAGCTTAGACCATGCGAGGGGGATGGGCTTGATCGTTGTGAATAATGAGATTAGTTGTCGTGAGCCGAGGAAGATTGAAGGATTTGGGGGGGAGGATGCCGATAATTTTGCTTTTGGGGTGGCTGCGGGAGGGTGGCATTCTGCGGCGTTGGTAGCGAATTTCAAGGTACAAGAACAGAGAAAACGGGATTGGTAGGGGGTTAGTTACAGTGCTGGAAGAGGGAATCGCTGGAACAAGGGACATAGCAGTGGGTAAATTGTATATGGATTTCGGAATCGCCCATCAGCTATGCCTGACGGCTGGATATCCCGAAACTCTCTTCACTCTTCGCTTGATGCCATTTATCCCTCTTATAATCTCCACTTCTTCACCGCTCCATCGTCGCCAGCAGTCCACAGTACCGCTCCATTCTCAGGCTTGCCCCATATGACACAATTAACCTCTGCCGACCCGTGAGCAGCCTCTTTCACAGCTTTAACCTTCCACTTCCCGTCCACCTCCTCATAAACGACAATCTTGCCATCCCCACCTGTAGACGCAATTAATCCATCCTTCGACCAAGCCACCGAATATATAACCCGCTCATGTACTCTAGGAAGAGTGACCATCGGTTTCCAACTTTCAGACGGCGGATCTCGTAGAATAGAGAGCGACGTAGCCTCAGGAGGGCGATAATAGTCTGTGCGATGCCATATTATCACAGTTAGATCGTCTGAGCATGAGGCTAGTCGTACAGCTGGATCTGGGTCGTCTGGAGAGGAACTATTGACTACCGGTTCGAACGCTATTCCCCAGACCGTGGACGTGTGTCCTCTAAGTAAGGAGAGGGGGATAAACTCGTCTTGGTCAGGGTAATATAATCGTATTGTGTCGTCGTAGGAACATGACGCTAGAATTGGTTCAGAGGGATGCCATGCTACTGCTTTGACATCCTGAGTATGTTCCTGTAATACGGCAAGACACTCAAACTCGTCATCCTCGTCCGCTAGAAGAAATTAACCATTTTCCCACCAAACGTATATTTTAATCGAGGAATACCTTCCCATACCCAAACACTTTTGTCTCGTGAACAGGTAGCGATATATCGTCCGTCATGACTCCAGGCAACACACTTGCACTCATTCTCATGTCCCTCCAATTGCGCAACACACTCCCACTCTCCACTTTCTTCGCCGTCCTCACATTCCGGTCTCCAAATCCCGACACTGCCATCGAATGATGCCGTCGCCAAGGCAGGCTGCGAGGACGGTTTCCAGTGAGACGCACGTATGGAGCGGGTATGTTGCCCTTTCAGTGTTGTGACAAGAGTATTGGATGTTGTGTCGTAGATGTTTACGGCTGGGTCTGAGGACGAGGATGCTAGGAGCGGGAGGGTTGGGTGCAGAGACAGGTGCCAGCATCGTTCGACGTGCGCTGCGAGTTTGGTGAGCTGGACTATTTCTGCTGGAGCTGGCGACACCATCGTCGAGGAAGCGTAGCAGTCTAGATGATGCCGTTGCCGTTATCTCGATAAAATTTACGCCAGCGAATGGATGATCGCTTAAGTAGGGGGTCTCAGAGTTAAATTCATAAAAAAAAGCCACTGCGTTCGGTACGATTTGAATGTGCCCAATAGAAGGTACAGGAGACTATACTTGGGGGAATCTTCAAGGATAACGTTCAAACTGAGGCTGTATAGCTAAGGTTTTGAACGTTAGAGGGAATCAGGGGGTAAACGGCAAGAGCATACCCAAAAGTTGGTTAATTGTCTTGACATTCAATATTTATAGGTGCAATTATCTATAATTCTAGCATAGTTAGTTCCGACTTTTAATATGATCAGAAGTTCCCACCAACGCGACAAACCCCCTTTCTATATATCAGAGCCCTTTCTTCTCATGCCACGAAGGACGCTACGGCAGGAGCAAGTGGAGAACTTAGAGAGCATACTGTTCTTCCATATGCTTTTGATGGTTCTTTATACTTTTCAAGAGCTGTGCGTGGACGATTCTGACTTCGAGATTGACACAGATTCAGACACCGACTCGGATATGGGTGAGTTCGACGCGGCTGTCGACGAAATTCCAAACGGTTTGTCACGCGCGCTATGCACCTTTTCTTCAGGTTATGAGCTACCATGCTGCGAGGGCAGCAAGACGTACATTTTCAAGTGGGAGAATTAGGTCATCGGTAGGGACCCCGGGAACCGGCGGCGGAGGCAAGGCGTTGGCTCCGGGGATGGAGAATGGGGTAGCGGGGAGAGGCGGGGCGACCCCCCAAAGCAATTCCATTTTCGGGATGATGAATTGAATAGTTGTGGGTTGGTGGAGGGAGATGTAACCCGTTGTAGCACCCGAATTGGGCAGATATCCATTATTCAGCGGATCGCGAATCCTGAACATGCAACGCATGCGACCGTCGTACAGTTTTATTCCGACCCACACTCGAACTGACGTCTGCGGCGAAAAGTGCTTGTGGTGGGCATCATCCATGAGATCTTGAGATGACTCGTGAGTTTTAGATATCTCAAAGACCATAGTCGGATATGCCAGAGCGAGAGTCCCCGGAATCAATATAGCCGGAGGAATCGAGATCCCAACTGGCACGAAACTCTGATCCGGCGATTTATCTGCTCCCGGGAGGTATTTCCATTGGCCTTGGCCCATTTGTCTTAGGCACTAACACCAGGGCCGAAGTTGCTCGACCAAAGAGCAATGGTCCCATTCCAAGCATTCGCCGCCGCGTCGTGTGCCGGAGATGCCATTCCCACTATCAACCGATTCTCGTCCAATTCGTACTTCAATCGATACCCACCGTGATTTTCGGGGAGCAACGTGCGGTCCTGGAGGAGGTGAAATGTTTTCAGCGGAAACAGGAACCCTTTTACGCAGGCCGGGCTCTTTTCGACTTCACGACGGGGCCGGTGAACGTCAAGTTCGTCGTCATCGTCGTCATCGTGATTTGAGGCATCCATCTCTTCGTTTCCAGCGTTGATTTCGCGGACAGAGGCTTCACGTTCAATTTGGTGGTTTCGGAGGGTTATCATTCCGTCGACAGCCTTTAGGACAGCGGTTTGAATTCTATGTTGTATATGTCGTTTTATAATCACATCTTCCATTGTGATTATGTCCCAATCGGACGTAAAGCTGCCGAAAGCGTCTTCGGCAGAATCCCGAGCAACTCGTGCGATCGATGTCATGACTTTCTGCGGTTCGTCACTAACGTCTAATTCGTGGTTCCGTGTGACGGCCTGCCTGCAGCATCGACACTGGATTGTGGAGACTAGTTCGACGGCATTGTTGGCGTGCGTGTGCGTGGTGAAGAGTTACTGGCTAGTGTGTGGTGGGGATCTGCGAGTTCGTGACGACGACTTGTGTTGTCGTGGGTGTTGTAGTAGCGTTCATTGTCTAAGGGCAAGGGCTTTCTCGTAGTTTGTAACGTCGCCCCTTTGACCAGCTGTCTCGAGAACGTTGGTTTACAACAGGTTATGAGCCCGGTTGTGCACGCCGCTGTGCATGGTCAAAGGTGTGCCCGGAGTGCATGTAGCGACTTCGTGATCAGCGTTTAGTACAACGGCCGCGGCAAAGTACTCGGGTGAGGAAGACAGAGCCTTGGTCGTTATTCGGTGGTAGCACACAGCCTGAGGGAGTTGCGGATCACGCGAAGAGTCACAAGTTGTCAACAAGTATTCAGGGCGACAGTACGAGGACGAATGGATCTTCAGAACTCGCATGAAGCGGAAAAGTCGCTATCGGAAGCTATAAGAGCACGGCCGAAGCGCACATCGATGTACAGTACGAACTCATGATAAAGAGCGCGGAAAGATCGATGAATTGAAGAAGGTCGAGAAAAACCTGCGGAGTCACAAAGGAACATCACGACATGAAGGACGGATGGAATTGTGAGCAGGAAGAAAAGAGGACCGACTGAAGGGCCCGGAAGGGTTACCGGCTGCATACATCATTATGTGAGGGCTTAAGCTTGCTTGAAGCATGTGAGGGTACAAGGCCAAAGCAATTGTTAAGGGAAAAGGAGCACCTGACACTTGATTGAAGAATTCAGAGGACGGAAGTGTTTCAGCGGAATGCAGAAGCTGTGAGGGCGATGGAGCATGAGAGGGAGCACGTTTGAAGAAGCTTTTATGGTTTGGGTCGAGCTGAGATCGGAATTGAGAACCGCAACAGCATCACGAGATTGTACAGAAGAGACAATGTCCGTGTGAGAGTGTTGTAGTAGCGTTCATTGTCTAAGGGCAAGGGCTTAGATAGCAGTCATAGCCTGGCACTACGCCATCTTCAATCCATCACTTCTTCAGTTCCTTGCGCTGCGAGCTCACCCTCTATTGCTCTGCAATCCTCCACTAGCATCATCGATTTACAACAGTGGGAGTGATTATGGTCGTCGTGCGGGATCTGGGACTGCTGTTCGCGAGACCGATTGCGAGAACAGGGCAACGCTTGAAGGAGGACAAGGGCCGAAGTGAGGCAAGTGTTAAATATGCCGCTGACTAAAGTGCCCGGAATTGAACGCAACTCAACTCAATGACAGTGTGATCGCCAGAGCGGGGAACGAAGGGAAGGGTCGAACCGGAACGGGCTGAGCCTCAACGAAGGGAAGGATGAAGGAAACCTCTTTATCAGTCCATCGTGGGATCCTTGATGTACGCCAGCAATGCGCAGGATGATCGGGATGGCAAACACTTCACCATCTTCATTCGAGGACAAATCCTAGTTAGGCAAGTCCAGGCCGAGGATTGACGAGTGGGAGTGAAGAATTACGCCACCGGATCAAGAAGAATGAATGAAGATGCGACGCGTTGTGTTGATTCAATGGAGATGGTTACACGTAGTGTTGATGAAGAACAATGCAGGTCATTGTAGCAATTGTTTGTAGGTCCTCAAGTAGCGATGCTATAGCCGTTGATTGATTTGAGAAGAAAGTTACCTATCGCGCACCTTTTCTTCAAGCGGCACTGGCGGATCAAGATACAAAGTTGGACACCACTTTGTATGTATTTGGGTTACGAAATTTACTTGAACATTTCGAACGTAAATGAGAGTCATCACCATCAAGTCAAACTATCAAGTCAAGGGTCTGTGAACTCTGACAGAGAAAAGTCCACACTACAACTATCTTTCGTGGAATTACGTGTCCATCGCTTAAGGTAGGAATTTGTGACTAGGGAATAACAGGGAATTCGAATAAGTTGTGTTCTGGGCTTATTAACTTCATCTGACGACGGTCACGAATCTGACATCCGCTACGCGCAACCCAAGGCTTGAAAGCTCAACTCTTCTTTAATCTGAGCTCTGGCAATCGGAGATGAGACTGGTCGGCTCATCCAAAAACTTTCTTCCCTCCAACCCACGTCTCCCTCACAGTCCCCCTCCCGATCTCCACGCCCCCTTCCTCCTCCTCAACAACAACCCAATCCGCCCACTTCCCAACCTCGATACTACCCCCCACCTCTTCCATAAACCCTCCCTTCGCACCCTCTAAACTAAACCCCCTCAACGCCTCCTTGAAACTCAACTTCTGTTCCGGATACCACCCTCCCTCACCATGCGGACTCCCCCCCGTATCAGGATCCAATCTCATCACCGCAGCATAAATCCCCCTCAATGGACTAGGCGGCTCGACAGGAAAATCCGACCCAAGGATAAGACTAGTGTTTACATTGCGGGCAAATGTTGCTTGTGCGTAGGCTCCGTGGGAAAGACGCAGCGGACCTAAGCGCGATAGGGCGTAGGACATGTCTGTTGTTGCGTGGGTGGGTTGGAGGGACATCGTTATGCCCATTTGTTGGGCTAGGAGGACGTCATCTGGGTGCAGGATTTGGGCGTGTTCGATGCGGAAGCGGTGGTTATGGTTGCGGAGGTGAGTGGTTGTGTTGGGGAGAACGGCGTTGAAGGCTCGGAGAGTAAGGCGATTGGCGAGGTCTCCTATCGCATGGACGTTGACTTGGAACCCTGCGTCGTACCACTACTCGTCAGACCCAGCGAGGGAGTGTGTTTCAAAAGACCAAGCAAGGAAATGGTCAAAGGAGGGAGTACCTGCTTAACGAGGGATTCCAGTCGTTCATATTCAAGAAGCATGGTCCCTCGATGACCCGGTTTATCTGAATAATCATCAATCATTGCCGCTCCCCAACTCCCCAGGGCACCATCAGCAAATAATTTCACACTCCGAATACTAAGAAACCCCTTTGCATAGTTCTCTAGTCGTGGGATTTGGTCTCGACAGTATCCATTCATGGGAGGACAATCTGCCATTGCATAGATCCTCAGAGTCAACTCGCCCGCATCCGCCAGTCTTATCATTAGCCACCACAGAACAATCCTATTGGGAAGGGAGATACGTTTTATACATCACAATGGTCTGAGGGAATACACTTGCATCATGCACGGCCACCAAACCCACTGAATTAAGCGTTTCCATCGCACGTTTGAACTCTTTGGTTCTTTCCGCTAGAGTCTTGTTTGGGAAAATATTCTCCACAAGAGTTAATGCCGAGTCACATAAGACACCCATCCCGGGGTCTCGAATAATCTCACCTCCCGGAATCGTATCAGGGAGTGGTTCAAGCATATCCAGCACGGACTCTACCTTGTGAGATACGAGGTTTTGGGGGACGTACGGGAAACCCAGCCACAATGGACATCATTTCGGTAGAATTTGATTCGCATGCCCTTCAAGTCAGGGCTATCGAGATCATCCTACGCATTAGGGCGGGATCACGAAGGATATACGGCGGTTGGATAACTTTTGTTTGGGAGGATGTTTTGGTCCCATCCGAATCCGACGAGCCACTTCTTCCCGCTTTTCAGAGCAGGAATAGCCTCTAGATTGGCATCCAGCCATATTCGTATTCTTCTATGTACCTCTTTCTATCAAACCTCTGTATCATGGTTGGGGAGTACCGTCGATCAAAGTTGCGCCGAATAAGTTGACACTTTCGAGCATTTCGCCGTACTTGCATCAAAAAAATCTACAATCAAGGGTATACATGCATGATATGTCCATGCGAGTCATACAACCCAGGTAACACCGCCATTCCCTCTCCTAACTCTCTAATACTTGCACCAGGGTATCTCTCAATGACTTCCCGCCTCGATCCAACAAACGTGAACAATCCCCTAACTTGATCGAATGCAAGACATTCCGCAGTCTCGATTGCCTCGTTTGCAGTATACATCTTTGGCGCACATACGATTATATTTGAACTCAGCGAAGACTGCTGATTGGGACGGGGCCATGCGTAGGCCAGCAATGCAAAGAGAACGGGGATAGTCTTGTTATCAGGTTTGATTATCAGGAACGGGGTGTACGGCCAGTAGGAGGGCGAATTGAGAGGTCAGGGACTTGGGGCGGGGGCTCCTGGCATGATTGGACTCTGAGAGGCTTTTCTCAGGGGTCGATTGGAGTTGTGGAGTGGGTTCTGATGGGGAATGGCGGTTCCTGGGAGGTTCCCTTGCCATGAATGATCGGCGGTTGATGTTTGGTGATGAGTCTTCGCATTATTATGATACTCCTTATGAGATGAAATTATAACCCTTTCTCTGCGTTTCTTTATCATGACAGATACAACATTTTCCTTGTAATATAGAATCTCAGAAGCCGAACTCCGATATCTCAATCTCGAACCATATACAATCTACATACACGCCACTTACTGCTGCCACTTCTTCTTCAGGTGAACTCTCTCAACCACCAACCTCCGTCTCGTCATCCCCACAACCTTGCCCTCTAAAATCAGCTTCCCTTTCTGACACAGTGAACTCATACCATCTCCCTCCCGTGCCACGATGATATCCGTACCAATGACTTCCATCCACTGCCCTTTAAAGAACAATTCCCCAACCTGCACAAACGGCGTCTCGGTGTCCAGTCCCTATGATCAATAGTTCCTTCCAATAGACACGAACAGTGAAGCGCAGGCTGAGAGGCGCGCCAGTCAGATTTTGGGGAAGGTTATTGCCGAAGTCGAGGGTTATGTAGGATGTCTATTTGTCAGTGCTGCTTGTGATGAACAAAGTGTGAGACATCGAGGTCGTCTTCGGTGTCGATGGCCATTTCATGG
>Ga0302325_10015257_pt1 | contig 16329 bp, 17 predicted proteins | sample Palsa_T0_2_FD_201948 | JGI IMG/M metagenome (GOLD analysis project Ga0302325, IMG submission 201948) | Peat permafrost microbial communities from Stordalen Mire near Abisko, Sweden - Palsa_T0_2 | ecosystem: Environmental > Terrestrial > Soil > Palsa > Peat permafrost | place: Sweden: Abisko... | reverse complement strand
CGAAACAGATCGACCGGGACCGACTCGTAGCTGAGGCCGAGCTCGTTCAGAAGCATGCGGCACTTCAGGCAGTTGCCGGAGGTGTCGTGTTCGTAGAGGATCATCGGCAGGATCCGACTCTAGCGTCCCCAGCATGGACCGAACCCCGAGCAGATCTCCGCGGCGGACGAGTGTCGTTCCCGAGCAGGTGATCGGGCGGGCGGGGGCGTCGCTCGAGAAAACGGCGGCGGCGCGGGCGCTTCCCGTGGTGCGGGCGCGCCACGCGTCGTCGCCGAGCTAGCTCGCGCTCAGCTTGCTGTGGATCTCGCGGGTGAGGCCGTCGATCTGCCGCGTCAGCGACGTGTTCTCGTCGATGAGCCTTCTGATCAGATCGATCCCCGACTCGGCCTGCGTCTGGCGGATGATCGAGTTCTCCGTCACCTCCTCGCGATGCTTCGCATCGGCCTCCGCCAGCGTCTTGTCTCGATCGGCCTGGCGTGTCTGGGCGAGCAGGATCAGCGGCGCCGCGTAGGCCGCCTGGAGGCTGAAGGCGAGGTTGAGCAGGATGAACGGGTAGAGGTCGAAGCGGACGACATGCGTCGCGTTCACCACGATCCAGGCGGCAACGACGATCGTCTGCCCGATCAGGAATCCCGGGGTCCCGAAGAAGCGAGCGAACGCCTCCGCCCGGGCGCCGAAGCCGCCCGAACCGAACGGAGAGGCCACGTGCGCATACTCCTCCAGGAAACGCCGACGACTGTGGCTGGCCGCCGTGGTCGAGGACGGGGCTGAGGTTGTGGTCGGTTGCTCGGCGCGTGGGTCAGGGTCTTGTGCCATGTCGCGTGCCTTTCGGTTCGGGCGGGTACCGGCGGACGCCGTCGACCTCATCATTCCCCGTCGATCGACGATTCCTCCCGGCTGCGAACCGACTGGGGCGAATTCGGTCGCGGTGCTCGCTCAGCCCGTCTGGCTCACGAGTGCCGCTCCGCGGAGGGAACAGAGTTGTTGAGCTTGGGTAACGAGGCGGCCAACGCCCTGCGCGACGGGGGGTCTGCCGCGCAACACTGTCGGTGATGGCGACGAAGCTCCCCCCGCTCCTGTGCGAACTCCACGCGCATACCACGCGCAGCGACGGAGCGCTCTCCCCGCGCGAGCTCTGCGACCTCTACGGGCGCGCCGGCTTCGACGTGCTCGCCGTCACCGATCACACAACGGCGCTCGGCCACATCCAGCAGGCGGACTTCGCCGGCTACCTCGAGGAGCTGACCCTCGAGGCCGAGCGCGCCCGTCGTCTCTACGGACTCCTCGTGATTCCCGGTCTCGAGCTCACATATGACGACCCCGATCCAGCCTGCGCCGGCCATGCCCTCGCGCTCGGCCTGCGGAGCTTCGTCGGCGTCAACGAGGGGCTCGAACCCGCACTGCGCGCCGCACGCGCGCACGGGGCGGCGCTCGTCGCCGCCCACCCGTACTCACTCCCCGAGGCGGTCGACGCGCCCAGGCCGACCGCGGCCTTCGCCTCGGATCCGGCGCGCTTCGCGCCGCTCGTCGACCGCTTCGAGCTCTTCAACCGCGACACGCTCTTCCCCTGGGTCGCCGAGGCGGCGTTACCCGCGATCGCCTGCGGCGACGTCCATGTGCCGGCGCATCTGGAGACCTGGAAGACGCTCCTGCCCTGCGCCAAGGAGGAGCTCGCGGTGATCGACTACCTTCGCTCGTCCCGTCCGGCCTTCCTCGTGCAGCTCGAGCCCGCACCCGAGCGGCTCTCGAGGGCGGCCTAGGTCGACCGGTCACGGGGATGCACGAGGATGACTGACGCGCTCGCCCCGAAGTCCTGGAACGACTGGTACCGCTTCGCGCGCGACAAGCTCGGGCTCCTCCACGACGAGTGCACCGAGTACGCGAACCTGCGTTTTGTCGAGGAGCAGAATCGCGCCTCGCTCCGCGCACGCGGCCTGGGCGCCTCGCGCGCGCCCTCCCGCGCGCGCCCCGGCGCGCGACCCGGCTGATCGGCGGCCCCGGGCGTCCGGCGTGAAGCAGGGCGAGGACCCCGAGCTCGGACGATCTCGTCAGGCGCGCGGCCGGGCGCTCGCGTAGACTCTCGCCGAATGTCGTTGACGCTCTGGGAGATCCTCTTCTTGGTGATCGTCCTCAAGATCCCGGTCGCATACATCGCGTCGGTCGTCTGGTGGGCGATCAAGGCGGAGCCCGAGGTGGGCACCGAGGGCGGCACCGAGGGCATCACCTGGAACCCGTGGCGCCGCAGGCCACCGGGGTCGGGACGGCCGGTGCGGAGCGCCCCGCGCGGCGCGGTCTCGCGCGCGGGCTCGCGCGCGACCCGGGCGCGCGAGCGGCCGGGTCGAGCACGATGAGCGACTCGGGCACGCGGCCGCTCGACACGGGCTCGGCGGGGCCGCGCGAATCGAGCGGCGGTTCGCTCGAGACCGCCTCGGCGGCGCTCTTCTCGCTCGGGGTTCTCGCCGGGATCGTGGAGCTCTTCTACCGTCCGTTTCTGTTCGCGCCGGTCGGTCTCGTGATCGTGCTGAGCGGAGCTCTGACGGGCTCCAAGCACCGGCGCCTGGGCTTCGTGGCCATCCTGGTCCTCGCGTTGTGCTTCGTCATCGGCGCGGCGATCGCAGTCTGGCGCTCGCGCGCCCTGTACTGAGACGCCGGCTGGCTGCCGCGGCCGGGGCTCGCCCGTGCCGGGAGGGCGGATCGCAGGGCTCCGACGGGCACCGCCTTTCGGGAAGGCGACTGAAGGCACGCCGTCGGCGCCAGGCGCAGAACCGCGAATCGCCGCGGGGGTGGCCGCACCGGAGGACGGCTCGCGCTGGTACAAAACAGTGAAGTGATGCAGGACGTCGACGCCGTCAACGCCGGCTATGCGCGTCTGCTCCTCGACGACTACCTCGACGATCCCGAGTCGGTTCCGGACGAGTGGCGAGCGTTGTTCGAGAGCGGCGAGGCGCTCAAGGGCCTTCCCGGCCTCGACCGGCTCCTCGAACGGCTGCCCCGAAACGGGGTTCGCGCGAGCAACGGTCACGTCTCGCAGCGCCCCGTCGAGTCCCAACCCGACATCGAGCTGCTCGGCGGCGTCGCCGCTGGCATGGCGCTCGTCAAGGCGTTCCGGATGCATGGCCATCTCGCCGCCGCGCTCGACCCGCTCGGCTCGGCGCCGATCGGCGACCCGGCGCTCGACCCGCTCCGCCTCCAGCCGAAGCTGACGCCCGAGCTCCAGGCGCGCGTCCCGGCCTCGGTGCTTCGCATCCATGTGGGCGGTGACACGCTCGCCGAGGCGCTGCCGCATCTTCAGGAGACCTACTGCGGCTCGATGGCCTACGAGATCGAGCATATCTCCGAGCACTTTCAGCGCGTCTGGCTTCGCAAGGCGATCGAGTCGTGGCGCTACCGAAAGCCGCTTGGGAGCGCGGAGCGGAGGGAGCTCTACCGGCGACTGTGCGAGGTCGAGGGCCTCGAGCGCTACCTGCGCCGCGCCTTTCTGGGCCAGAAGCAGTTCTCAATCGAGGGCCTCGACGTGCTCATCCCCATGCTCGACACCGCGCTCGAGCTCGCCCGGGGCTCGGGGGCGCGAGAGGTCGTGATCGGTATGGCCCATCGCGGTCGGTTGAACGTGCTCGCGCACACGATCGGGATGCCCTACGAACAGATCCTGCGCGAGTTCGAGGGCGAGCGGACGATCGACGTCGTCGCCGCCGATGCCGAGGGTGGGACGGGCGATGTCAAGTACCACCTCGGCGCCCAGGGCGTCACCACCACCCCCGCGGGCAAGGTCGGTGTCACCCTCGCTGCGAACCCGAGCCATCTCGAGGCGGTCGACCCGGTCGTCGAAGGAATGACGCGCGCCCAACAGACCGATCGCGCCACCGCGGACGGTGCGCACGATCCGATCGTCGCGATGCCGATCCTGCTTCACGGCGATGCGGCCTTCGCCGGCCAGGGGATCGTCGCCGAGACGCTGAACCTCTACGCGCTCGAGGGCTACTCGACCGGGGGCACGCTGCACGTGATCACAAACAACCAGGTCGGGTTCACGACCGATCCCGCGCAGGGCCGTTCGACGCGCTACTCGTCCGATCTCGCCAAGGGCTACGACACGCCGATCATCCACGTCAACGCCGACGACCCGGAGGCGGCGATCTCCGCGGTTCGCCTCGCGCTTGCCTACCGTGAGCGGTTCGGGCACGACGTCGTGATCGACCTGGTCGGCTACCGCCGCTTCGGGCACAACGAGCAGGACGAGCCCGCCTACACCCAGCCGCTCATGGCCGCCCAGATCGCGCAGCATCCGACGGTGCGCGAGCGCTACGGCATCCGGCTCGCCGAGGAGGGGGTGCTGACCCCGGCCGAGGCAGAGGCGCTCGCCGAGGCAGCCGAGGGGCGCGTGCGCGACGCCCACGCCCGCCTGCGCGCCTCGTTCGGACACGAGATCCCGGCCAAGTCACAGGACGAGGGCGTTCCGCGGGGCGAGGTGACCGCGGTCACCACGCGCGTGGGCGCCAAGCGCCTGCGGAGGCTGACCAAGCAGCTCTTGCGGGTACCGGAGGGCTTCACCGTCAACTCGAAGCTCGCACGCCAGCTCGAACGCAGGCGAGTCGCGCTCAGCGAGGGCGGGATCGACTGGGGACAGGCCGAGTCGCTCGCCTATGCCTCGCTGCTCTGCGACGGGGTCCCCGTGCGGCTCACCGGACAGGACAGCGAGCGCGGAACCTTCTCGCAGCGCCATCTCGTCCTCCACGACGCCGTGACGGGCGAGATCGAGATCCCGATGCAGAAGCTCGACAACGCGAAGGCGTCCTTCGAGGTCTATAACTCTCCGCTCTCGGAGTACGCCTGTGTCGGATTCGAGTACGGGTACTCGACGGCCGCCCCCGAGGCGCTCGTGCTTTGGGAGGCGCAGTTTGGCGACTTCGCAAACGGCGCCCAGACGATCATCGACCAGTTCATCTCGAGCGGCCTCGCCAAGTGGCACCAGACCTCGCGCCTGACGCTGCTGTTGCCCCACGGCTACGAGGGCAGCGGGCCCGAGCACTCCAGTGCCCGACTCGAACGCTTCCTGCAGCTGGCCGCGCAGGAGAACATCCGGATCGCGTGCCCGAGCACCGCGGCGCAGCACTTCCACCTCCTGCGCCGCCAGGCGCTCGATGCAAGCGCCCGCCCGCTGGTCGTGATGACGCCGAAGGGTCTCCTGCGTCTCAAGGAGGCCTCCTCGGGCCTCGACCAGTTGAGCGGAGGATCCTTTCGTGTCGTCCTCGACGCCGAGGTGCCCGACAAGGGCGCGATCCGCCGCCTCGCCCTCTGCGCCGGAAAGGTGTATTACGACGTCGTTGGCCACGAGACCGCGGCGGGCGCCGACACGGTCGCGGTGGCGAGGGTCGAGCAGCTCTATCCGTTCCCCTCCGACGCCGCGCGTGGCCTGATCGGCTCTTACCCCGCACTCGAGGAGGTCGTCTGGGTCCAGGAGGAGCCGCAGAATATGGGAGCCTGGCGGACGATCCGCCATCGGCTCGAGGAGGCGGCTGCCGGGGTTCCCGTGCGCTACGTCGGACGTCCGTGGCGGGCGAGCACCGCCGAGGGCTACCCGACGGCACACAGCGTCGGGCAGGACCGGATCGCCCGGTCGGTCCTCGAAACCTAGCGCGACTCAGGAGCCGCGCTTGCGCGCCCGGCGACTCGTGTAGGCCTTCTTCGCCACCCGGGGGCCGTGCCGGCGCAGCAGCGAGAGCACCTGTCGCCGGCGGCCCCGCGGCAGCCGCCGCCAGAGGTCGAGGGCAAGCAGCGCAACCCCTATCTGCTCGGAGAACCTGCCACGGCGTTTCTGCGGCTTGCGCACCCTCCTGCATTCTTGCGTGCAGCACCCCAGTTGTAAAGATTGGATGAGGCGTTACACTCCGCGTGCACGGATATGGGAAACGATCAGGAGGACGGTATGCCCCTAGAGACCGCGTCGGTGTTTGCGAACGTGATCCAGGAGCATCTCGAGCTCAGGCGGCGTAACTCGACGCTCGAGCACGAGATGCCTCTCCAGAAGTACATGCCCGACGACCCGTTCGAGAACCACCCGCTCTTCAAGACCGAAGAGCAGGCACGTATCGAGGACACGATGGACGGCGCTCCCCCCTCGATCGTCGATGAGCCGACTTCGCTCGACTGGCCGGTCAACGAAGACACCTTCATCGACGCTCCCGCCGCGACGCCCGAGGCGGAGGCGGCCTCCGACGAGGTCTCCGACGAGAACCTCTGGACGCGCTCGCGCGACTTCGACTGGGGCGACTAGCCAACAGCTCGAGCTTGGAACCCGTCGTCGGCGACGGGCGGAGGAGCCTCGGCCGAGCGCTCGGCGCCGCCCGTGGTGGGCCGCCTTCGACGGGTCGGATCGGGTTGATTGGCGGCAGGATCCGGGGGAGCCGCTGTCGGGCTCCCCTTCGCGGTGGGGCGCTTCGGGGACCTCCGAGCCCGCGCCTGCGGCCGGGCCCCGGGGCCGCCACCCTCAGGCGGTTCTGCACCTCCGCTCGGCGGGATACCCTTCCGCTGCATGCCCGAGCTCAGGACGACCGCGCTCTACGCCCCGACCGGGGACCAGCCCGCGGCGATCGAGACGATCGCCGCGGGGATCGAGTCGGGCGAGCGCTACCAGACTCTGCTCGGGGCCACGGGGACCGGCAAGACGGCCACGATGGCCTGGGTCATCGAGAAGGTCGGGCGGCCGGCGCTCGTGATCGCGCACAACAAGACGCTCGCCGCACAGCTCTGCAACGAGTTCCGCGAGTTCTTCCCAGGCAACGCGGTCGAGTACTTCGTTTCCTACTACGACTACTACCAGCCGGAGGCCTACGTTCCCCAGGCCGACCTCTACATCGAGAAGGACAGCTCGCGCAACGACGACATCGACAGGCTGCGCCACGCCGCAACCTCGAACCTCCTCTCCCGCCGCGACGTCGTCATCGTCGCCTCGGTCTCGTGCATCTACGGCCTGGGTTCGCCCGAGGAGTACGAGCAGCGCGTCGTTTTCCTGACCACGGGCGAGGCCCAGGACCGCGACCTCGTTCTGCGCAAGCTCGTCGACATCCAGTATGCCCGCAACGACGCCGTGCTGGGACGCGGTCGTTTCCGGGTTCGCGGCGACGTCCTCGAGCTCCAGCCGGCCTACTCGGAGACCGCCTACCGGGTGTCGTTCTTCGGCGACGAGGTCGAGACGATCACGCACTTCGACCCGCTCACCGGCGAGGCGCTCTCGCGGCTCGATGCGATCACGATCTTCCCCGCCACCCAGTACGTGACCTCGAAGCCGACGATCGAGCGCGCCGTGGTCGAGCTCCGATCCGAGCTCGGCGAGCAGATCCGGAAATTCGAGGCCGATGGCCGCATGCTCGAGGCCCACCGGATCCGTCAGCGCACCGAGTACGACCTCGAGATGATGCAGGAGCTCGGCTTCTGCAACGGGATCGAGAACTACTCGCGCATCCTCGACGGACGTCCGCCCGGCTCGGCCCCCTACACGCTGCTCGATTACTTCCCCTCCGACTTCGTCGTCTTCGTCGACGAGTCGCACCAGACGGTACCCCAGATCGGCGGCATGTACGAGGGCGACCGCTCCCGCAAACAGACGCTGGTCGACTTCGGGTTCCGGCTCCCCTCGGCGCTCGACAACCGTCCGCTGCGATTCGACGAGTTCCTCGCGAAGGTGCCCCAGATGGTGTTCGTGTCGGCCACGCCCGGGTCGTGGGAGCTCCGTCACTCGACGCGGGTGGCCGAGCAGCTGATTCGTCCGACCGGCATCGTCGACCCCGAGGTCGAGCTTCGGCCCACCCTCAACCAGATCGACGACCTCCTCAACGAGATCCGGCGACGCGAGCAGGCGGGCGAGCGCACCCTCGTGACGACCCTGACCAAGAAGATGGCCGAGGACCTCACCGACTACCTGCTCGAGGCCGGCGTCCGCACCCGCTACCTGCACTCGGAGATCGACACCCTCGAGCGGATCCAGATCATCCGCGACCTGCGGCTCGGGGAGTACGACGTGCTGGTCGGGGTCAACCTGCTACGCGAGGGGCTCGACCTGCCCGAGGTCTCGCTGGTCGCGATCCTCGACGCCGACAAGGAGGGCTTCCTCCGCGGCCAGACGGCCCTCATCCAGACGATCGGCCGTGCGGCGCGCAATGTGAACGGCAAGGTGCTGATGTACGCCGACAAGCACACCGAGGCGATCAAGTACGCGCTCGAGGAGACGGATCGCCGCCGCGCCAAGCAGCTGGCCTACAACCTCGAACACGGGATCACCCCCAGCTCTATTCAGAAGAGCGTCTCCGACATCGCCGAGTTCCTGACGCTCGAGGCCCCCCACGTGCCCCGGGGCTCTCGCCGCGGCCGCAGGGTGGAAGGCCTCGACCGCGGCGAGCTCGAGAAGCTCGTCATCACGCTCGAGGAGGAGATGGCGGCGGCCGCGGACGAGCTCCGCTTCGAGTACGCGGCGAAGCTGCGCGACGAGATCAAGGAGCTCAGGAGCGAGCTCGCCGCGACCGAGCAGGCGCCCGCCTGAGCGACTCAGGTCCGCCGGCGTGCCTCCGGGTCGGCCGCAGGCGCCGGGCTCCCTCGCAGACCCGGATCATGCGCCTCGCCCTCTCCAGCGGCTAGCTCGCCGTCGGAGAGCATCCGGCCTGCGCGCGCGAAGCGCCGCGAGGCGCTGAGCTCGAACGCCGGCCGCCGCCAGAGGTGGGTTTCGACCACGATCGTCGCCTCATCGACGATGTAGGCGAGCGCACCGCAGGCCTCGCCTCGCCTGCGCGGGCGGGGTCGACCGAGGCCGGGCGCGGTCGTGACGATCGCGCCCGCGGGCTCGACCTCGAACTCCTGGACCGCCGCGATTGCAACCTGGTGGATGTGGCCAGCGACGACGAGCTCGGCGCCCGCGTCGCGAAGCCGGGCGAGCACCGCCGAGCGGCGGGCGAGCGGGCGCTTGCGTGATCGCCACGGAGCGCCGAGGAGCTGGTGGTGGAAGGCGGCGATCCTGAGCGCGCCCGGCGCCCCCTCGGCGAGGAGGCCGGCCGCCCGGGCGAGCTGTGCACGTCCGATCCGGCCCCCCTGGTGGACGAGGGGGCGCGCGGAGTTGAGACCCACGGCCTGGAGCTCGGGCGAAGAGTGGACGGGCTCGGTCGTCGTCCAGCAGCGCTCGAACTCCCGCCAGGGGCTCGTGAGGCGGCCGGGGAGCGAGTAGGGGATGTCATGGTTTCCGGGGACGACGAGGAGGGGGCGGCCGAGGCCGCGAAGAAACGCCGCCGCCGCGGTGTGCTGCGCGGGGCGCCCGCGGTGGGTGAGGTCTCCGGTCGCGATCACGAGCGCCGGGTCGAGGCGCTCGACGAGCGCTGCCAGGGCGACGCCGAACGTCGCATCCTGGGTCGCTCTCCGCGCTCCCAGATGGAGGTCGGAGAGGTGGAGGATGCGTGTCGACATCGTCGAAGGAGGCTACAGTGAGCACCATGCGCAACGAACAGGCGGGCGAGATCTTCGACGATCTCTACCTCGGCGTTCGAGCCGGCGGCGCGCTGCGCAAGAAGCGGCGCGGCGAGGTGCTCACGAGCGAGGAGATCGAGGCTCTCGGGCGCTGGCAGCGCCTCTCCCCGTGGCGCAAGGGGATCGCGATCGGCGGGTTCACCGCCGGCACCTTCGGGCTCGGCTTCACCCTGGGCGGCCTCGTGTTCGGCCGCTGGCGCAAGGCCTGAGCGAGCCCGGGCCCGGCGCGCGTCCGCGGCAGGTGGGGGGAGGCCCGAGCGAACGTCCGTTCGCACGCTAGAATGGCTGGAGGCATGCCAGCCGACGAGCTCGTTGTCCACGGCGCGCGGGAGCACAACCTCAAGGATGTCACCGTTCGGCTCCCGCGAAACGCCCTGATCTGCATCACCGGACTCTCGGGGTCCGGGAAGTCGAGCCTTGCCTTCGACACGATCTACGCCGAGGGGCAGCGCCGCTACGTCGAGTCGCTCTCCGCCTACGCGCGGCAGTTCCTCCAGATGATGGAGAAGCCCGACGTCGACTCGATCGACGGTCTCAGCCCGGCGATCTCGATCGACCAGCGGACGACTTCGCGCAACCCCCGCTCGACCGTGGGCACGGTAACCGAGATCTACGACTACCTGCGTCTCCTCTACGCCCGCGCAGGACGTCCGCACTGCCCGATCTGCGGCCGCCCGATCTCCGGCCAGTCGATCGACTCGATCGTCGAGCAGATCCTGGCGCTGCCGGAGGGGACGCGCTTCACCGTCAACGCCCCGATCGTCCGGGAGCGCAAAGGCGAGTACCGCGAGCTGCTCGAGCAGCTGCGCAACGAGGGCTTCACGCGCGTCAAGATCGACGGAGAGGTCCTGCTGCTCGAGGAGGCCCCGGCGCTGGACAAGAAGCTCAAGCACACGATCGAGGTCGTCGTGGACAGACTCGTGATGCGCGACGACCTGCGCGCGCGCCTCGCCCAGTCGGTCGAGAGCGCGCTCGCGCTCGCCGAGGGCCTCGTCGCGATCGACCTCCTCGAAAGCGGCGAGAGCCGGACATACTCGGAGCGTTTCGCCTGTCCCGAGCACGGCGTCTCGCTCGTCGAGCTCGAGCCGCGCGTCTTCTCGTTCAACTCCCCGCAGGGGGCCTGCCCGCGTTGCACCGGGCTCGGGGCGCAGCAGGAGATCGATCCCGATCTGCTCGTACCCGACCCGGGCCGCTCGCTGAACGAGGGCGCGCTCGTCCCGTGGGCGGTCGGCAACTCGAGCTTCTACGAGTCGGTGATTCAGGCGATCGCCGACCGCTACGAGGTCGATCCCGACCTGCCCTGGCGCGAGCTCTCCGAGCGCGAGCAGGGGTACTTCCTGCGCGGGACGGGAGGCGACAAGATCTATGTGACCTACCGCAATCGCATGGGCCGCCGGCGGGCCTACACGATCGCCTTCGAGGGGATCGTGGCCTCGCTCGAGCGCCGCTACCGCGAGACCGACAGCTCGAGCCAGCGCGAGCGGATCGAGGAGTACATGTCGTTTCGACCGTGCCCTGCCTGTGGCGGGGCGCGGCTCAAACCCGAGGTGCTCGCGGTCACGGTCGGGGGGCTCAACATCTACGAGTTCACGCGGCTCTCGGTCACCGCGGCGCGCGCGTTCCTCGATGGGCTCGAGCTGAGCCCGACCGAGCAGCTGATCGCCGCGCGGATCACCAAGGAGATCCGCGAGCGGCTGAGCTTCCTCGACAACGTCGGCGTCGGCTATCTCGCGCTCGACCGGGCCTCGGCGACCCTTTCGGGCGGCGAGGCCCAGCGTCTGCGGCTGGCGACCCAGATCGGCTCGCAGCTCGTCGGAGTCCTCTACATCCTCGACGAGCCCTCGATCGGACTCCACCAGCGAGACAACGACCGGCTGATCGCGACGCTCGAGGCGCTCCGCGACCTCGGCAATACCGTGCTCGTCGTCGAGCACGACGAGCAGATGATGCGGAGCTCGGACTGGCTCGTCGACATGGGCCCCGGCGCGGGCGCCCACGGCGGTCACGTGATCGCGGAGGGGCCGGCGACGAAGGTCGAGCGCAACCGGAAGTCGATCACCGGCGCCTTCCTCTCAGGCGCCCGCGAGATCGCGATCCCGCCACGCCGGGACTCCGACAACGGCTCCTTCGTCGTACGCGGCGCCTCGCAACACAACCTCAAAGGGATCGACGTCGAGTTCCCGATCGGCCGCTTCATCGCCGTCACCGGCGTCTCGGGCTCGGGGAAGTCCACCCTCGTCAACGAGATCGTCTACAAGGCGCTCGCCAACCGGCTGCAGCGGGTGCGGACGAAACCGGGTGCCCACGAGACGGTCGAGGGGATCGAGGTGTTCGACAAGGTGATCGAGATCGACCAGCGGCCGATCGGCCGCACGCCGCGCTCGAACCCCGCCACCTACACCGATCTGTTCACCCACATCCGGGAGCTCTACTCGCTCACGCCCGACGCGAAGGTGCGCGGCTACCGCCCGGGACGTTTCTCGTTCAACGTCAAGGGTGGCCGCTGCGAGACCTGCAAGGGCGACGGCCAGATCAAGATCGAGATGCACTTCCTCCCCGACGTCTACGTCCCCTGCGAGACCTGCAAGGGCCGCCGCTACAACCGCGAGACGCTCGAGGTGCGGTTCAAGGGCAAGACGATCGCCGATGTGCTCGAGCTCTCGGTCGAGGAGGCGCTTCGCTTCTTCGCGAAGATCCCCAAGGTCCGCCGGCGGCTCCAGACCCTCCACGACGTCGGGCTCGACTACATGACCCTCGGCCAGCCGGCGACGACGCTTTCGGGAGGGGAGGCCCAGCGGGTCAAGCTCGCCGCCGAGCTCGGGAAGGTGGCGACCGGGCGCACGCTGTACATCCTCGACGAGCCGACGACCGGCCTCCACTTCGCGGACATCGAGAAGCTTCTCGAGGTGCTCCAGCGGCTCGTCGACGCCGGCAACACGGTGCTCGTGATCGAGCACAACCTCGACGTCATCAAGCAGGCCGACTGGATCGTCGACCTCGGCCCCGAGGGGGGCGACGCGGGCGGCGAGGTCGTGGCGACGGGGACGCCCGAGCAGGTCGCCGCGGTCGCGGACTCCTACACCGGCCGTTTTCTCGCGCCGTTGCTCGCACGGCACGCCGTGGCGGCCGCCTAGGCTGCGGCGATGCGGCCCTCAAAGAGACGGCTCGTCTACCTCTCTCTCGCCGCCACCGTGTTCGCCCTCTTCTGCGCCGGCCTTCTCGCGGGCTACCTCGACCGTCACAGCTCGATCTGTCCCGACAACAAGCCGCCGGTCTCCGAGGAGGATACGGGCCTCGGCCAGGTCCTCTTCCGCTGCCACAACGGGAAGACCGTCACCAGTAACAATTGAGCCGATGCGCGCCTGGTGGCTCCGGAGCGTCCTCGTCCTCCAGTCGCCGGCCGCGGTCTTCGTCGCCCTGCGCAGTGACGGGGGCGGCGAGACGTCCGACCGGTCCGAGCCGGTGCTCGCGATCGTGCTGCTCACGGGCGTCGCGTTCGCGCTCTCGACCTCGACCGCCGCTCACCTGCTCGACGACAGCGACTACGACGGTCTGCTCGTCGGGGTCTGGGTGTTTGTCGCAGGCGCCATCTCCGGCAGTTTTGCCTACTGGCTTCTCGGCGCGGTGCTCCACGGGTCGGTGCGCGCACTCGGCTCGCACGGCTCCTTCCGCCGGAGCCGGCACCTGCTCGCCTTCGCCGCGGTGCCCATCGTCTGTTCGCTTCTGCTCTGGCCGGTCAAGCTCGCGCTCTACGGCGAGAAGCTCTTTCGCACGGGCGGCGCCGGCGCCGGGGCCGGCGGACGGGTCTTCGCCGCCCTCGAGCTCCTCTTCGCCGTCTGGGCGGCGGGTCTGCTCGTCGTCGGGGTGCGGGCCGTCCACGGCTGGAGCTGGGCTCGCGCGCTCGCCGCCGCCGCGGCGCCCGTCGCTGTCGGCGCCGCGCTGCTCGTGTTCTGAGCGTTCTCGTCGCCCGCAGCCGACGCATCGGGGGCGCCGCAGCAGCTGCCGCGCGGCTCAGCCGCGGAGTCGCCTCTCGGCGAGCGCCGCCTCGAAGCGTGCGCGCTCCTCGTCGGGGATCGAGTAGGTGTGCACGCTCTCGGGGAAGCTCCCGCTGCGCACGTCGGCGACGTAGGCGCGAAGCGCCCCCGCGATCTCCTCGCCGAGCTCGGCGTAGCGGCGCACGAAACGGGGTGTGGCAGCGGCGGAAAGCCCGAGCAGGTCGTGCCAGACGAGCACCTGTCCGTCGCAGCCCGGTCCTGCACCGATTCCGATCGTCGGCACCGCGAGCCGCTCGCTGATGGAGGCCGCTACCGCAGCCGGGACCGCCTCGAGCACGACCGCGACGGCGCCGGCCCGCTCGAGCGCGAGCGCATCGTCGAAAAGCGCGAGCGCCGAGGCGGCGGTGCGCCCCTGCGCCCGGAAGCCCCCCAAACGCGTGGCCGACTGCGGGGTTAGCCCGACATGCCCGATGACGCCGATGTTCGCCTCCGCGATCGCGCGCACGCGGGAGGCCATCCGTCCCGCTCCCTCGAGCTTGACGAGGTCGGCGCCGCCCTCCTTGAGCAGGCGGATCGCGCTCGCGACGGCCTGCTCGTCGGAGACCTCGTAGCTGCCGAAGGGCAGATCGCCGATCACGAGCGGGCGCCGCGCCGCTCCCGAGACCGCGCGGGTCAGGAGGATCATCTCCTCCAGGGTCACCGGCAGCGTCGAGCCGTGACCGAACACGACCATCGCCGCGGTGTCGCCGACGAGGATCAGCTCGACGCCGGCCGCTTCGGCGAGGACTGCCGAGGGTGCGTCGTAGGCGGTCACCACCGACAGCTTGTCGCCGCGGCGCTTCATCTCGCCGAGCTCGGGGACGCCGAGCTTCGCGCGAGCCGCGGCCGAAGCGGCCGCAAGACGCGGCTGGATGCTCATCGGGCTTCCCCGTCCCGGCGCGCGCATTCCAGGCGCGCATGTTCCAGGCGGACGTTGTCGATGAGGCGCGTCGAGCCGATCCGTGCGGCGAGCGCGAGCGTCGGGCCGTCCAGGTCGGCGATCGCGACGTATTCGGCGTCGATCCCCGCCCGGGCGAGCGCGGCGCGCGCGCGCTCGGGGTCGCGGGTGGCGAGCGCACGCGGGATGGCGGCCGCCACGCGTCGCTCGGCCGGCGAGAGCAGCCGGTTGCGCGACGAGAGCGCGAGGCCGTCCGGCTCGCGGACGGTGTCGACGACACGGACCTCGAGCTCGATGTTCAGGTCGCGGACGATCTGTTTGACGACCGCCACCTGCTGGGCATCCTTGCGGCCGAAGTAGGCGATCGTCGGCGAGACGATCCCGAACAGCTTGACGCAGACGGTCGCGACGCCGCGGAAGTGGCCGGGGCGATGGTCGCTCTCGAGGCCCTCGGCGACACCGGCGGGCTCGATCCAGGTCGCGTACCCGGGCGGGTAGAGCTCCGCGGCCGCGGGAGCGAAGAGGATGTCGACGCCACACGCGGCTGCGAGCTTCTCGTCGGCGGCGAGCTCACTCGGGTAGGTGGCGAGGTCAGCGGGATCGCTGAACTGCGCCGGATTGACAAAGACGCTCGCGACGACGACGCGACACTCGCGCCGGGCGGTTCCGAGGAGTGCCGCGTGCCCCGCGTGCAGGGCACCCATCGTGGGGACGAGAGCGATGCCGCCGCCTTCCCGGAGGGGGCGGAGGGCACGGCGTAGCTCGTCGATCGTTCGAAGCGTCTTCATCTCGTCTCGGCTCCAGTTCCTCGAGGGGATACCGGGCGCCCATTAGCCTACCCGACCTCGCTCCTGATGCGCTCCGCGGGCCGGGAGGTCTGTCCGACGCGAGGCGCACGATCTCGGTATGAGCGTTGTCATACGCCGTCGTCGGTTGATAGGCTGGGGTGGATGCCGATCTACGAATATGTCTGCATGAGCTGTGAGTCGCACTTCGAGGAGCTCGTCCGCGGCGACGAGACGCCGCCGTGTCCCGACTGCGGAGCGACGAAGGCGAAGAAGCAGTTCTCGGTGTTCGCGGCCCACGGCACCAGTCAGCAGCCGAGCTTCGGCGCCCCCTCCGGTGGGGGCTGCTGTGGCGGGAGCTGTGGCTGCGGCGGGCACTGAGAGACCGAAAAACGGCGCAGCGCTCGACGCGTTCGCCGAGGAGGTCGCCGGCTGCACGCGCTGCGTGCTGTCGCGCACCCGCACCCAGGTGGTGTTCGGCTCCGGGTTGCCGAGCGCCTCCCTGATGTTCGTCGGGGAGGCGCCCGGTTTTCACGAGGACCGGCAGGGGCTTCCCTTCGTCGGCGCTGCCGGGGCGCTGCTCGGCAAGCTGATCGAGGGCATCGGGCTGCGTCGCGAGGACGTCTGGATCTGCAACGTGCTGAAGTGCCGACCCCCGGGCAATCGCGATCCCAGACCCGAGGAGATCGAGGCCTGCGAGAGCCATCTCTTCCGCCAGATCGAGCTGATCCAGCCTAAGGTGGTGGCGACGCTCGGCAACTTCGCGACGAAGCTCCTCTCCGGCAAGCCCGACGGGATCACACGCGTGCACGGGCAGGAGCAAGAGGTCACCCTCGGCAGCGCGCGGGTGCTGCTCTATCCGCTCTTCCATCCGGCTGCCGCGCTCTACACGCCGCGGATGCTCGACGTGCTCGCGACCGACTTCGCCCGCTTGCCGTCGCTGCTGGGGCACGTCACGGCACCCGCGGCGACAGCAGCGGCGCCCGCGCCACCGCCTGAGCCGGCCGAACCGGCCCAGCTCGGACTGTTCTAAGACGAACGTGCCCGCTGTGGTCGTCGACACAGCCTCCGCGGACGAGACCGAAGCCGTTGCCTTCCGCCTGGC
>Ga0302325_10015256_pt1 | contig 16329 bp, 13 predicted proteins | sample Palsa_T0_2_FD_201948 | JGI IMG/M metagenome (GOLD analysis project Ga0302325, IMG submission 201948) | Peat permafrost microbial communities from Stordalen Mire near Abisko, Sweden - Palsa_T0_2 | ecosystem: Environmental > Terrestrial > Soil > Palsa > Peat permafrost | place: Sweden: Abisko... | reverse complement strand
CAACACGGTGTGTATGCCGTAGCGCACCCGCTCCGGCTGGATTATATGGGGCTGAAGAAGCGGCTCGGCGGAGTTCCCAGCCGCCGCCACCCAGCCCATCGACGAGGAGTACACCAAGAAGATCCGCGAGTACACCACCGAGCCGCTCTTCAATTCGCCGCTCACCGATTACTTACCCGCGTCGAAGACCGTGCCGACTCCCAAGGCCGTGCTCGGCGATATCGCCGGCGCGCCCGGCATTCTGCCCTACTCGCACGAAGTCTATCGCAACATGCGCTTGCTGGAAAAAACCGGCCCGCGCGTGAAGGTCTTCAGCATCGGCCAGACCGAAGAGGGCCGCGAGATGATCGCGGTGGCCGTGGCGGACCAGCGCCTGCTTGCCAAACTCGACGAGAACCGCGCGCGCCTCGCGAAGCTGGCGGACCCGCGCACCATCCACTTGGACGATGCCCCACCGCGCTCCATCGAACTGGCCTATCTGCTGGCGGTGGACGAAAGCCCGTACATCAAGTTCATAGGCGAAAACACCATCACGGCTCATCACAACGCGGCGGAGCCCATCGCATGCTGCCACAGTACGGTTCACTTTAGGGAAGAGCGTTCCTTCCTAGATCGCCGTCTACGGGGGGGCCGCCCCCGGCCGGCTCCGCGTATTGCCGACTACGCGCAGCTGACGGCACCCGAACGCTCCCAGCAGCGCAAGACGCTCGCTGTCGCGATCAGGCGCAGTGGTATCCGCCGCTCAGATTAGTTCCAGCCGGAGTTGACGGCCGATTGCCACAGCCGCCCGTTGAAGAGTGTGCAATGTAACACTCGCGTTGGTGGGATCGAGCAAACGATCGAGTGCTCTGCGGCTGGTTTGCATACGGACGGCCATCGCCGCCTTTGTCAGGCGATCCTTCTCCATCGCGGCCTTGATCTGATCGGCGAGGATCCGTTTGATGGCTTGTTCCTCACACTCTTCCAGAATGCCCTGTTCGGCCAGAAAACTATCAAAAGATGAACCAACCTTACCCTTCCTTTTATTTGTCATCTCAGAGCACCTCCTTCATACGCTGGAGCGCGAGTCTCAATTCCCGGGCCGGCGTCTTGCGCGTTTTCTTGACAAAGCCGTGCAGCAGTACCATGCGTTCCCGCGCCACGCAGAAAATCACCCGCCCGATCTTCCCATCAGTCAGGTCGCTCCGCACTTCCCAGAGGCCGTTGCCGAGATTGCGACAATAGGGCATGCCGGGCGGCCAGCCGAATTCGACCTTCTGAATGTCCCGGCCCACCAGTTTGCGATCTTCCAAACGTTAGCCCCGGGATCCACTCCCGTACGGGCCGGTTGCCGCGGGCGGATTCGTAGAAGAACGCCGGGAGCTTCTTGGATCGGTCAACCGATCTCATTGTGTAAAAAAATGGCACATATTGGCAAGGGCCTCCTGCTGTCGCAAGCGACGTGACCGGCGTTTACCGGGACTGATCGCCGCTCGCGCTCCACGGATGCCCGAACGCACCGCCCGGCCTGTCGGGAGCAATCTCGCCGGGCGCCCCCCTCGGGCTCAGCAGCGGGGTGAGTTGCACCGTCCTACGGTGCGACGGTTGGCTGCGTTGGCAACAATACAGGCAGCGCTGTCGCGAAGTAATAGCAATGATCGCCTGGGGTCGAGTACCGGGCTTCGTTGTATTGGTGTGCAGTCGCGTAGCAAAGTTGGATCGAGTCGTCCTCAAGGGCGAGTAGTGCCGCACCCAGCGTCGAGATTTTCGTATTTAATGCTGCGATGAGGACGTTGTGCTTCGGCAAGCGGAGTGCCTGCGCACGGAGCGCATCGCGCGCTGCTTCAGGATCGAAACAGGAGAAGGTGAACTCAAGCACATTCGCATATTTCTGGATCAACCTTTGATGAAAGAGCTTGTTGGCTTTGTAGTGATTCGGGCTGATGGAAGAGTCTGGGGCGCCTAAGCCGAGGGAGACCTTGCTCGGCTCGTATTCTTGGAGTAACCGCTCTGCTCGGTCAGCTTCAAATCCCACCATGATGATAAGGTGCAATTTGTGGGAGGGTACTGCCCTGCCTGGGTACCCGAGGACGGAACGGACCTCTCCGATGCCTTTGGTGAGCCATTTTTGAACGTCCGGGTCGCCGATGGAGTATGCCTTGGCAGTCGTGTAGAGAAACTCGATGGAGTCGACTCCCCTGAGCTGAAAGATCCGTAACAGAATGAGCAGGCTTTCGTGGGTGAAGGTCGTGATATCGACGAGGAATCGGTTGAGGTTGGATCTCAGCGCATCGTCTATCGCCTCCTGCAGCCTGTCGGCGGTGCGCAAGGGATCATTCGTGTTAAGCGATACCAATCGTGCGATGCTTCCAAAGCGGTGCTGCAGTTGCTTAGCACCCTGCTTGATCACGTGGGGAAAGTTTTCATTGGCGCAGATTAGCACGCGGGTAAACGCCACGCCCTCCAGTTGTTCCGGGACGGATTGGCTGCGGCTTTCGAAGCTAGCGCTACAGACGAAAACATCGGCCGGGTGAACCCGTCCTCGTAAGTCGGTCAGCAGAATCTTGGCGGGTTTGGGCATACTCAATCTTCCTCGAATAGCGCGAGCTGGCCTGTTTCCAACACGGAGTCCACGCCGCTACGCCGAACCTTCCCTAGAAAGGTCTTTGGCCTGAGCATGGCCTCGCGCAGGGCGTCGTTGGTCACAAACTTGTACCCCGCAAAGCTGGTAGGGTCGAGTGTGAAAAATGGCGCGAGCCGTCGCGTGAGCACGTACAGCCGGGTCCGTCCGGTTCCTTCCTTGTTACCGATCGCTGACTGATGAAAGTACCCATATTGGACGCCGAGATCGAAAACTTCCAGAACGTCCTGGGTCGGCTCATCCGTGAGCGCGACGGAAAAGACGCGGCGCTCGGATCCGTCAGAGCGGAGGATTTGATGAAACGTGCCGCCGAGGGATTGGATGAGGTTGCGGAGCCTTCTCGTCTTGTCGAGCACCTTGGCGCTGGCGCCCTCTTCTTTGTCCGCTTCGTCCGTAGACCATCGATCGAATTCACTAAAGAGGAATTGGTCCGCTTGGCTTCGGACGATCTGATCTTGGATCTCGGGTGAAATTTCGGTGGCCTCAGCGTGTCGCGAACGCATCTCGCCGTACATTAAGGATGCGGGCTCAAGAAAATAGCGAATGATCCCGGAGGAGATGTGGACGAGCTGGTCGAAGCCAGCGTATTTGTATGTTGATCCGGATTTGCTCGTTCCGAGCAGACTGGTAATGTAGGTGGGCCGCGCGTACCGGACCATATCGTCGCTGGCACGAAATCCCCGGCCCTCCGTGTCCCATCTCGCCTTGAGCTCTTGCGCTATCGCCTTGATCTTGTCCTCTTGCTCCTGTGCTGGTGGAAAAAACTGCTCCGCTTGATCCCATACATCGTCAACCGCTTGTGAACGATCTGGCTAACCCGGTCGTGGTAGCCGCGTTTCCGTGATGTATAGACCGAGGAGATGTCGATCTGCGAGAAATCGTGGGGCGTGTCGATGGTGCGGCCGTGGACCGTGAGGTACGTTTTGTAATTGAGCTGCGTTGAGATTTTGATGCTCACATCGGCGCTCGTGCGGCATGAAACCCAGGAGTTGAGGATCGAAGCCTGTACGCGGCTGAGATTGTCCGCATCATCCATCAGCAGGAAGATAGGGCCGGACGGCATGAATGCAAACTCCTTCAGCTTCTTCATAAGCGGCAGCAAGAAATCCAGATAGCCGCACAGTGGTCCAGTATACGTGACCGGCCCGGAGGTAAAGGCTAGGCGGCGAACGTAGGTAAGCAGCGTAGCATACTGGTCAGTGAAGATATCTTGCAGGAGCTTAAAGGAGTTGTTGATCGTAGCGCTTGGCGGGAGTTCGGGTAATGGGTCCGTCCACCCGCATCGAAGGAAGGCCCGGCGCAGGTCGGTGTCGTAATAGGACTTGAAGCTGGCGGCATGCTCACCGTTGGCGTCGGTTACCTGGGCTTTCAGGAGCGACGCGCACAGACGAACTGCCACGTACGTAAGGAGGAAGTGTTCGTTGAGCACGATGTTCGCATTTTGGTTTTCGAGTCGCTGCAGCTCGGTCAGCTTGAGCTCAGTGTTTTTGATCGGAACGTACACGGCGAAGAACTGCAGGGCGTTCAGGCCGACGCCTTGTACGAGCTTTTGGCAGTCGGGTTCCAGGTACCGAAACATCATGCTTTTGCCCGAGCCACGGGGGCCGTGCAGGAAGGTGTGCCCGGGTTTATTGATATTGTGGAAATCGTTGAAGACGTCGACGAAAAGCGATCGGATATCGTCGGCGGAGATGTCTTCCGGGGTTTGGACGGCAAACGGGTTCCGCATGTCAGTGGTGTTCATCGTTCGCTTGATCCTTTGTGAAGTACTCGTGCAGCGCCTTTCCTGTGAGCGGGTTCCCGTACGCCAGGGCGCCGAGCGATGGGCAGGCGTTGAGGACGCCACCGGGGAGGGCTTCGGGATAGCCGCTCTCCTGCAGGCGGTAGGGGATCTTCGCTAGCTCTTTGTTGTAGTCATCCCCGTACACTCTAATTTCGACGTCGATGCGTTCAATCGAGATCTGTGGGCGTAGGAAGCGCATGCAGTATGTGCGCTCGCGATGCGCTTTCATGGTGCGCTCATAGATTTCGTCCAGCAGGTACACCCTCTGGTCTCCCTTTCCAAAGGTCCTGCAGGCGTCGTCCAGGGGCATGTCGAAGTGGAGGTCGACTGCTCCCCCTTGGGCGTCAACCATGACGGATTGCAGGGAGTGGGCGTATTTGTGGTAGATCTCGCTGCTCGGGTGGATTTTGGATAGCTGGAGCAGAAACCCTGCTGCGCGCGAGCGCTCATCAGCCAGTTCATCCGCAAAGCGCAGGATTGCAGCGAGCACCTGTTCGCGTACCGGGTGCCCCAGCACAGCTTCGTTGCGCGGGAGGTGTGAGATCTTGTCTTTGTCGCCGGCGATGCTGCCGCCGTGTGCCTGGGCGATCTGGCGGATAGTCTTGCGCTCCACCTGATCCTCACCCATCAGCGCCGCGCTCGCGAGGTGCTTCTCTACCTCTTCGCTGTTGATCTCGTGGGTGTCGCGTCCGAAGAGATTGCCCACGTCGTGGAGGTGAATAGCCACGAGCAGCAGGTAGGCCTCATATGGAGTGAGGTCGCCTCCGGCGGCAAGAAGCTCGGACGCGCGGATAATCACGGTCCGGATGTGCTCGGGACCGTGGTCGGTAAGCGTTCCGCCGTCAATTGCGTTGGCACCGGCGGTTACGTGCGGGTGCACGTTGTTGTTGAGGTACTCCTCTATCTGCTGGAAGCGTCGATAGTACGATACCGTTCCCCGTCCTGGAAACATTCTTGCCGGACGCTTTGCCAGCCACTCCACAAGCGTCTTGCCTCTGAGGTTCATGAGTGCCACGTTATCTGCCGACTGGCTGATGCTCCTGTGCTTGCCTAAGGGCCGTGAAGACCGCCTTGGCGAGCAGTGGTGGGACGGCATTTCCGACCTGTTGCTGCTGGAATCCGATCGAGCCGGTGAACTCAAACCAATCGGGAAAGGACTGCAAACGCGCCGCCTCCCTGACGGAGAGGCCTCGGTTTTGCGTCGGATGGATCAGCATGTTTTTGCGGAAGTTTCCAATCACGATCGATGGCTCGTTCGCGTCGAGCCGACGATAGATGCCGGTGTGGCAGCGCTCCCGGTCCTTATAGTTACTCATCAACTTCTGCGGGATGTCGCTCCAGTTCCCGCCTTGCGGCACGTGACCGTAGCGTTCGAGGACGCTGGGCATATTGTTGGTAACCAGGTGATTCGCGCACTTGGTTCGGTTACCGCGTAGGCGCCGCGCATAGGCTGAGAGAGGGTCGCGGCGGTATGGCAGCGTATCTGTTCCGGCGCCGTTGCGTAGGGCGGGGAGGTCCCCAATGGCCTCCCAAACCGTCACGGGACGGCCGCGGACCGGTGGCGGCGGTGGGGGGACTTTGCCGCCGAGCGAACCGATAAGGAACAATCGAGAGCGGCGCTGAGGCACGCCGTAATCCGCGGCGTTGAGCACCCACCGCGCTATTGAGTACCCGGCGCGTTTGAGTGATGTTGAGATTTGGGAAATGAAGAGACCGCCTTCGGTTTCCAGGATGCCCTTGACATTCTCGAACACGACCCAGTCTGGCCGCACCTGTCGAACGATCCGCAGGTATTCACGAAACAGCCAATTCGCCTCATTCTCCGCTGAGCGAGTTCGTTGATTGGACGTCGAGAACCCCTGGCAGGGCGGCCCGCCGAAGATCACAACAGGCGCCGTGCGACTACCTAGATCCAACGCACGCACCCGCTGGATTAGTGTATTCTGTACGGACACGCCGAGATGGTTCTTTGCGTAAGTGGCGGCGGCGCACTCGTCCGCTTCGACCGCCAGCCGGACCTCGACGCCCGCCCACAGCGCACCGACCGACATGCCTCCGGCACCCGAGAAAAGATCCACTCCGATCATTGGTTAGGCGCAACACTTCATGAAAAGGAATCCTCTATCATAGCGCGAAGCTGCGGTGCCGATCTGGAAGGGCACCCGGCACGGGAAGCCCACTCAAGCGCGGGACGCTACGCCGTAGCGGTATTCGTGTCTCAAGGCGAATGCACTGCGGATCGCCAGGTGAGCATGCGCCCGGATCGATGTTTACAGCCATTGAACCTCGTAAGCCTGCGGGCTAACAATGATCGTCCGCGGGCGCTCCCGTGGGACTTGAGGGCGCAAGCTTGCGCGTCACCCGGTGCGGAGCGCATTATAAAGGGGTGGTGGTAAAGTTCCGATGGACCACTTGTCGCCTGATCGTCGAAGTTGGAATATGAGCCGCATCCGCAGCTGGAATACTACGCCGGAAAAGCGCATGCGGTCACTTCTGCATCGACTCGGCTATCGCTTCTCGCTTCGGCGAAAGGGCCTCCCCGGCAAGCCCGATATCGTACTGCCAGGCCGACGAACTGTCGTCTTCGTCCACGGATGCTTTTGGCACCAACACCAGGGCTGCGCGAGAGCAACAATGCCGAGCAGCCGACCCGAATACTGGCAGCCAAAACTCCACGGGAACGTAGCGCGCGATCAGAAGGCACAGCAGGAACTCCGGGCGCAGGGCTGGAGAGTCTTGACGGTTTGGGAATGTGAACTGCCTAACGAGGAATTGGTGAAGCGGCGCTCCCGTCGAATCCTCAATGGTCCGTCGAGGCCACCAGGCCAACCCGCTGCGGCCAGCCGCCAAGTTGACGACTAACCGAACACTGGCCTGCCCGCCGGCCAGCCACTTCGCGCCATAGCCCCGCTACGTCGCGGGCGGCCCCGATTGCCATTCACACTGACCACGACCAAAAATTAACCCAATTCCTGAACACCTTGCGCGGCTTGCTTGTCCTATCCCGCCTCGACCCGTGCTCTCCTGGTATCGAGAACAGCCGAAGTGTCTCCACAATCGCAATCCGAAAATCCGCCCCGCAAAGAACGCACAAAATGGTTTCGTTCGTCCAAATTCCCGCATTCGTTCGCACGCGACCCGCACGCACATCCGTGCACAATCGCGCACAATTCCGCACAACAACCCATGAAAATTACCATACAAAGCCAAGAGTGGGGGTATCGCACCACCCGCAAACGGCCCCGCATCCCTTCGCACCCAATCCACCCCAGCCAGCGGGTCCTGGAGGACCCGCGCCGGCCTGGAGGTCCGCCCCACTCTGTTATAGTCTTTTCAATGAAGACACTGCTCCTGGTTCCCGTAATTCTAGCGCTACCCCTCCTGGCGCAACCCCGCCCCGCCCGTGACGCCACCCAGCCCATCGACGACGACTACACCAAGAAGATCCGCGAGTACACCACCGAGCCGTTCTTCAATTCGCCGCTCACCGATTACTTGCCCGCGTCGAAGACCGTGCCCACCCCCAAGGCCGTGCTCGGCGACATCGCCGGCGCGCCGGGTATCCTCCCCTATGCGCAGGAAGTCTATCGATACATGCGCATGCTGGAAGCCGCCAGCCCGCGCGTGAAAGTCTTCAGCATCGGCCAGACTGAGGAGGGCCGCGAGATGATCGCGGTGGCCGTGGCGGACGAACGCCTGCTGGCCAAACTCGACGAGAACCGCGCGCGCCTCGCGAAACTGGCAGACCCGCGTACCATCCACTTGGACGATGCCGAAGCCGAAAAACTGGTGGCGGCATCCACACCCATCTACTACATCACGGGCACCATCCATTCGCCTGAAACCGGCGCACCCACCGCGCTCATGGAACTGGCCTACCGGCTGGCGGTGGACGAGAGCGCCTACATCAAGTTCATCCGCGAAAACACCATCACCCTGATCACGCCCATCGTCGAAGTGGACGGGCGCGACCGCATGGTGGATATCTATAAGTGGCACCTCGCGAACCCCGGCAAACAGTGGCCGCCGCTGATCTATTGGGGCCACTACGTAGGTCACGATAACAATCGCGACGCCATGGGACTGACGCTGGCGCTCACGCGCAACGTGCTGCATACTTTCGTGGGCTGGAAGGCGCAGGTGCTGCACGACCTGCACGAATCCGTGCCGTACCTTTACGACAACACCGTGGGCGACGGTCCCTACAACGCCTGGATCGATCCCATCCTGGCCGGCGAATGGCAAATGATGGGCTGGAACAACGTCTCGGAAATGACCACGTTCGGCATGCCCGGCGTGTTCACGCATGGCACCTTCGACACCTGGTCTCCCAGCTACTTGATGTTCATCGCCGCGATGCACAACGGCATCAGCCGGCTCTACGAAACGTTCGGCAACGGCGGCGCCGATACCGAAGTGCGCACCCTGGAGCCCGCCGAATTCGCCCGCACGTGGTACAAGCAGAATCCGCCGCTGCCGAAAGCCAAATGGTCGCAGCGCGACAACAACAACTACGAGGAGACCGGCCTGCTGACCGGCCTCGCCTACTTCAGCGCCAACCAGAAGCTCTTCCTGCGCAACTTCTATTTGAAGGCCAAACGATCCATTGAAAAGGCGCGCACGGAGGGACCGGCCGCCTACGTGTTTTCGGCGGACGATCCGCGCCCCGGCGCGCAGGCGGATTTGTTGCGGATGCTGCAGGAACAAGGCTGCGAAATTTCCCGCGCCAAAGCGCCGTTCACCGTGATGATGCTACCCAAGAAAGCGCCGCCCAAGCGCGGCCAGGATGACAGCAGCGACGCCACAAAAGAGGGGGGCGAACACAAGCCTAAGGAAAAGCCCAAGCCGGAGCCGCGCACTTTTCCGGCGGGAAGTTTTGTCCTACGCATGGACCAGCCGTATAGCCGCATCGCGGATGCGCTTCTCGATTACCAATACTGGGCGCCTAACGATCCGCAGAAGGACATCTACGACGATACCGGCTGGACCTTCGGCGAGCTGGGCAACGTGCAGGTGGCGCGCGTGACGGACGTCAAGGTGCTCGACGCCGCCATGATTCCGGTCGAGCGGCCGGTTGCGGCGCCTGGTGGAGTGGCGGGCACGGGCGATATTTTTCTGATCAATCACAACGCCGACAACGCTCTGGCCACGCTGCGTTATCGCTTCCCGGGCGCTGCATTCGAAGCTGCCGAGGAAGCTTTTGAAGCGGACGGACACAAATTCAACCGCGGATCGTTCATCGTGCGCGGTTTGGCGGCAGGCGATCTGGCCAATGCCGCCGCCGAGCTGGGAGTGCAGGCATACGCGGCAGCCGCCGCCCCCAGCGTGAAGACGCATGCGTTGCGGGCCGCGCGCATCGCTATCATGCACACATGGCTCAGCGCGCAAAGCGATGGCTGGTGGCGCTTGGAATTCGACCGGCTGAAGATTCCGTACGATTACATCAGCACCCAGACCGTCGCCGCAACGCCCGCCGGCGGCTTGCGTTCCAAGTACGACGTAATCGTTTTTGCGCCTGGCATTCGCAATGCGCAGGCGGTGGTCAACGGGTTGCCGATGTACGGAAATCCGTTGCCATGGAAAGTCACGCCACTCACGCCGAACCTCGGAAAGACTGATGAAACCGACGATATGCGTCCAGGGCTCGGCTGGACGGGCCTCGAACATTTGCAGGAGTTCGTGCGCCAAGGCGGGCTGCTGATCGCGGCCAGCGACAGCACCAGCTTCACCGTAACGTTCGGATTCACGCCGGGGGTGGGCATCGCGGCGGCGCAGAAGCTCAAGGTGACCGGGTCGGCGGTACGCTCCAAAACCGTGGATGCAGCCAGCCCGATTCTGTACGGCTATGCCGACAATCTGGCGATCTTCGCATCGAATCCGCCAGTCTTCAGCCTCTCGAACATGGCGGGCGGCGGGGGCGGGCGCCGCAACAACCCGGAAGAACGTCAGCGACCCACCGGCCGCGGCACAGCCGACGATCCCGACGTGCCGCAGGGACGCACACCCGCCGACATCCCCGAAGAGCCGCACGCCGAACCCTGGGAGGCGCTGCCGTTGACTGACGAGCAGCTTCGCAACCCGATCAACGTGATTCCACCCGCAGCACGGCCGCGCGTGGTGCTGCGATACGCCGACGCCAAGGAGCTGCTGGTCTCCGGGCTGCTGGACAACGGCGGCGAACTGGCGCAGCACGCCGCGATCATAGACGCGCCTTATGGCCAAGGCCATGTGGTGCTGTTTTCCAACAATCCATTCTGGCGCGCGGAGACTAAGGGAAGCTACTTCCTGGTCTTTAACGCCATCATGAATTTCGACAATCTGGGCGCTGGGCGCAAGCTTGCGGATCGATAGCCTACGTCTTCTTGGGCGCGGCCTTCTTTGCGGCGGGCGCGGCAGGCGGCGACCCTTCGCGCTTGATGGCGATACTGACGATCTTTACTGGGGTCAGCGGCTTGTCATCCCCGTTCCTCTGCACCTGGGTGATCTTCGCCACCACGTCCTGCCCTTCGATCACCTGACCGAAAATCGTGTGCTTTCCGTTCAAGTGCGGGGTGGGCCCTACGGTGATAAAAAACTGGCTCCCGCCTGTGTGCGGTTGCCCGATGTTAGCCATGGCCAAGCGTCCCGGCACATCAAACTTCAAGGTTGGCACGAACTCGTCGGCAATCGTAAAACCAGGATCGCCCATGCCGGTGCCCAGGGGATCTCCGCCCTGAATCATGAAATTGGGGATCACTCGGTGGAAAATCGTGCCGGCGTAGAGCGGGCGCTTGACCATCGTGCCGGTCTTGGGGTCCTTCCACGCCTTGGCGCCCGTCGCCAGGCCCACGAAGTTCTTCACCGTGATGGGTGCCTCCTTTTCGAAAAGCTTCACCGTGATGTCGCCCATGGACGTCTTAATCGTGGCGTACAGGCCCGGCTCACGGGCGGGCGCGGCGGCAGGTACGGCGGCGGGAGGCGCTTGGGCGAATGCCCCGGCCACTATTGCGAGGAAACCAATTGTTGTTTTCATATGACTGGACATAAGCGCTTATTCTATCCTGTTTCGGGCCGTGATAAGCTATCCATCGCGAAGAGGTGGCAATGAAGAAACTCTGGCTGTTACCCTGCCTCGCCGCCACGCTGTTGGCGGCGGATGTATCCGGCAAATGGACGGGAAACGTGGTGGTGGAGGACCCCGGCGGCGGCTCCGCCATAGACACTCAGGTGCGCGCCGAAATTCAGCAGAAGCCCGATGCCATCACCGGCGCCATCGGGCGGCAGGAGGATAAGGAAGGCGAGTCCATCCGGAGCGCCAAGCTGGATGGCAATCGCCTGACCTTCGAGGTCTCGTCGACCGAGGCCAATAGCCTGGTCAAGTTCGTGCTCACGCTGGATGGCGACCGCCTGAACGGCGAAATGACCGGAGCCGTGGATGGCCTCCCAATCACCGGCAAGGTCCACCTGACCCGCGTGCCCGCGCACTAATTTTCTTCCTCCACCATTCTCACAACTGCCGATTTCCGACTCTCATCCACAATCAACCGGAACACGTCCGGCCGCGCGTAGTGCCCAGTCACATCCAAATCGTACTTACCGCGCGCCAGATCGCCGAAATCCAGTTCCGCAGTCAAAACACCCTCGCCCCCGCGATGTGGCCCAGCCAACACTTGGCCCAACGGGCTGACGATCACGCTGCCACCGGCGATCAGCACGGCATCCGCCTCCAGCGCGTGCGCCAGCGCATACGCGGGCGGACAATCGGCGCGCCGCAAATACTGGCAAGCGGAGAGCACGAAACATCGCCCTTCGAGCGCGATGTGCCGCATCGTGGGAAGCCATGTTTCCCGGTCGTCCACAGTCGGCGCGCAGTATAGTTCGATGCCCTTGCCGTACATCGCCATGCGCAGCAGCGGCATGTAGTTCTCCCAGCAGATCACCGCGCCCACGCGTCCAACGGGCGTTTCGAACACGGGCAGAGTGGAGCCATCGCCGAAACCCCACACCAGTCTCTCGGAGGCCGTGGGCATCAACTTGCGGTGCTTGCCGCGCAGGCTCCCATCCGGCGCGAAGAACAGCACGGTACAGTAGAGCGTTCCGCCATCGCGCTCCACAACGCCCATCACCAGGTCCACCGAATGATCGCGCGCCAGGCCGCCCAGCGCATCGCAGCACGCGCCGGGAACCTCCATGGCGTTTTCGTAGTAGACGCGAAACTGTTCGCGGCCCTCGGAAGTGCGCGAACCCACGCGCGCCCCGAAGTCCAGTCCCTTCGGATAGCCGCCCACAAACGCCTCCGGAAAGACGATCAGCTTGGCCCCGCGCCGTGCTGCGTCGCGCGTCAGATCGGCCGCTTTCCGGAGCGTTCTTTCCCGGTCGAACAGGATCGATCCCGCCTGCACCACAGACATGGTCACACGATTCTCAGACAAGCAATTGCCCTCCGATCATCCAGTCTGGCACGAAGCGGGAGGTCCTGCCGCACTGGTAAAATAGAACCTATCACCCACCCAAGGAGATCACTTGCCCGATCAGGAAAATCCGCCGCAAGGTCCGCCCACGCCTCCGTCCGGCCCGCAGATGCCGCTCAGCGGCGGCGACCGGAACCTCGTCCCCATCAATATCGAAGACGAGATGAAGCGGTCCTACCTCGAGTACGCCATGAGCGTGATCGTGGGCCGCGCCCTGCCCGACGTCCGCGACGGACTCAAGCCCGTGCATCGCCGCATTCTGTTCGGCATGCACGAAATGGGTCTCACGCCCAACCGGCCCACCCGCAAGTGCGCCAAGATCATCGGCGAGGTGATGGGCAAGTATCACCCACACGGCGACGCCCCCATTTACGACGCCTTGGTGCGCATGGCGCAGCCCTTCACTATGCGCTATCCGCTGGTGGAAGGCCAGGGGAATTTCGGCTCGGTCGATGGCGACCCGCCCGCAGCCATGCGGTACACCGAAGCGCGCCTGGCGCGCATCACCACCTCGCTGCTGGAAGATATCGATAAGGAAACCGTCGATTTCCGCCCTAACTACGATGAGAGCGAACAGGAGCCCGAGGTGCTGCCCACGCGCGTGCCCAACCTGCTGGTGAACGGTTCGGCCGGCATCGCCGTGGGCATGGCCACCAATATTCCCCCGCACAACCTCACCGAAATCGTCAACGCCACCATCGCGCTCATTCAGAATCCGCAAACGCCGCTCGCGAAAATCCTGGAGATGGTTCCAGGCCCCGATTTCCCCACCGGTGGCTTCATACTCGGCCGCCAGGGCATTATCGACGCCTTCACCAAAGGCCGTGGCCAGCTCAAATTGCGCGCCAAAGCTGCCATCGAGAGCCGCGGCAAGGATCGTGAACACATCATCGTCACCGAGATTCCCTACCAAGTGAACAAATCGCGCCTTATCGAGAACGCCGCCGCGCTGGTCAACGAAAAGAAGATCGAAGGCATTTCGGAAATCCGCGACGAAAGCGATCGCGACGGCACTCGCATCGTCTTCGAGCTGAAGCGCGGTGAGCAGGCCGAAGTCGTACTCAATAATCTCTACAAGCACACGCAGTTGCAAATCGGTTTCGGCGTGATTATGCTCTCCATCGTCAACGGGCAGCCGCGTGAGCTGGGCCTAATAGATTGCATCAAGTACTTCATCGAGCACCGCGTGGAAGTGGTCCGCCGCCGCACCGACTTTGAGCTGCGCAAGGCCCGCGAGCGCGAGCATCTCCTGCTCGGATTCAGGAAAGCGCTGGAGAATCTGGACGAGGTGATCCGCATGATCCGCGCCGCGCGCGCCCCTCGCGAGGCCCGTGATTTGCTGATCGCCGCCTTCCAGTTCACCGAGCGGCAAGCGCAGGCCATCATCGAGCTGCAGTTGCAGCGCCTCACCGGCATGGAGCAGCAGAAGATCGCCGACGAGCTGGCTGAAATCCAGCGGCGCATCGGCGGGTACCTGGAACTGCTGGGATCCGAGAAACTGGTTCGCGAGGCCGTGGTCGAAGAGCTGAAGGAAGTCCGGAAGTTGTATGGCGACGAGCGCCGCACCCAAATCATCGAAGACACCGGCGAGATCCGCCTGGAAGACTTGGTGGCCGTCGAAGACGTCGCCGTCACCGTCACCCACGGCGGCTATCTCAAGCGCACCTCCGTAGATACCTACCGCCGGCAGTCGCGCGGCGGCAAGGGCCGCATCGGCATGGGCACGCGCACCGAGGATTTCCTCAAGCACTTGATCGTGGCCTCCACCCACAGCTATCTGCTGTTCTTCACCGACAAAGGCCGCGTGTATTGGCTCAAAATCTACGAGATTCCGGACGCCGCCACCGTCGGCAAGGGCAAGCATGTTTCGAACCTGATCAACCTGCAGCCGGACGACACCGTGAAGGCGTTCATGGCGGTGCGCGAGTTCGTGCCCGATCAGTACATCGTGATGGCCACCAAGCATGGCGTAATCAAGAAGTGCGAGCTCACCGAGTTCGATAATCCCATGGCGCGCGGCATCATCGCGGTTACGCTGGATGACGGCGACGAGCTGATCGCGGTCCACATGACCAATGGGAAGAATTGGATCTTCCTGGGGTCGCACGACGGGCAAGCCATCCGCTTCGCGGAGAGCCAGGTGCGTTCCATGGGCCGGCCGGCGCGCGGCGTGCGCGGCATGGACCTGGACGCGGGCGACTACCTGGTCGGCATGGAAATTGTCGAAGAGGAAGGTCTCATCCTTTCCATCTCCGAGAACGGCTTCGGCAAGCGCACCAAGCTGGCCGATTACCGTCTGCAATCGCGCGGCGGCAAGGGCGTCATCAATATGAAGACATCCACGCGCAACGGCAAGGTCGTCGGCATTCTGTCGGTGAAGGAAGATACCGACCTGATGATCGTGACCAAGAACGGCAAGATCATCCGGTTGGAATCTGCCGAGATCCGGCAGGCGGGCCGATCCACGCAGGGCGTGCGTCTTGTTCGGATGGAGGACGACGACCAGGTGGCGGCGGCGTCGGTGATTCCGGAAGCCGCGGAGAACGGCGACGGCAAGAACGGCAACGATGGCCAGCCGGACCTACCATTGCAGTAGCTTCCCTAACTTAACCTGACGAAGTGCAACTGCGCAGAGTTGAGCGGACGCCCCCGTCCGCGCGCGACCCCCTGGTCGCGCCGCTGCCGAAATTGCAGTTCGCAGGGCTTCCATCCGAAGGACAGATTAAAGCACCCGCCTCGTTTGCAACTCGTAGAAGGTCCATTAATCGAATATCCGGCGCCGACGCAGCTACCGGTGTTCGTGCTGGCGTCCCGAGTAATATTGACATGACAGCTCCGTTTACGGTAACCAAATAGAGGGCATTTGAAGCAGGATTGATTGAGAAAGCGGTATTAAACGTTTGGAGCGAACGATGTGAGCGACGTCAAGGACGTTTGAACGCAGCTTGGGGATGAAGGACCAATGCCGGTGAACGAATCGACGGTTCCGTCAGGCGCCCGCAAACTGGCTGCAAGGAGGATTCCAATGATTCCGGAAACGGCGGAGATCGGCGACGGCAAGAAACACGAGAACGGGAAGCCCTAGCTGCCCTGCAATAGCCGGACAATAGCCAGCTCTACCCGCCGTTCTTCAACTCACCGGACGGCGAACCGCCCAGCGGATCCTTCGCCGTCATTACGGAACGTGGCGGCTGCCGTTCGCGCCGCCCTCAGCAGCGCGCATTGGCCGCCATCGTTTCGCCGGCCTTTCTCGCCATAATGTACATTTGAGCTGCCATCGGCTTGAAAGGCGACCTGAGATAACATTTCAAGAGCCAGGGCCATTTTGGGCCACCCTTCAAGGAAAAAGGGGCTCTGAGCGAGAATCTGACGGAACGGTCGCTTTTACGCAACTTTCTTCACCCGCTGAACCGCGAGGAACTCGACGTTGGTCACCGCCATCCGCTTGGCCTTCAACAACAGATACCGCAGGTTCT
>Ga0302325_10015255_pt1 | contig 16329 bp, 15 predicted proteins | sample Palsa_T0_2_FD_201948 | JGI IMG/M metagenome (GOLD analysis project Ga0302325, IMG submission 201948) | Peat permafrost microbial communities from Stordalen Mire near Abisko, Sweden - Palsa_T0_2 | ecosystem: Environmental > Terrestrial > Soil > Palsa > Peat permafrost | place: Sweden: Abisko... | reverse complement strand
AGCCAAGCGCGCGCTGGACGCGTTGACGCGCGAATCCGGCGGCCTCTCCTTCTATCCCAAGGGCGTCGCCGAAGTCGACCAGCTCACGCTCCAAATCGCGCACGAAATCCGCAACCAGTACACCATCGGTTATTCTCCAACCTTGCCAGCCGGGGACGGCAGTTTTCGACAGATCAAGGTGACGGTGAATGCCGCGGGCCACCCCATGGTCCGGACTCGCACCGGATATTACGCCACGCCCGACTCGGGTTCCAAGAAAACGGTCAGCGAGAAATAGAATGCTTCGCTTCCTGTGGCTCGCTACGCGAGGTTATCGCCTGCGGCCATGGAAGAGCCCTTACCTGCGCTGGCGTATGGAAACCTATTGGGGAACGCACGCCGAAGACATCCGGTTCGCCGACTTCTGGCGATTCGCCATCGAGCACCGGCGCGAGTTGACGCGCTTCCTAAATTGGGCCGAGCGCATGCAGTAGCTAAGAGCTACTTGCCGAAATAGGCCTCGTCCAGCGTCACCGGCGTTTCTTTCTCGATGCGGTCCATCGCCTCGCGAAGCATCTGCTGCTTGAGCTGCTTGTCGATATCGGCGCGCGCTTGTTCCAAAGTCTTTTCCTTGCGCTCTTGCACCTTGATAATGTGATAGCCGTACTTAGTCTTCACCGGCTGGCTGAGCTCGCCGATGGGCTGGTTGTACACCGCGTCCTCGAATTCTTTCACCATTTGCCCCTTCGAAAACGGGGGCAGCGCTCCGCCGTTGGCCGCCGTGCCGGTATCATCCGACTCGGCCTTGGCGATGGCCGCGAAGTCTCCTCCGTCCGCCAGCTTCTTGCGGATTTCCTCGGCTTTGGCGAGCGCTTCTGCTTCGGTGAGGTCTTTTTCATTGGGCTTCAGCGGCACCGACGACCCCTTGAAGCGGATCAAAATGTGTAGAGCCTTCACCTGCTCGTATTGGGCCTTGTGCGAGTCGTAGTAGGTCTGTGCCGCCGCATCGTCCACCTTCACTTCGCTGGCGACTTGTTTCTGCAGCTCGCTGGCCAAGACCTGATCGGTTTGCAGCGCCACCAGCTTCTTCGTGACCTCGTTCTGATCGATTTTTCTTTTCCGGGCTTCCTGAGCGACGGCGTGCAACTCGCCCAACTGCGTTGCTACCCTGCGCTTATCGGCGCCGGTCGGGAGCGGCCGGCCCTGGGCCAGTGCCGCCAGCAATTCTTCGAACTGCGCCTTGGTAATCTTCTCCGTACCTATCGTCAGAACAATCGTTTCCGGAGGCAGCGAGATGGGGGTCACGCCAGGCGGCGTGGGGGCCTCCAAAATCGGGGCGGGCTTGGGGGAGGCAGGCTGCGGCGTGGGGAGTTGTTGCTGTGCGACGGCAAGCGTCGAGAGCATGGCCGCGCAGGCCAGGGTAGTTCGTATTCTCATTCCGTCCTTATTGTAACCGGCTTGTCTTCCTCTTTGCCCATCCCGGCGTAAACTGGACCCATGACGCGGCTGGGCGGGATCGAAGCGGGGGGAACCAAGTTCGTCTGCGCCGTAGGCACGCACCCCGGCGATCTTGACGCTGTTGAGTTGCCCACCACCACGCCTCACGAAACCATCCAGCGCGTCGTGGCCTTTTTCCAGTCCCGTCCACCGCTGGAAGCCATCGGAATCGGCTCGTTCGGCCCCATTGACCCGAATCCCAAATCCCCGACCTTTGGCTTTGTCACTTCCACTCCCAAGCTCGATTGGCGCAACTTCGATTTCGCCGGCGCGATCCGTGAAGCGCTCCACGTGCCGGTGGCCTTTGACACGGACGTCAACGCTGCCGCGCTAGCCGAACATAAATGGGGCGCCGCGCAAGGCTTGGATGCGTTCCTCTACGTGACCGTCGGCACCGGCGTCGGAGGCGGAGCGATGGCGAATGGTGGCTTGCTGCATGGCAAAATGCATCCCGAGATGGGGCACATCCGGGTCCCACACGACCTGCAGCTCGACCCGTTTCCCGGCAACTGCCCCTATCATGGCGATTGCCTGGAAGGGCTCGTCTCCGCGCCTGCCATCGAAGCCCGTTGGGGCGAACCCGCGCACAGCTTGCGCGCCAGCCACCCCGCCTGGCCGCTCGTCGCTCACTATTTGGCCCTGGGATTGGCGAACTGGATCTGCACTCTGTCTCCCGAGAAAATCATACTGGGCGGGGGCGTCATGCAACGCCAAGAGCTGTTCGCCCCAATGCGTCTCGAGGTGGCCAAACTGCTGAACGGCTACGTCACGGCCCCCGATATCGTGCCTCCGCAACTCGGTGCGCGCGCGGGAGTTCTGGGAGCGATTGCGCTGGCCGAGGCCATCCTGGCGCCGCCCTCCGGTTAACCCCGCCTCTCGCCAATTGCACGTTTCGGCCCCGTTTCGCGTCATAATCTATACATGCAGCCCTCAAGCTCCAACCGCCGCACTCGCGGTTTTTCGCTCATCGAGCTTTTGATCGTGATCGCCATCATTTTGGTGATTCTGGCCGTTGCCGTCCCCAAGCTCGGCAGCGCCAAGATGAACGCGAACGAAATGGTTGTGATCCGCGAGATCCAGACCATCCATCAAGCCCAGACGCAGTACATGTCGCAGTTTGGGCGGTTCGCCACCACCTTGAACGAGCTGGGCCCTCCAACCAGCGGCGGCCCGAGTCCACAGGCGTCCGATCTGATCCCCAACAGCCTCGCTTCCGGCGAGAAGGACGGTTACCTTTTCGTCATGACGGCGACACCGCAGGGCTATACGGTCAACGTCAATCCGAAGGTCTATAACAGCACGGGACGGCGAACCTTCTTTTCCGATCAGAGCATGACCATCCATCAAAACTGGACTGCCGAGCCTGCTAACGCCAGCAGCCCGGAACTGAAGTAATCCACTCACTTTCCCTAAATCATTTTGTTGCGGTCGTGTTCGCTTGTGGGATACCTGTCCGCAAATGGGATACGCCAGGGTCTTTACAAATGTTTTTCAAAAAAACGAACCCAAGCAGCAAACAAACTGCTCGCCACCTGCGTACAAGAGAACATGAACCTCTGCAAGACCGTTGCAGTTTCACCTGCTCGCGCCGCTAACTTTTCGAGCGATCATTCGTCCAACCCGGAGAAGGATCATGACTCGGATATGAATGCAGCGAGTGCGGTGCTGGCGAAACAATTCACGGCCTGCCCGACCACGGACATCGCTGGCGATATCGTAAAGCATCGCGAGGTTGCGGGCTTCTCGCTGTCCGAAAGAGCCTACTCCTCCGGAACGGTTTTGTCACCGCACTGTCACGCGCAGGCCTATCTGAGTTTTGTCCTGGCTGGCGATTACGTCGAAAAGTATGTTCGCCGCGCCAGCACGTGCGCTCAAGGCGAAATGCATTTCCTGCCTCCCGGCGAGTTGCACCAGAACGAGTTCATGACCGGAGTACGGGCGCTTTTGGTGAAGATCGAGCCCGTGATCTTGGATCGCCTGGGCGATCACGCCACCGTATTATCCGAGCCCGGCGAGGTTACCGGACTGGCATGCTCCTGGCTGGCCAATCGCATGCTTCGCGAGTTTACGGCGGCCGACGATGTGGCGCCGCTGGCCATGGAAGGCATTCTTCTGGAGATTCTCGCGGAAAGCGCGCGCGCGATCGGCGAAAACGGCGGATCGAATGCGCCGGGCTGGTTGCGGCGCGTGCGCGAAGCGCTGGAAGATTCGTATCTGGAGGCGCCTAGTTTGTCCGAGTTGGCCGCCCTCGCCGGCGTGCACCCCGTGCATCTATCGCGCGAGTTTCGTAAGCACTACCAATCCACCATCGGCGAGTACATCCGCAAGCGCCGCATCGAGCACGCCTCTCATCTGCTGACGAATACCGCCACGGCGCTGTCGGAAATCGCGATGCTGTGCGGATTCTCGGACCAAAGCCACTTCTGCGCGATGTTCAAAGTCCACACCGGTCTTACGCCGGCCAAGTTTCGCGATTGCGCGGCCCGCGCCTAAACCCACCAGGGCGCGGTGGGCGCGTCCTTGATCACAATTTCGCGCAAGAACGCGGCGCCTTTGGTGAGCCCTTCATCCGGCGACATCAGGGAGTCCTCGTGCTCGATCGAAAGCACGTAGTCGTAGCCGTACATCCGAAGCGTGGACACAAACTCCTTCCACCATCCGAACGCGTGGCCATATCCGACACTGCGGAAGATCCAGGCGCGATTCCGCTCGTCCGTGTATTTCTTGGTATCCAGCACGCCGCTCTTCGGAAGATTGTAATCGTAGATTTGCGTGTCCTTCGCGTGTACGTGAAAGATGGAATCGCCCAGAACGCGAATAGCCTTGATCGGGTCGATGGCTTGCCAGAACATGTGGCTCGGATCGTAGTTGCAGCCGATAGTGTTCCCTGCGATAGCGCGCAGCTTCAACATCGTTTCCGGGCTGTACACGACGAAACCGGGATGCATCTCGATGGCGATCTTCACGCCATGGTCCTTGGCGAATTGAGCATGCTTGATCCAATACGGCGCAACCTTCTTGTCCCATTGCCACGCGAGCAGGTCCAGGTATTCCGGAGGCCAGGGTGTCGCAACCCAGTTCGGATATTTGGCCTTGTCGCTGTCGCCGGGGCATCCGGAAAAATCGATCACCACCGATACCCCCAGCTTTTCCGCCAGGCGGACGGTCCTCTGGCTGACCTCCCGATTGGCTTTCGCCACCGCCGGATTGGGATGCAATGGATTACCGTGACAACTGAGCGCGCTGATGGAGAACCCGTGGTCGTCCAGTTTCTGCTTGAACTCTTTGAGGCGAGCGCGGTCGTTTAATATCTCGAGGGGACAGTGCACGCCGGAACTATAGTTCCCGGTCCCCAACTCCACCGTCCGGATGTCGAGCGTCTTCAATTTTTCGAGAACCTTCTCGATCGGGAATTGCCTCAACAGAACCGTGAATACGCCAATTCTCATAGATGTCTAATCATAGAACGACCGTAACGATTCCCTCAGGCCGACTTGTGCTCGATACCCAATTGCTGGCACTTCTTGTAAAGATGGCTGCGCTCCAGGCCCAGCGCGCGGGCGGTATCGGTCATCTTGTAGTTATGCTTCTTCAGCTCCTCGGCGATCACTTCGCGCTCGTGCCTATCCATTCGCTCCGACAAAGTCCCGGCGCCGGTGAGCATCGCGCCGGGTTCGTCCGGCAGCGCCAGCCGAACCGTCCGGCGATCCACGCGATCCTCAGCCAACAGTAGCAGCCGTTCGACGACGTTGCGCAGTTCTCGCACGTTCCCCGGCCAGGAGTAGCGTTCGAGCTCGGCATAAGCGTCGGCCGTGATTTCGCGCTTGGGCCAATCGTTTTGCTCGGCAACGCTGGCCGCGAAGAAGTCCACCAGCAGCGGGATGTCGTCCGCGCGGTCGCGCAGCGGGGGCAGGGAAATGGGAAAGACGAAGATCCGGTGATACAGATCCTGACGAAACTCGTTCTTCCGAACCAGTTCTTCCAGATTGCGATGCGTCGCCACCAGGACGCGCACGTCCACCTCGATGGTTCGATCGCCGCCGATCCGTTCCACTTCCTTCTGCTCCAGCACGCGCAGCAATTTCGCCTGCATCAACGCCGGCATGTCTCCAATCTCATCCAGAAACAGCGTGCCGCCGTGAGCCTGCTCGAATTTGCCCAGATGCCGCCCAGTGGCGCCGGTGAACGCGCCCTTTTCATGTCCGAACAGTTCGGATTCGATCAGCTCGGCCGGAACCGCGGCGCAGTTGAGCGTGATGAACGAACCGGCGCGGCGCGGACTTTTGTCATGCAGCGTATGCGCCACCAGTTCCTTTCCGGTTCCGGTTTCGCCCAGGATGCAAACGCGCGTTTCGCTGGCCGCCACGCGATCCACTTTCGCCATCACGCTTTGCATGCTTGCCGATTTCCAGACCAGCTCGCGGCGGCCGGCGCGTTGTTTCAGGCGCCGGTTCTCGTCTTCCAGCCGCGCCAGCTTCACCGTATTTTCCACCGTCATCAGCAGCTTATCGGTGGACAGCGGCTTCTCGAGGAAATCCACGGCGCCCAAGCGCGTGGCGCGAACCGCCATTTCAATATTGGCCTGTCCCGACATCATTACGACCGGCGTCTGCACGCCCGCCGTTTTCAAATCGGCCAATAACGCCAGCCCGTCCTTGCCCGGCATGACGACGTCCGACAGAATCATGTCGAACCGTTGCGATTTCGCCAGCTCCAGCGCGCGATCGGCCTGATCGCACACCACCGCTTCGTGTCCCGCCAGTCGAAACGCCCGGGCCAGCGACGCCAGCGTATTCGCGTCGTCGTCCACGATCAACAGCTTGCTCATGTCGTCAACTCGATTCGAAACGTGGTTCCCTTGCCAGGCTGGCTATGCACGGCAATGGTGCCTTTATGATCGCTCACCACCGACTGCACGATCGCCAGCCCGAGCCCCGTGCCGTGCTGCTTGGTGGTGTAGTAGGGCGTGAATAGCCGCTCGCACTCTTCCTCGGTAAGCCCTTCGCCCGAGTCTGAAACCTCGAGCGACACCTTTCGATCCAGGCTGTCGGTGGAGATGGAAAGCGTCCCGCCCTGGGGCATGGCGTCCAGCGCGTTCAAAATCAGGTTGCTGAGCGCGCGGCGAATCTGCTCCGGATCGGCGGGCACGGGCGGTAGATGCGCGTTCAAAAGCAGGTTCGCTTCAATCGGCGGCCGTCCGTCGGCATGCATCTGTGCGTCGAAGAGCTGCACCACCTCCCGAACGATCTGATTGAGATCGATCGGCTCGAGCTCCGGCGCCGGCATCTTGGCGAAATCGCTGAAACGCCCGATAATGGCCTTGAGATTGCCCAACTCGGATAAAAGAGTGGTGGTGCTCTCGCGAAACACTTCGTCAAACTGCTCCGGACTGGTTTGACGGGCGCGCTGCATGTTTTCAACCGTGATTTGCAGTGGAAACAGCGGATTTTTCAACTCGTGGGCCAACCGCCGGGCCAGTTCGCGCCACGCCGCGACGCGCTCCGCCTGAATCATCCGGTCGCGCTGCTCGGCAAGCTGCTCGGTCATCTGGTTGAAGTCGCGCGCAAGCTGGCCCACTTCATCGTTGGACTCGATCGACGCGCGCGTGTCCCACTGGCCGCCGGCCACTTGCCGGACGCTCGCGGTCAGTTGACGTAGCGGCCTGGTAACACGCGAGGCCGTCCACAAGCTGAGCAACAGGCCCAGCAAGACGCCGCCGCCGCCCACCGCCCAGGCAGTCGCCTGTATATAGGACCTCAGGCTGGCCAGCTCCGCGCGCGAATTCTCCACCAGCAGAATTGCGAGCAACTGATGGTCCCTTCCCAGCAGCGGAATCGCGGTGAGTGTGGCATCGGCGCTTGTGCGCGCCAATTCCCGCGGTTGGCGTCGGACCTCCTGGATCAGCGGAGACGTCGACCCTTCGAAGTCCGTATTGAGCCGAACGTGCATTCCATCGGGTATCGGCAGCGTCGTGAGAAATTCTTGATCCAGCCGCTGGCCTCCGGCAACATAGAGCGCCCCGTCGCCCGCCTTCACGCTCCGCACGGTAATCAAGCCCAGCGCCGAGCCGTCGGCGAGTTCGATGCGTTTCAAGAAAACGCCTTGCCCTTTCCAATCCACCGCCGGCGTCAGCCAGCTTTCCTGGTAACCGAACCGCGCCGGCCACTCAGCCGAACTGATAATGCGGCCATCCGGCCCGACGATTTCAAGAAAATCGAGCGACTGCTCGCGCGCCAGCGCCTGCGCCTGGTCGAAATATCGCGACGTGTCGAATCGCGGGCTATTGAGGTTCACCGCGATTTGTTGAACGGCGTCCGAGTTTGCGACAGCCTCGATGCGGCGGGCGACCTCGACCCCACGCCGCTCGAATTCGCGATGGAATTGCGTCACCAGCGTCTGCGTGCGCTGTGTATCTTGGCGCTCGAACGAGCGCGTTACCAGCGTCGACACGATCCATGCCACCAGCCACACCGCTATTACTACGCTCGCGGTGATGCTGAGAAAAACTTTGACCCGGAAACTCACGGGTCCACCCACAAGCTTTCCAACCGCAGTGCAAAACCGGCATCGCTTCCATGCACTCGGGGCGACATTCCATAGATCACCGGAAGATAAACCAGAGGAATCACGCGTTGCGTTTCAAGGAGCGCGCGCTCGGCCTCGTACAGCGCGGTTGGATTCGCGGCATCCAAGGCCGGCGTTTCCGACACGCCGAGCAGCCCTGCTAGCCGCTGCAACTCGACCGCCACATTGGCCGATTCCACTCGCCACCGCACCAGTCGGAGATTACCATTGGCGTTGGGCGTCGGTTGCAGGTTGATGCCGGCATCGCGCGCATTGAGCGAGATCCGCTCGGCCACAGCGCGCGCAAACGAATCGCTCACTGCATAGCTCAACGTGAGCGTCCCCAAGCGTAACAACGCCGCGGCTTGCCGAGCCCTCCCGGCATCGGGAGCCGTTCGAAACAGGAACGCATACCCGCTCAACCACTCGGGAAGAAGTCCGAACGCCGCTTCCCCGCGCCGCTGCGTAAGGGCATTGACGAGCGGTTCCCGGTCGATCGCGAGCGCAATGGCTTTCAGGGCCGCGGGCTGCACCCCGGTTCCGACCAGCGCGACCAGTTCCTCCACCGGCGACGACCATAAGCGCGTTCGCTCGGCCAATATTCGCCGCGTCGCACTGAACGGGACGTCGAACACGTCGCCATTGGCGCGCGTAGAGGCCATGTTGATCGCCACCGCGTCGAGAAATGGACGTCCTCCCCAATAGTCGTCGAACGCCGTTAGCATCAGTTTGCGGCCGGGTTCCCAGCCCGTGACGCGGAAGGGCCCAGTGCCGATGCTGGGATTGCTCTCGCTACGACGTATAATCGCCGTCCGTGCATTCGCCAGATCGCTCAGCAAATCCGGCATGGCGCGATCCGACCGAATGACCAGCGCCTGGCCACCCGCTGTAATCGTGACATCGGGATATGTTTTCTTCAACGCGACGAGCAACAGAGGAGCCGCGCTGGGGCCGGTGAGCGGCTCCCCGTCGTGAAACGCGACCTTCGTCCGCAGAGTGAATCTCCAGCGTCTTCGATCCGCGTCAGCCTGCCACGCCACCGCCAACCACGGCTCCACTTCGCCCCGCGAGTTCAGCCTAAGCATGGTTTCCGCGATCGGCTGCGCGAGCCCTGCCGGGAAATCGGCGGATTCCAGCGTCGTGAACGCCGTCGAAAGTTCAACCGCGAGAGTGCCACCGTAATGCGGGCGCGTGGCTGCTCGCGCCGAAGCCGGCAGGAGACTACTCAGCGCAAGCCAGGCCCAGGCGGTACGCCTCATACGCTCCCGTCTTAGGATTTCGAATCACCAGCGTAGTCTGGCCTCCGGTTTCGGATGACCAAAGCGCGGTCACCGGCCCCGGCAAAGTCATAGGCTCGCTTGCCGGCGCGGCATCGCCGTCCGCGATTACGTGAACCTGAATCTGATCGCGCGACGGATCGTCTCCCGCGCCATCGACGATCACGGTATCGGTGCTCGACCCGCAGGGATTCGCGACGCCCGCGATGTCGCTGCCCCAGCCGTCAGCGCCGGGAAAAGGCTGGCCCGCGCGATCCGCGATCTTGCCGTCGGCCATCGCGAACAAACCGTCCGCTTCCGAGTAGAACGCCCCGCGAATTCCAGTCGCCTCCATCAGATTCCGATCCGTAATCCAGCGCGCCGGCAGCCCGCCGTCTCCGGACGAACAGGCTACTTTGAGAACGGGCGCGAGTTCGCCGCTGCAAGTCGTGCCCGGTAAGTCCACGCGGAACGTTCCGCCCAGCATTTCGATCCTGCCGCGTGGATCCCGCGCCGGCGGCCGCGAGGTCGAAAAGGAGACCGTCTCCGCGGAAGCCCATTTTCCGTCGATCCAGCGATAGCTTGCCGCCTTGTTCGTCCCGAGAACCAGCAACTGAGCGCCGGAATCGAACAACAGAACATCCAGTATCGGTTCCGCCTGCTGCCAGATCAGCTTCCTCGTGATTGTGATTCGCACTCTGGAATCTGACACCGGCGCCGCGCGCCACCTCAGCATCGTTACCTGCCTGGTCTCTCCTGTCAAGATCTCAGCCACCAGCAATAGGCCATGCGCGCCTTCCGAAGCGAAGACCCGCACTCGCGATTCAGGCTGGCCCGCGGCCGTTATCTGCACTCCCGCCTTCCGCAGTTCCTCGGGAAGCGCGATGCGAAAACTCGACCACTCGACCGGCGACAGCCCCGTCGGATTCTGAAATTCGAGCGAAACGGTTGTCCCGCGCGCCAGCAGGGAGGAGATGCGGCTTGCCAACTGAGCTGCGTCGCTCGACGGCGGAGTCTGGGCCATCGTTGCCGCCCATCCAAACAATAGCGCGAACCCGACGCGGAGCATCGGACACATTATACTGTTCGCGCGTGATCAGCTCCACGATAAACCTCAGGGTGATCGCGCCTAGAAGCAGCGCGCATCCAAACGTAAGCGCGAGAACAAACAGCGTCATTGTAGGCCTCCCTGGGCCGAAACCGGCGCGAGCGCTGCCTGATTCGACGCCGTGCGACGAGGCTCGTCGGCGGCGAATACCTTCGCCAGTTCTGGATCGGCGTGCGTCACCAGGTCCACGGGATCGCCCACCCGTACCAGCTCGAAGAGCTCCTCCACGTCTCGATTTCGCATCCGAATGCAACCATGCGATGCCGCTTTGCCGATGGAACCGGGTACGTTGGTCCCATGAATCCCGTAGCCCTGATAGCCGAGGCCCATCCAGCGCGAGCCCACCGGATTCTGGGGTCCGGGAGCGACAACTTTGCCCGCATGATAGTAGGTAGGACGTTGAACGCGACTGGCGATCTGAAAGCTGCCGGTAGGACTCGGCGTGGTCCGTTTGCCCACCGCGATCGGATACACCTTCACCACTCGGCCGTCTTCGAGGAGCGCGATCTTTCGATCGGGAATGCTGACGATCAGCCTGCGCGTCGCCTCTTGCGCGAATCCCTCCGCCGAGGCAACCGCTAAAATCGTCAGGAGTCTCATTGCTTGCAGCGCCTTTTTCGTTTCGCTCATGCCGTCGAAAAAGCACTCCCCTGGCCAAGCTGCAAGTGGTTGATTTAAGAAGAGATCGAACAGTAGCGAGGTGTCCGGCTAAACACGCTGTGTCAGTGCCGACACTGGCGGCCCAGGCTATTTCGGGCGGGCTTCCACGCAGAACAATTGGCCGATGGTTTCCGAACTCACGATTTCGAAACCGGCTTCTTCGATCATTTGGTGTACTCGCGGCTTCCGAAAGAAATAAACCGGGCAGCCTCGGACGTATTCCAGGCGCACTTTGCGAACCGGCATGCGCCAGGTCCAGAAGCGCGGCCAAGCCGAAAGAAACGTCCCTCGCGTGAATCGGCGAATGAGGCGCAGGCGTTCGGGCGGATCGCCGATATAATCCCAAAAGCCGATCGCCAGCGTGATGTCAAAGCTCTGCTCGGTCTTCCAATCCAAGACATCGCTCAAAACAAAATCGCACCGGTCTGTTACGCCATCCCGCGCCGCCAGCTCGCGCGCCGCCTTCAGCATCTCGGAAGCGACATCGACGCCTGTGATATGCGCGGCGCCACGCCGGGCGAATTCGGCGACGAATCTTCCCGAGCCGCAGCCGATGTCGCAGATTGTCTGGCCGCGCACGTCGCCGCATTTCTCCATCACCCAGTCGAATCTCTGAAAGATGTCCTTGCGAAACATCCGATCCAACCGGCGGCTCAGCGCGCTTTTGCCCGCCCCGGTATAAATGGCGTCGAACTCGCCGGCAATTGCGTTCCAGAACCGCGTCACCTGCGGCATGTTGTCCCGCGTCATCGCGCCACCGCCTCTTCGAAGAAGACGCGCGGCGCCAGGTTGACGAACCCGCTATCTCGAAAGCTGCAGAATCGATCCAGCGCCAGCAATTTCCGAAGGCGTGTCTCGGTGAGTTTCAAGCCGGTGTAGTGCCGAAGGCCCGATTTGAACGATCCGTGGAGACGCGGCTGCTCGGGGTCCAACTCCCAGGGATGAACATAGCTCACTACCGGCAGCCCTTCACCCCACGCTCTCTTTACCCCGGCACGCGTATACCAGAACGGCAGCATCCGCAAGTATCCGCCGCCGGCCACTGGCAAGTTGGCGTCGCCTTTGAAGCGAAACGTCGCAAGCGGAAATTCCAAAATCGAACCCGACGGAGTCTCCACGCGAAACGGGCCTCGCGCGGCGTCGCGGATTCCGTACAGATCGTGCTTCACGGGGAAGATGCTGGAATCGTACCGAAAACCGAGTTCCACCAGCACTTCGAGCGCCCATAGCGACCGGTCGGTGATCGAAAAGCTCGGCGCGCGGTAGCCATAAATGTGCATCCCGGCTGCTTGCTCGATGACGTCTTTAGCTCGCAGCGTATCGGCCCGAAACTCGTCGCGCGTAAGTGCGAAGATCAGCCGATGCCAATAGGAGTGGCAAGCTAACTCATGGCCGCGCGCGGCGATCTGCTGGACCAGCCTGGGATGGCTTTCGGCCACCCAGCCGAGAATGAAGAAGGTCGCCTTGACGTGCAGCTCATCGAAGAGGTCGAGGATGCGCTCCGTGTTTCGTTCAACGCGGCTCGGAAAGCTTGACCAGGCGCTACGGTCGACAATGTCGGCGAACGCTTGCACCTGGAAGTAGTCCTCGACATCCACCGAAATGATGCCTCGAGAGGGCATGTCACGGAGTGTAAGCCGGCCTGTAAACTTCTCATTGGATTTTTCGGCTCATTACTTCCACGCCAGCCCGCGCCGATGCGTCAAGGCATGATACAGCCCGAAGAACGTCGCCGCATTGATCATCGAAAAATAGAACGGCAGCATCAGTATCCGGGGCCGGAGCCGCCACAGCACGCCGCAACCCGCCAAAACATAAAACATAATCTGCACCGCCAGGAGCGCGGAATACGGCGCCGACGGCAGCAGGCAGACGTCGGCGGCCAGGGCGGCAAGCATCGCAAAAGGTACCAACAGCCGGAAGAGCTTGTGCGAGACGAAGAACAGCAACTCCAGCGGACGGGGCGGAAAAAGCAGTCCGCCGATCTCGCCTAGCTGCTGGATGTTTCCGGCCATGATCCGAATGCGGCGGCCGAATCCGGTCATTTCCCGCGCCTCCTCGTACACCACCGCGGCGGGTTCGTAAACGGCGCGGTAGCCTTTCGCGAGTACCGACACCGGAATCACGTAATCGTCGTTGATGGTGCCCGCGGGAGGGTAAGGATAAAGCGCCCGTCGAATGGCGTGCAAATGACCGTGGCCACCCAAGGTCGACGCCAACTGCGATTCTTGGCGCTTCAGGTAGGCTTCGTACTTCCAGTAGAAATCCTCCGACGGCCCGATGTTCACTTCGTCCGCTTTGACGATCTTGTAAACGCCGCTGGCCGCGCCCACCTCCGGGTCCGCAAAGTTTTCCACTAGACGCCGCAGAGCATCCGGCTGAAGTATCGCGGCGGCGTCGGAGAAAACCACGATCTCCCCTCGCAATTCCGGCATGCAGGCGTTGAGCGTCGCGATCTTGCCGCGGTTTTCCGGGAACGCAAGCACCCGTACCCGCCCCGGCGTCGCGAACTCTTGAGCGATGGCCGCGGTTCGATCGCTCGATCCGTCGGAAGCGATCACGATTTCCAAACAATGGGGCGGATAGTCGAGCGCGAGCGAGTTTTCGATCTTGCGCCCGATGACACCGGCTTCGTTATAGGCCGGAATCAGCAAACTTACGAACGGTTGAATCGGTCGCTTCTTTACCTCGCGATGGATCACGCGCCGCAGCGCGACCAAGAGCAGCGGATAGCCGATGTAGGCGTATACCGGGACCGACACGGCCGTCCAGAAAACGAGTTGCGCTAACACGTGGTTTGAAAAGAGCGCTGAGATTCGCGAAACCACAGGTCGAGCATGAGCAGGTTCCACAGATAGTGATAATTGTTGCGGCGCCCTCGGTCGTGCTCGGCCAGCAGAGTTCGTACGAACGTCGGAGACACGATTCCGCGATTGAGGAAGCTATCGCTGGTGAGATGATCCCACAAGAACGTTCGCAGCGGACCACGGAACCAGGCCGCCAGCGGAACTCCGAACCCGCGTTTCGGCTGGTTGAGCAACTCGCTTGGCAACCGATCGCCCAGCGCTTGGATGAAGATGTCCTTTCCTCGGTTGTTTCTCATTTTCCAGGCGTGCGGGAGCGTGGCCGCGAATTCGGCCAGCTCGTGATCGAGCAACGGGCACCGGACTTCGAGCGAGTTAGCCATGGACATACGATCCACCTTGACCAAAATGTCGCCGGTAAGCTTCGCCGTGGATTCGAAATACAATGCTTGCGTCAATGCGTCGGCGCTGTTCGGGAGCAGGCAATGCGCCATTGTTCGAGCCAGAAACCCGGCGTCTCCCGGCGGCATCCATTCCTTGGTCAGCAAACGATCCAGCAGGAAATGCGGCGACCCGCTTTCGAAATACCGGTCGAGGGCCGTCGGACGGCTGATCATTCGCAAGTAGTTTTTGCCGTAAGCCGAATACGGAAGCAGATCGGCAAGCCGCGAGACGGCCCTGCGCGCGGCCTGGGGCATCCGGTCCAGATTACGCCGCCGCTCCATATCCAGCAGGCTCTGGTAACCCGCGAAAAGTTCGTCGCCGCCGTCGCCCGTCAGCACCACCTTTACATGCTGCGCGGCGAATTGAGATACGAGATACGTCGGAATGGCCGACGAGTCGCCGAACGGCTCGTCAAAATAGCGCACCAGGCGAGTCACCAGGTCGACGGAATCCGGCCGCACGATCAATTCGTGGTGCTCGGTCCGGTATTTGCTTGCCACCAACGCGGCCAGCGGAAGCTCGTTGAAATCGGGTTCCTCGAAGCCGATCGAAAACGTCTTCACCGGCGCCCCGGTTTGCAGGGCCATGGACGCCACCACCGAACCCGAGTCGAAACCGCCGCTCAGGAACGCGCCCAGCGGCACGTCGGAAACCAGCCGCACTTTCACCGATTCGTCGAACAGTTCGCGGAGCCGCCCCCGCGCTTCAGTCTCATTCAGACCTGGATCGATACGTTCGACGGGCGCGGGCAGCGTCCAATACCGGCCTTGCGCTATGCGGCCGTTCGCTGTGTAGCGCAACCAGGCGCCCGCCGGAAGTTTACGCACCGCCTGGTACGGACTCCAGGGATCCGGAATGTAATTGAGGACAAAATAAAGCTGCAGCGCCTGATGATCCAAATCCAGCGGCACGCCCGCCGTGCGAAGGCACTTCAGTTCGCTCGCGAAGTACAGGCCGCCCGGCGTAGTCGCGAAATAGAGCGGCTTCTTGCCGAACCGGTCGCGCACCAGCAACACCGACCGGTTGCGCGAATCCCAGATCGCATAAGCGAACATGCCGCGCAGTTTTTCGGCCCCGGCGCTTCCGTCTTCCTCGTAAAGATGCACCAGAACTTCGGTGTCGCTGCCGGTCTTGAAGTGATGGCCGCGGCGAATCAGACCGGCTCGGAGCTCCTGGTAATTGTAGATCTCGCCGTTGAAAACCACCCACACGGTGCCGTCTTCGTTGGAGATCGGTTGCGTTCCGGTGGTCAGGTCGATGATGCTGAGCCGGCGCATGCCGATCCCGCATCCACCCTCGACGTAATAGCCCTCTTCGTCCGGACCACGATGCCGAATCTCGTCGCACATCGCCCGGATGTGGGAGACTTCGGCGTTCCTCTCGAGCAGGAATTGTCCGGCAATCCCGCACATAGGCTTGCCGCGCTCGCGTTGTTTCCATTATGATCTCTTCTTGCGATCCTCGCGAGAGGTCGCCTTTCGCCTAAGGCAAGAGCTGAAGAACGTTTATCTGTGGAAACGGCCTCCGCGGATAGAGATCGCGGAGAACCTCGCGCCCGCCTTTTCAGCGCCGAGCGCCGTAGTTTCTCCGGGCGAGATCGTCCACCTGGCCGCCGGTATTCGCCGTCATCAATTCCCAATCTTCGGCCAGATTCTGGACACCGGGCCCCAGATCAGTTGGCGACGCGACTACCAGCGCGGAATCGAGACCGGTCTCCAATATTTCCGAACCATTCCGTATCTGGATTGCGACCGGGCGGGCGACCATAAATTCATCTGGGAGCTGAACCGTCACCAGCACCTGGTCACGCTGGCGCAGGCGTATCTCATCGACGGCGACGTCGCCAATCTTGCCGAAATCCAGACGCAACTCGAGAGCTGGTTCGCGCAGAACCCTTTCCAGCAAGGCATCAATTGGGCCAGCGCGCTCGAGGTCGCGATGCGTGCGATGTCCTGGATGTGGGTTTATCATTTCGTCGGTCCTAAGCTACCCGTGGAATTCCGCCGCGGATGGCTGC
>Ga0302325_10015254_pt1 | contig 16329 bp, 13 predicted proteins | sample Palsa_T0_2_FD_201948 | JGI IMG/M metagenome (GOLD analysis project Ga0302325, IMG submission 201948) | Peat permafrost microbial communities from Stordalen Mire near Abisko, Sweden - Palsa_T0_2 | ecosystem: Environmental > Terrestrial > Soil > Palsa > Peat permafrost | place: Sweden: Abisko... | reverse complement strand
ACTTTTCTGATGCACTGATTGTGTTGCCGGAAGCGTTGAATCTCGGTGACAACGATAGGTACTACTTCGGAACGCAGATCCCCTGTTCGGTATCGGCAAGCTGAAGGCCCTCTCGCGTTAGTTTAGGGTGACTTTTGTCGCTGGCCTCAAGGACAACCGTAAGCTGCCATTCAACTCAGCCTTCTGAATTGATTCTGAGCACAGCCATCGGCTATCCCGGAAGATGCACGACGACCCAATGGCAAAGTGGTACGTGGCCATGCCCCGTGGCGATGCAAAAGTGCATTAACTATGGCGGCCTCCTTGTTGCTTCGTTGATCTGCGACGATGCTAAAAATTTTACAGAGCCACCGAACACAAGTCCGCTCCACAGCCGCGTCCTTAAAGTGCCTCAGGCACGGACGAAGTAGAAATTCGCCCGTTCTCCCGCACGGATGAATGCTTTCCCTCCCAAAAAGGAAGCCGAACTGTGGCCGCCAGACATCAGCGTGGTAGTTGCCAACGTTAAGTATAAAGAAGACGGCTGGAGTGGAATCCGCCTAGCTCACGGAGAATGGAAACAGTGCCCGAAAGGGAACTTCCTGCTGCTTCCTTCTGGTGGCGCGGCATAGTTTTGTTAATCATATTATTGCCCTGATCAGGGCAGGCGCTGGTTCTGGAGGGTTCAGGATGGCTTCCTCGATTTGTAACCGGTCGTAGAGATATCACTGATCTCTGCCTGTACAACGTCGTTTGGAAAACGCGCTTCCGGACAGGCGTTGGTTCCTGCTTCATATAGCGATCGTATGGTAACTTGCCGGACGCGCAGCAAAGCGGCACGGATCGCCCCCTCGCCCCGCTCACCCGCTCGCCCCTCCGCGTCCCCATGTCCCCCATGCTAAAGTTTCCAACATGAAGGTTGGGATCGATCTTGGCACTACCAACTCAGCGCTGGCTTATATCGACGAACGCGAGGCCGAAGATCGCGATTTTCCGCCCATACACATCTTTGAGACGCCGCAACTAGTCGCGCCAGGCCGTAGCGAGCCGCGCCGCACGCTGCCATCGTTTCTATTCCTCGAAGAGGGCCAGCCGGTAGGCGTCTACGCCCGCGAACAGGGCGCCCTGGTACCCACCAAACTGGTCCACTCGGCCAAGTCCTGGCTCTCGAATCCGGATGTGGACCGTACCGCCAAGATCCTGCCGTGGGACTCGCCGGAAACTGGACGCGTGCTCTCGCCCGTGGAGGTTTCGTCGCGGTTCCTCGCTACTTTCCGCGACGCCTGGGAAAAGGTCAAGCACCTGCCTCTGGCCGAGCAGGATATCGTTCTCACCGTGCCGGCGTCGTTCGACGAAGAGGCGCGCGAGCTCACCGTGATGGCCGCCGAACAGGCCGGCCTGGCCAAGCTGACGCTGCTCGAGGAGCCTGCCGCGGCATTTTATTCGTGGATCGCGAACAATCTGGCGCAATCCCGCAAGCTGCTTTTCGACGGCCAGATCGTGCTGGTGTGCGATGTGGGCGGCGGCACCAGCGATTTCAGCTTGATCCGCGTGGAACGCCAGGGCGATCTGGTCAATTTCACGCGTACCGCGGTGGGCAAACACCTGCTGCTGGGCGGGGATAATCTGGATCTCACCATCGCGTGGCTGGTCGAAACCAAGCTGGGCGCGCAGCTCTCCATACGGCAGCGCAGCGGCCTGCGCCGGCAGTGTACGACGGCCAAGGAGCGGCTGCTGAGCGATCCGGAGCTGAAGAGCGTCGAGATCACCGTGCTGGGCACAGGTTCCTCACTGATTGGCAAAGCGCTGAAGACCGAGGTCCTGCGCGAAGAGGCTCTGGAGCTGGCGCTTGAAGGATTCCTGCCGATCAGCGAGCGCGGCGACCTGCCCAAGGAAGAAAAGCGCAGCCTCTTCCGTGAGCTGGGCCTGCCCTACGTCTCCGATCCGGCGGTTACCCGGCACTTGAACGCATTTCTCGAAAGCGCCGGCCAGGCGCCGGATGCCATCCTGTTCAATGGCGGCTTCTTCATCCCCGAGATTTTGCGGCAGCGTGTGGCGGACGCGGTGGGGCACTGGTACAGCAAGCGGCCGGAGATTCTGGAAAATCGCGACCTGGATCTGGCCGTAGCGACGGGCGCCGCCTACTACTCGTACGTACGTTCGACGGGCAGCGGCGTGCTCGTGCGAGGCGGCCTGCCGCGCACCTACTATATCGGCATCGGCGGCCAGACGGCCGTCTGCCTGGTGCCGCGCGGCGCCGAAGAGGGCGCTACGCTCGAAATCGATAACGACACCTTGCAACTGGTAGCGAACAAGCCGGTGTCGTTCCGGCTGTACAGCTCGTTGACGCGCAGTGAAGATCGCCTCGGTGAGGTCCTCGAGTTGGCCGCCCTCGGTACGGATCTGCATATACACGCGCCGCTGAATGCCGTAATCCGCTTCGGCAAGCAGGCCGGCGAGCGGTTGGTCCCGGTGAAATTGGGCGCGCGTTTGACGGAGCTCGGAACGCTCGAGACCTGGTGCGAATCGAAGATCAGCGAAAACCGCTGGCGATTGCAATTCGAGCTGCGCAAGTCCGCGGCCGAATCGGCCGAACGCAAGCCAGCGGCGGTGATCGGCGAACAGGCGCTCAGCCGGGCGCTGGAGTTGGTGCCGGCGGTCTTTTCGCCAGTTGCAAAATCGCCGATCATGCCGGAGGAGTTGCCTGCCAGGCTGGAACAGATTCTGGGGCTGGGTAAGAATTCATGGCCGCTTTCCGCCATAAGGCAGCTGGCGGATACTTTTCTGGGGTCGGCCGACGGCCGCAAAAAGAGCCCGGCATACGAGGCGCGCTGGCTGAATTTGTGCGGCTTTTGCCTGCGTCCGGGATTCGGGTATCCGGGGGACGATTGGCGCATCGAGCAGGCGCGGCGGGTGTACGCCTCCGGTTTGCAGTATGCCAACCAGGTACAGGGCGAGATCGATTGGTGGATCTTTTGGGGTCGCGTGGCAGGCGGGCTGAATCGCAACCAGCAGAGCGATATCTACCAGCGGCTGTCGGCCTTCCTGCTACCGCGCGGCGGCAAGAAGCAGCGGCTCAACAGCAGTCTGCTGCGGGAGATGTGGCGCACGGCGGCAAGCCTGGAACTGCTGCCGGCCGGCACGCGGACCGAATTGGGTGAAGCCCTGCTGCGCAAAGTGAAGGCGGGTGATTTCCGGGAGAGCGAGTTGTGGTGCTTGTCGCGCCTGGGCGCGCGCGAGTTGTTCTACGGGCCGATCAATCAGGTATTGCCACCGGCTGTCGCGGGCCGCTGGGCGGAAGTGCTACTGATGCTCGATGCGCCTGGCGCAGCCGACACCCTGGCGGCCATTGGGCGCCGCACCGAAGACTCCACCCGGGATCTGGCGCCAGCTACGTTTGCGGCTGTACGGCGCAGACTGGAAAGCCTGCCGCATGCCGGACGTTACCTGGCAGTGTTAGAAGGCGCGGAGCAACGCGACGAAGGCACACTAGGCCGCATTTTTGGAGAAGAACTGCCTTCGGGCCTTGTGCTGGCAGGCGAACCGCCGATGCCCCGCTCAAGCGCGTCTGGCGCGCGGGATCAGGATGCCGATCACGACTAAGCCCAAGCCCATCAAGACGTAGCTGGCCGGCTCAGGAGTAGGATCGGAAGGCAGCGTGGCAGTGACGGATCCATCGTACATCACGCCAAAAGGGCTGCCCCCAAGATACTGGTAAGCATCGATCGTAAGCGTGTTCGACCCGGATGTGAGGTACGGAGTTAGGTTGAGAATCGCGTCCATATTCGGCAAACATCCAACCGGCCCGCTCGCGCAGTTGCTGCCCGGATTCGGGTTGGCATCGATCAGAAGATGGCCATTGATATACACCCGCGCGGTATCGTCGGCCCACACGTCGATGGATCCGGTCAAGGTTTCGCCGGCGGGCAGATCGAAGGTATTGTAAAAAGCAGCCGTCGGAGTAGAAGGGAGATCGTCGTCGCCTGTCAGCGTAATGTTACCGGTAGCAGCGGCCGGATTGGACGCCCCGGGGGTGCAAATGCCGGTTTGGACAACAAAAGTATTGCAACCGGTGGCGGCATACGATACCCACTCGTAACCCATACCGATGGGCGCCCACGATGGGGAGACGGTGACCGCCTCATCGGGGTTCTGAATTCCGTTTACCATATTGTATTCATTAAGGATCGATCCGGCGTTGCTATCGATATCGATAATGCTGGCCCGTACCGCGGGAATGCCCACGCCTAGAGCTAAGACACCCAAACCAAACCCAAAAACCCGAAAACCTCTGGCGGATCTCATCACGTACCCCTCCTTAAGTAATCTACCCCAATTCCATCTAAGATAAAAGAAAAAAATTAACTTTAAATACCGGTAAGGTACTTCGAGCACGTTTCGGGCACCGATTGCAGCGCTCAAAAGCTGGCGGCACCCGGTTCAGGCCCACTGAGCCGGCAAAACGCGCCACCGGCGTAGCAAGGACGAGCGCATGCGGCTGCCTTGGAAAATCTTACACCGGTTCACGCGCATATGACTTGGTTCATTGAAATTCTTCGTGAATTTCCGTGAAATAGGATCCGGCGCGAACCGAGGTTGACCCCACTACACGGTGGTGAACAGTTGGTATAGCGGTTGACAATATATCCACTCTGGCTATAATGGCTCCATGTCGGATAAGTGGCCGCAACCCGAGGCGCTCCTTCCCCTGCCGCCTTCCACCTTCCACATACTGCTGGCGCTGGCGGACGAAGACCGGCACGGTTACGCCATCATTCAGGATGTAGCCGCCCGCACCGGCGGAGCACTCAAGCTGAGCGCCGGGACGTTGTATCGCTCCATCCAGCGTATGCTCGAGCAGGGATTGATCGTCGAGACCCAGGAGCGCCCCGCTCCGGAGCTCGACGACGAGCGGCGCCGGTATTACCGGATAGTGCCGTTTGGAGCCGCCGTGGCGCGGGCGGAGGCGCACCGGCTTACCGAACTGGTCAGCATGGCGCGGGAGCGGGGCTTCGCGCCGGGCAGGGTATGACGATGTCTGTGTATAAGGCTCTGCTGCATCTCTATCCGGCTTCGTTTCGCGCGGAGTACGGCGCGGAAATGTGTGCCATTTTTGCCCGCCGCAGGCGTGATGCCGCGGGTCCGCCGGCGGTGGCCGTTCTCTGGGCGGCAACTTTTTTCGATGTTCTGTTCAATGCCGCGGCGGTTCACTGGGATATCCTCCGGCAGGATCTTCGATACACGGTTCGCTCTTTGGGCCGCTCTCCCGGATTCGCGCTCACCGCGATTCTGGTGGCGGCGCTGGGCGTAGGCGCGAACACCGCGGCGTTTTCGGTGACGGACTTCGTTTTGATCCGGCCGCTGCCGTTTGCGGAGCCCGAGAGGCTGGCGAAGCTCTGGCAGCGCCTGCCGGGCTATACACGCATGGAACTGTCCCCTGCCAATTATCGCGACTGGAAACATGTGAGCACGGCCTTCGACTCCATGGGAGCGTTTTACGAGCTTTCAGTGAACCTGGTAGGTCAGGGAGATCCGGAGAGGCTGGATCGAGCGGTGGTAACGGCGGACATGTTTCCCCTGCTGGGCGCGCATCCCCTGCTCGGGCGCGTGTTTGCCGCGCCGGACGACCGCGCCGGCGCGGCCGGTACGCTGATGTTGAGCTACCCGTTGTGGCAGGCAGTTTTCGGAGGCGATGCGGGCGTACTCGGGCGACGTGTAACTCTCGACAACGAGCCGTACACGGTCATTGGGGTGATGCCGCCGGATTTCCATTTTCCAAGCCGTCAGGTTGAGATATGGACGCCTGCGCGATTTCAGGAACAGGATTTTCAAGACCGCGGCGACAACTACCTGGAGGTGGTGGCAAGGCTGCGGCGCGGCGTCTCACTGGAACGGGCCAGAGCGGAAATGGACGTGGTCGCGGCGCAACTGGCGCGCCAATATCCGAAAGAGAACAAGCGCGTGGGGGCCAACGTGATTCGGTTGCGCGACGAAATATCGGAGCAGTCCCGCCTGCTGCTGATGGCGCTCAGCGGGGCGGCGCTATGCGTGCTGCTGATCGCTTGTGCGAATCTCGCGAATCTATTGCTGGCGCGAGCGCTGGCCCGCCAGAAGGAACTGTCGGTGCGAGCCGCCATGGGAGCGGGCCGGGAGCGGCTAGTGCGCCAATTGGTGACCGAGAACCTGGTGCTGGCGATGCTGGGGGGCTTGCTGGGCGTGGTTGCGGCGATCGCGGCGGTGCCGTTGCTGGCCCGGCTGGTCCCCAACAGTCTGCCCATCGCGCAGGCGCCATCGGTCGATTTTCGGGTGTTGATCTTCGCCGGCCTGCTGACGGGGCTGACCGGGATCGGCTTCGGCGTATTTCCCGCGCTGCGGGCGTCCGGCAGAGCGGATCTGAGCGGGTTGCGCGAAGGAGCGCGCGCGGGAGGCGGACGAAAAGAGCGGCTGCGATCCAGCCTGGTGATTGCGGAAGTGATGGCTTCGGTGATTCTGCTGGTCTCGGCGGGTTTGCTGATGCGGGCGCTGTGGCGGCTGCAGGCGACCGATCCCGGCTTCAGTTCCGAGGGTGTACTGACATTGCGGACGGCTCTGCCGATGCCGAAGTACGAGGGGACCGCCAGACGCGCGGAGTTCTACACGCGGGTACTATCCGATACGCGGGCGCTGCCTGGCGTTTCCGCCGCTGCGTACATCAGTTTCCTGCCGATGGTAATGCGCGGCGGAATCTGGCCGGTCGGGATGGATGGCGAGGAGCGGGAGCGGACCGAAGCGCATACGGCCAGCATGCGATTTGTGACTCCCGGGTTTTTCGCGGCACTGGGGATTCCACTCCACATGGGCCGGGATGTCGAGGAGTCCGATACCATCGATCGGCCGTTCGCGGCGGTGGTGAGCGAGTCTTTCGTCCGCCGCTACTGGCCGGACCAGAACCCGTTGGGCCGGCACTTCCAGCTCGCGTTTCACGACCGTATGGTGGTGGGCGTAGTGGGCGATATCCGGGTGCGTGGGTTGGAGAGAAACAGCGAGCCTCAAGTCTACCTGTCGTATAAACAAGTGCAGGACGGCTGGCTCGCTTTCTATAGCCCGCAGGATCTGGTGGTGCGCTCCTCGGCGAGCACGGGGGCACTGCTGCCGGCGCTGCGCCGCATTATTCGCAGCGCGGACGCGCAACAGCCGGTCTCCGAGGTGCGGACGATGGCGCAGATTGTGGAGGCCGAGACCGCTTCGCGCTCGGCGCAGGTGCGGGTGCTGGCGGTGTTTGCGGCTATTGCGTTTCTTCTGGCGGGCGTGGGCATACACGGTCTGCTGTCGTTTGCCGTGTCGCGGCGCGCCCAGGAGATTGGAGTACGCATTGCGCTGGGCGCCCGGCCGGGCACTATTGTCAAAATGGTGTTGCGGCAGGGAGTGCTGTTGGCCGCGGCGGGCGTCCTGCCGGGCGTGGCGCTGGCTTATGCGGCGGGCCGGGCCATGCAGGCACTACTGGCAGGCGTACAGCCCGGCGACGCGCCCACCTTTGCGGCGGCCGCGGGTTTGTGTGTGTTGATGACCCTCCTAGGCTGTCTTTTCCCGGCGCTGCGGGCTGTTCGCGTGGATCCGATTACGGCGATTCGCGCGGAGTGAGCAGGAATCGATACCCGATAGCGTGCTCCGAAATGAGGTAACGCGGATGCCGCGGATCCGGCTCAATCTTCTTGCGCAACTGGCTGATCAGGACCCGTAAATAGATCACTTCGTGGCGGTATTCGGGACCCCAGACAGTCTCCAATAGACCGCCATGCGAGTGACAGGTATCGGGGTGGGAGGACAGGTATTGGAGCAGGTCGAATTCCTTGCGAGAGAGGCGGATTTCCCGATCGCCGGCGGCCACCCGCCGGGTAGCGAAGTTGACTTCCAGGTTTCCTAAGCGCAGGATCGGGGGGACGCCGTCGGCGAGCGGCATGCGGCGCAGGGAGGCACGGATCCGCGCCAGCAATTCCGGCAGGCTGAAGGGCTTACTGACGTAATCGTCCGCTCCAGCGTCCAGGGCGGCAATCTTTTCCTGCTCGAGATTTCTTACGGAGACTACCATGACAGGTACATCCGAGGACTTACGCAAGGCGCGACAGGTCTCCAGACCGCTCATGCCCGGCATGACCATATCCAGCAGCACTATATCCTGCTGCGGTCCGTGCCGAAGCACCTCCAGGGCCGCTTGACCGGTGGGCGCCTCGGTGACCTCGTAGCCTTCTGAAATTAACACCTTCCGCATTGTGCGGCGAAAGCGCGAATCGTCGTCGACTATGAGAACTTTGACGGCGCTCAACGGCCCCGACGTCATTCGCCAACGATCTTGGCACGCCGCACATGAACCACCGATTAACGGCCATGCCAAACAGATGGGCGTCATTCACCATCTGTTCACTTCAGTTACGCAACAATATAAGACGTGAAGATAAGAGAGTGAAGATCTTACTGGTAGAGGACGAGCCCCGTGTGGCGCGGTTCCTCGCTAAAGGTCTGCGCGAGAATGCCTACGCGGTGGATATAGCGCGCGACGGCGAGGAGGCCGTTTACTACGCCGGCGAAGGCGCATACGATGCCGTAATCCTGGACGTGATGCTGCCGGTTAAAGACGGGCACACGGTTTGCCGCGAACTTCGCGCCGGGGGCTTCCGCACCCCGATCCTGATGCTCACCGCGCGGGGCACGGTGGAAGATAAAGTAGCCGGCCTCGATTGCGGAGCCGACGACTACCTCACCAAGCCTTTCGATTTCAAGGAACTGCTGGCCCGGCTGCGAGCGTTGTCGCGAAGAGCTGCCCCCTTTCGCCCGGAGACCATCCGTGTGGCGGATCTGGCGTTGAACACCGGAACGCACGCCGTCATCCGGGCGTCTACATCCGTCACGCTCACAGCTAAGGAGTATGCGCTACTCGAGTTTCTAATGTTGAACCAGAATCGCGTGGTCAATCGCGAACAGATCTCCCGGCACGTCTGGGACGAGCATTTCGATCCGCTTTCCAACATTATCGATGTCTACGTGAAACGCCTGCGCACCAAAATCGATGCGGGCTTCGCTCCCCGGCTGATTCACACCCGGCGCGGCGAGGGGTATGTGCTGACCGCGGCGCCAGTGAAATCCGATGATTAAGAGCTTTCGGCTGCAACTGACCTTGTGGTACCTGCTGCTTTTCACAACGGTCTTCGTGCTGTTTGGCGTGCTTCTGCATCATCTGCTGGCGGGAGCGCTTTACAAGCGCTTGGACGACACATTGTTTACCCGGGCCAGGACGGCTATCCAGGTTTTTCAGAGCGAAATGGCCGAGAGCAACGGCGACGCTTCGGCAGGGGCGCGGGAAACCCTTTCCGAGCTGAGGGAACAGGTCGCGATCTATGAAGGCCGCCGCCTCCTCGCCGCCCGCACGCCAATAGAGCAGCTTGAGCTCACGGATCTGGTGGCGCGCTGCGCGGCGGAAGCGAAGCCGGTGCTGACTACCAGCGGCGCCGGAAGCGGCACCCGCATTCTCGCGTATTCCTTTTCGCTCAATGGCCGGCAGTTTGTCGTACTGATCTCGCAGAGTCTGGACCCCGTCGCGGAGGATCTGCGATTGGTGCGGAGGGTCTTCTGGATTGCCCTGCCCGTGGCCGTGGCGATTGCTGGCCTGGGCGGCTTTCTGCTGGCCACCAGAAGTCTGGCTCCCGTCCGCCGCATGGCGGCGCAGGCCAAGAGCATCACCGACAGAAACCTTCGCAACGGCCTGGATCCCGGCGCGGCCAGCGAGGAGTTTCAGATTCTGGCGGACTCCTTCAACGAGCTGCTGGCGCGCCTGGACCGGTCCTTCGGCACCATGCGAAGGTTCGTGGCGGATGCTTCCCACGAGCTGCGCACGCCCCTCGCGATCATCCGCGGCGAAGCCGATGTGGCGCTGGCGGCGGACCGGCCCGCGGCCGAGTATAAGGAATCCACGGCAATTATTCAGGATGAGGCCCGGCGCCTGTCCCGGCTGGTCGACGATCTGTTGAACCTGGCGCGCGTGGATGCGGATAGCGTCAAGCTGCAGATCGAACCTTTTTATTTGGATGATCTGCTCTCCGAATGCTGCCGGTCGCTGCAGCCTTTGGCCAGTGCCAAAGGTCTTACGCTCGGATGCCAGGGCACCCAGGACGTGATGTTCAGCGGCGATCCGGACCTGCTGCGGCGTCTGATCTTAAACCTGCTGGAAAACGCTATCCACTATACGCCGTCAGGTGGCCGGGTGGAGGCGAATCTGGAAGTGGACGACGCCGCTTTTCGCATTAAAGTGTCCGACACGGGTGTCGGTATTCCGGCAGACGACGCGCCACACGTCTTCGAGCGTTTCTACCGTGTAGATTCGGCACGCTCGCGCGAGCAGGGAGGATTCGGACTGGGTCTTTCCATCGTCAAGTGGATCGCCGAATCGCATCACGGAACGGTGGAATTGACCAGCCGGCCGGGCGCCGGCAGCACCTTCACTGTGCTCCTGCACAAATAGGCGCCGTCACGCACCGCGTGGCAGGATAATTGCATCTAAATTAACCGAAGAGAGAATCGGTTATGGAAACTTTCGTGATGGGTGCGACGTTGGTAGGAAGCTTTGCGACAGCCTTCGTTCTACAAAAGGCAGCGTTGGAAGCGCTGTTTCGGGCAATGGACGCAAGCCGCCGCACCCGGCAGTAGTATTGTTACTTCCGCGCGCCGCGCTGCGGATTCTTCAGGTTCGTCTGGCGCCTTTTTGCCTTGGTGCGCTTCGGCTTGCTGATGTTGAAGGTGCCGCTGCCCAGATATTCCGCCTTATACAATTTGTCTTCCGCCAATTGAATCTCCTAGATCTTCATTCTACCGTAGCGCGCGCTTCAGCGTGCCGCTGTGGGCTTTAGCCCACAGTTTTTGCGGCACTGCCCGCACAGGGATCCCCGGACAACTGAAGTTCGCCGCTGCACGCTCAAGCGACGCTCAAGCGTGCGCTACGTAAGGTATTCTGAAAATAACCATGCCGGTTCCCACCCCGGGGCGTGAGCTCGAAGCCCCGTCGCTGGTTCTCCAGGAACTTTCGACCCAACCTGCTGTCCTACGGGCGCATCTGACGCTTAGCGTAGGGCGTTGCCTAAAAACGATGCGGGCCGTTGCGGCCGTGCTTCTGCTGGCGGCCGCGGCTGCCGGACAAACCGCGTCGGAGCGCGATCAATCCCGCGAGATCTTCAACGAGATCGGCGGCATTCTACGCGATCTGAGCGACATCACGGGATTCAAGATTCATCACAGTGTGCCCGCCGAGATCATCAGCCGGGACAAGGTGAAAGCATTTCTCGAAAAGCGGATGAAAGAAACCGCCACGCCCGAGGAAGTGCGCGTCGAAGAACTCACGCTGAAGAAATTCGGACTGGTGCCGCAGGATTTCGACCTCGCTAAGAATACCGTGGATCTGCTGACGGAACAGGCCGCGGCGTTCTACGATTTCAACCGGAAAAAACTGTTCATCACCGACTGGACGCCGTCCACGACGCGAGAGCCGGCGCTGGTCCACGAACTGGGTCACGCGCTGGCGGATCAGAATGTCAACCTGGATAAGTTCATCAAGCAGGGCCGCAAGAGCGATGACGGCTCGCTGGCGCGCCTGGCAGTAATGGAGGGACAGGCTTCCTGGCTCATGGCCGAGTTCCTGGCGCGCAAAGCCGGTCAATCGCTGGCCACCTCGCCGGCGCTGCTGGAAGCGATGGCGCGCAGCGTCGAAGCCGGTGCCGGAGAGTTTCCGGTATTCGAGGGCGAGCCGCTATACTTGCGGCAGACGCTGGTTTTTCCGTATACCAAGGGTCTGCTCTTTCAGAACGCGGTGTATGAGCGTAATGGCAAAAGCGCATTTGTTGGAGTGTTTCGGCACCCGCCGGTATCGACGCAGCAGATTCTGCATCCGGATACCTATTTTTCCTATCTCGTGCCTACCCATCCGGCGCTGCCGCAGCTTCCCGAAGCGCACGGATATAAACGCATCGCGGACGGCACGGTCGGGGAGTTGGATCATGCCATTCTGCTGGAGCAATACCTTGGCCACGACGAGTCGGCGGCGATATCTCCCCACTGGCGGGGCGGCACTTACGCGCTTCTCGAGCGCCGCGCTCCGGCACAGGTGGTGTTGCTGTACGCTTCCGAGTGGGACGACGCGGCGGCCGCCAGGCAGTATTTCGGGCTATACCGCACGTTGTTGGGAAAGAAATGGAAGCGGCTCGAAATCAAGTCGGAAAGCGACGCGCTCGTGACGGGCCTCGGCGACGATGGCTACTTCGCGCTACAAGTGACGGGCAGCGTGGTGACCAGTCTCGAAGGCGCTGAAAACCCGGTGGAACCGGTGCGCTAGACTGTGGGTATGTTCCAGCGTCGTCCTTTCCGCGTGCTGGCCGGGGTATGCCTGGCGGCAGGCTTGGCAAATGCGGCGGCCGAGGTGCCGCGGCCCTCTCCGGAGTTCGCCGTCAAGCTCACCGACGGAAAACAAATTCTGGTAAGCCAATACAAGGGCCAAGTGTGTATCGTGGCCTTCATCCTCACTTACTGCCCGCACTGCCAGAAGGCGGTGAAGGTCCTCTCGACGATGTATAAGGAATTCAATCCGCAGGGTTTGCAAGTGGTGGCCAGCGCGATCGAAGATATGGCGGCCATGAACGTGTCGGATTTCATCAAGAATTTTCAACCGCCTTTTCCAGTGGGCTTCGATGAGCGCAACCCCGTGCTCGATTATTTACAGCACCCGGCCATGTTCAAGCTGCTGATGCCGCAATTGGTCTTTATCGACCGGCAGGGCACCATCCGCGCACAATACTCAGGCGACGACAAATTCTTCGGCGACGATCTGGAAAAAAATATGCGCGCACAGATTGTTTCACTGCTAAAGGAAGAGCCGGCCTCCCCGAAGAAGCCGGCCTCCGCGCGCAAGAAAGCGGTGTAACAACTGCCGGGGTTATTGCGGCGGCGCTATGGCGGCTGGAACCGGGGCCGCGGCAGGCGAGTTGGCCGCCGGCGCCCCAATCTGGGTTCCAATGACATCGCCTGAAACCACCAGTTCCACGCGGCGGTTTTGCTGCCGGCCGGCAGCTGTATCGTTGGACGCTACCGGGCTGTCTTTTCCGAGCCCGACCGCGCTGATGTTAGCTAACGATACGCCCTGCTCCACCAGAAAATCGCGTACGGCATCGGCGCGCTGCTGGGACAACTTCAAGTTGTAATCATCGCTTCCAATGGCGTCCGTGTGGCCCTCCAGTTGAAGCTTCAAGCCGGGATACGCCAGCAGGATTCCGGAAACCTTGGCCATCTTCTCGCGGGCGCCGGGCTTGAGTGTGTATTTATTGAAATCGAAGAGCACGTCGTTGATGTTGACGATCAGGCCGCGGGCGCTTTCCCGCGTCTCCAGGACGGCGTTCAACTGCTGCATCAGGCGCTCGCGCATCTGCGCTCTTTCGGCTTCGGCCTGCTGGCGCTGGGAGTCGGCCTGTGCGCGCTGTGCTTCGGCCTGCTGGCGCTGCGCTTCGGCCTGAGCGGCGGCCTGGCGGGCGCGATCGGCATCAGCCTGGGCCTGCTGCTGCTGTTGTTGCGCCTGTGCGCGAGCGGCATCGGCGGCGGCTTGGGCCTGTGCGGCTTGGGCGGCGGCAGCGTCGGCGGCGGCGCGCTGTTCATCGGCCCTGCGGCGGGCTTCGGCTTCCGACAGGGCAGTGGCTCTATCTTGCTCGGCGGCCGCTTTCTGCTGGGCTAATTGCTCTTCGTGGATCTTGCGGAAGGTGATGATGCGGGCATCTTCGGCCATCTGCGCGGCTTCCCTGGCGGTCGTTTCGATCGCTTTTCCGCCATGGCCAACGGTGTAGCCTTCCGCATTCTGCAGGGCTAGCGTGGCCTTTTGGAAAGTATCGGCGGCATAGCGATCGGCGCCGGCCAGGCGGGCGATCTCGACGGCATTCTCGGCTTCCGCCAATTGCAGCGGTCCATTGGACTTAATCTTAACGGGCTGGTAGCTGCCGCGGTTCAAAATGTACTGGCCCCGCTGCAGCAGTTCGTATTTGGCGTCCACCTGCTCGATGGTGCCGGTGGTGTCGGTACGTACGAAGTTCTCCATCACCACGACGTCGCTCGGCTGGGTCACCGCAAAATAAGGCTCGGCCGTCACGATGAGGCCGAATACCTGCAGCGAGGTACTCGCCAACAAATTGCTATGATCGCCGCTCAAGGCCAGCTCACCCAGGTTCTCGGCGCGGCCTTCCGGCGTGACGGCCCACAGTACGTAGGTAAGATATTCCGGACCGAACTGATTCGCCGGAGTCAGCTTGTTCACGTGGACGTCGATCTTGGTGGCTCCCATGCGGCTGTCCACCTGCGCCTGTCCGCGCGCCAGGGGCTCCAGCTCGGTGCCGCGAAAATCGATGTTCGTGGACCCCGAGCGGTGGTGATAATTAATGGCTTTGGTTGTCCTGGATACCACTGTCACGGTGAACACGGGCATGGGCTGGCCGGTTTGCCCTACGACCGGGGCGTTGAGCTGCTGGGTGGGATTGGGAACCTGCGCACCCAAAGTGGCGAGTGTAAGAAATAGCAAGAGTGTGGATTTCATAATGCTCGATCGACCTCGACGAGAAGTGAGCACGCTCTGGTCCTTTGTGCGAAGGAATACTCTGCGGAAGTGATTCGCGGGCATAGCATATCTCTTATCGGGCGTCCTTAGTCTACCGGATTCAAGTTCGACCGACGGGAATTAACTATTGAGTTTCGCCTAACTTGATGACAGATCCGGCAATCGCGGCGCGCGCTTCAGCGTGCTGCGGCGAACTTCAGTTCGCCGTCTGGCCGTAGGCTGAAGCCCACGGCAGCGCGCTTCAGCGTGCGCCACAATCGACGGTCCGGCTGTCACCCGTATTATGCGACCCTCAATAATAAGATTTGCATTTGATGTCCATCATCCATGCCGATAACGGTGGGGACCCACGATCTGGCACTCCGGATCGCATCACAATATAGTTCTCACCTCCACGATTCACCGGTGATCGCAGTTGGCTGGAGGCTTCCCAGGTGATAGAGGGCCTCACCATTGGCAATCCGTTTCGACGGCGACGGTGAGCGCCCTGAAATACGATTAGGATAGACTGAAAGCGGGTTGTCCCACCAGAAATCAGATCAATTCCCCTTCGAGATTCAGGCCGAATGCCCGGTGACGCGCGCCCGGGCCGGGCTGCTGCATACGCCGCACGGCATCGTCGAAACTCCCGTCTTCATGCCGGTGGGCACTCAGGCCACGGTGAAGGGTCTGGCGCCGCGCGAGTTGGCGGGCGAACTGGACGCCCGTATCCTGCTGGCGAATACCTATCATCTTTATCTGCGGCCGGGTGCGGATCTGATCCGCCGCATGGGCGGCCTGCATCGCTTCATGTCGTGGCCGCGGGCCATTCTGACCGATTCCGGCGGATTCCAGGTTTTCAGCCTGAGCGGCCTGCGCAAGATCACCGGCGACGGAGTCGTTTTTCAATCCCACTTGAATGGCGATACGCACAAGTTCACGCCCGAATCCACGGTCGAAACACAATTGGCCTTGGGCAGCGACATTATGATGATGCTGGACGAGTGTCCGCCGTACCCGGTGAGCCACGAGTATGCGCGCGCCGCCATGCAGCGGACGGTCGGGTGGGCGCGCGCGGCCCACACCTATTTCGAACAGCGGCGCGGCGGCCTGGCCACCCGCCACGCCCTGTTTCCCATCGTGCAAGGCTCCATGTTCGCGGACTTGCGGCGCGCCTGCGCCACCGAGCTGACCGGCCTGGATGCGGACGGCTATGCCATCGGCGGCCTTTCGGTGGGTGAGCCGCGCCCTTTGAGCCTCGAGATGGTGGAGACTACCGAGGCGCTGCTGCCGCGCAGCCGGCCGCGTTACGCCATGGGCGTGGGCATGCCGGAGGAGCTGCCCGAGTATGTGGCCCTGGGCGTCGATATGATGGATTGCGTGCTGCCATCGCGCAACGCACGCAACGGCTGCCTGTTCACCTCCGCCGGCCCGCTGCGGATCAAGCAGGCCCGCTACCAGGACGACCCCCGGCCGCTCGATCCGAAATGCGACTGCTATACCTGTGCCACCTTTTCCAGAGCTTACCTGCGGCATTTGTTTCAGGCGGGAGAGATACTTTATGCCGCGCTCGCCACGCTGCACAACGTCAAGCGCTACCTTGACATCATGCGTGAGATCAGACGCGCTATACTATCTGGTGGTTATCCAGAATATTTGCGGACCGCTCGCTCCGTAGCGGTCGAAATCGAGTAGTTTGCCAAAGTGCTTCAGAATCTTTTTCTCCAAACATCGGCGCCCGGTTCTTCCTTGCTGAGTTTCCT
>Ga0302325_10015253_pt1 | contig 16330 bp, 21 predicted proteins | sample Palsa_T0_2_FD_201948 | JGI IMG/M metagenome (GOLD analysis project Ga0302325, IMG submission 201948) | Peat permafrost microbial communities from Stordalen Mire near Abisko, Sweden - Palsa_T0_2 | ecosystem: Environmental > Terrestrial > Soil > Palsa > Peat permafrost | place: Sweden: Abisko... | reverse complement strand
GTGGCGCAGGGGCCGACCGGGGGCGGCCAGGATGACCGGTCCGGAGGGCGGTCCACCATCGTGGCCACCCATGGCGGCGAGGAACGCCTCGATGGTCGACGGGGGCGGCTCGTGCCAGCGACCGGCGTAGTCGTGATAGCCGGGGTGGATGCCCCAGCGGTGCGCGTCAGTCATGATCGGGCCTACGCTCAGAGCGGATGGCGTGTGTCCTAGTCGATGACGGGTGGAAACAGCCGGACCAGCCGGAGGCGGGTGCCCCCGGATGCGGTCGGCGACTCTACCTCGACGGTCGTCATCAGCCGTCGCATGACCTCGAACCCTCGGCCGCCCGAGTCCATGTGGGGATCGGTGTCCCGGGGCGCCGGGCGGGCCATGAGATCAAAGCCGACTCCTTCGTCGGTCACGTCGATCGAGATTCGTTCCCGCCCCACCTCCGCGCACACGGAGTAGTTGCCGTCGCCCCCGTCCGGGTAGGCGTGGCGGACCACATTGGTGCACGCCTCGTCTATGGCCAGGATCACGTCGTCGGCCACCGACGGCGAGGCGCCGAACTCCTCCAGGTAAACGGCCAACACCTTGCGGGTGGCGGCCAGCAGCCGGGTGTCGGCGGGCAGGGTCAGGTCGAGCGCCAAGCGCATGGCATCACCGTCCGCAACACGTGCGGTCTCTACCCTGGGCCGCAATGACAGAAACGCTGCTGACCATGATCGGTACGTCCCCCGCGGTAGCGGCGGCCGCGGTGGCCGCGGCGGGGGCGACCAAGGCGGCGCCCGCCCTCGGCCCGGCCGCCCCGCCGGTCGAGATCGACGGCAGTTGGTTCCGGTGCGGCGCCTCGTCCTGGGCTGACCAGGGGCTGGTGCGCCACGGCGATTTCTACCCTCGCAAGACCATGACGGCGAGCGAGCGACTCGCGTACTACTGCACCCGGCTGCCAGTGGCCGAGATCGCCACTACGTACCGGTTCCCACCCACCCCCGACCTGGCCCGGCAATGGGTGGCGCGGACCCCGGCCGGGTTTTGTTTCGACGTGCGTTGCTGGTCGCTGTTGACCGAGGCACCGACGCTCCCCGACTCGCTGTGGGAAGACCTGCAGGACGAGGTGCAGCCCGAGACCCGCCACCGCCGCCGGCTGTACTCCTCACATCTGAGCGGCGACGGTCTGGACGAGTGCTGGCGGCGCTTTGAGCACGCCCTGCGACCCTTGCACACGGCGGGGCGCCTCGGCGTGGTGATCCTGCAATACCCGTCGTGGTTCACACCCAAGGCGGAGACCCGCTCGGCATTGGTGGCGGCCCGCCAGCGCCTGGCCGACTACAACGTGGCGGTCGATTTCCGCAGCTCGAAATGGACGTCTGGCGCGGTGTGCGAGGACACGTTGGAATGGCTGGAGGCGCACGACATCGGGTTCGTGTGCACCGACGGGCCGTCCTCGGGGCCTCGCGCCATGCCCTCGGTGCTGGCCGCCACGTCGGATATCGCGGTGGTGCGCTTCGTGGGCCGCCGGGCGATCGACGAGGACCCCTGGCCGTGGCCCTACCGCTACAGCGACGCCGAGCTGGCCCAGGCCGCCCTGCGGGTGCGCCAGCTGGCCCCGTGCACGTCTGAGGTCCACCTGATCATGGAGAACTGTTGGCAGGGCGACGCGGTGGACAACGCCTTGACAATGACGTCGCTGCTGGAGGCGCTGCCCGACTGAGTTGTGCAGCCTCTAGGGACCTTCTTGCACGATCGAGTGGTTGACGATCGACCCGTGATGGCACACCAGCCGCCACGGCGCGTCGCCCCCGACCCGCAGCGGGCGCACGAAGATGTTGACCGCCGCGATGGTGGCCCCGCTCTGGTCGCCCAGCAGGTTCTCGTCCACCGACACCCAGGCCATGTCGCCCACCACCTCGGCCCGCTCCTCGGTCAGCACGAACTGCATGTGGCCGTCGTTTTGGAACAGGGCGAAAAACGACGCGGCGATCGATCCCCACCCCCGCAGCGTGGCCCAGCCCGGGTGGGTGCAGGTCGACCGGGCGGAGCGTTCCCACAGGTCGGACATGGCGTCCATGTTGCGAGCTTCGAACGCCTCATAGAAGCGGCGGTTGGCCGCGAGGACGGCGTCGGAGGCGTCGATGGGGCGCAACGCTAGCCCGGCCGCGACATCAGAGTCCGTGGCCGCCCCGGGCGGTACCGTTTCGCCGTGCCCGCTGCCCCTTTCACTGTCGGACCCCGAGTCGAGACGACCGACGGCGTCGAGATCGCGACCTACGAACTGGGCGGATCGGGGCCGCCGCTGATCCTGGCCCACGCCACCGGGTTCCACGGGCGGGTGTGGCTGCCCGTGGCGGCGGCCCTCCGGTCGCGCTACCACTGCTGGTCGTTCGATTCGCGAGGCCACGGCGACTCGGGCAAAGCGCCAGACGGGAACTACGACTGGGCCGGCTTCGCCCGTGACGTCCAGGCCGTGATCGAGGGGGTGTCGATCGTCGAAGCGCTGGTGTTCGACGGTGGGACCGAGCCGCCTTGGGCGGTGGGCCATTCCTGCGGCGGGGCGGCGGTGTTGCTGGCCGAGGAGGCCAAGCCGGGCACGTTCGCCGGGCTGTACTGCTACGAGCCGGTCGTTCCCATCCCTGACGGGGCATCGGTCGACCAGCCGTCCGACAACCCTTTGGCCGCCGGAGCGCGGCGCCGCCGTGAGGTGTTCGACTCGCGTGAGGCGGCGCTGGAGAACTATGCAGCCAAGCGCCCCTTCACCGACTTCGACCCGGCCGCCCTCGAGGCATACGTGGCGTGGGGCTTTCACGACCTGGCCAACGGGACGGTCGAGCTGTCGTGCCGGCGGGAGGACGAGGCCCGGGTGTACGAGCAGGCCTGGCATCACGACGCCTTCCAGAACTTGGGAGAGGTGCGCTGCCCGGTCATCCTGGCCTCGGGGGGCCGCCAGGCCCATTTCGGCCGTGAGGCCATTGACGCCATGGCGGGCCGGCTCACCGTGCCCCGCGCCGTGGAGGTGCACGAGGACCTGGGCCACTTCGGGCCCATGGAGCAACCGGCCGCCGTGGCCGCCGCCATCATCGCCGCCTTCGACGGGCTTGCGCCCTCGCCCCGAGGGTCCGTCGCATCGCTTTGACCGTCCCATCGCTTTGACGGTCCCATCGCTTTGACGGTCCATCGCTTTGACGGTCAGAGGGGATCGGTAGCCTGAAGTCGATGAGCTTGACCCTGCCCACGTCGCTGTCGCCGTCCAAGGTGGCGTCCTTCAAGGACTGCGCCTTGGCCTTTCGTTACAGCGCCATCGATCATCTGCCCGAGCCGCCGTCACCCCACGCCGCCAAGGGGACGCTGGTCCACCGGGCCCTGGAGCTGTTGATGTGGGAGGAGCCGCCGGGCCAGCGCAGCCTTCCGGTGGCCTTGGACAAGCTGGCCCGGGCGCGCGACGACGTGTTGGGCAGCGCCGAGTACGAGAACCTGGACTTCGGCCAGCAGACCGAAGCCGAATTCCTGGCCGACGCCGACACACTTGTGCGCAACTACTTCCGCCTCGAGGACCCCAACGACATCCACGTCATGGGCACCGAGCTGCTCCTCTCGGTCCAGGTCGGATCGCTGACGTTGCGAGGCATCATCGACCGCCTGGAGCTGGACGGCGACGGCGAGCTGGTGGTCACGGACTACAAGACGGGCCGGGCCCCGAGCGAGGCGCACGAGCAGTCCCGCCTGGGGGGTGTCCACTTCTACGCCTTCTTGTGCCAAGAGGTGCTGGGCCGCCGCCCCGCCCGGGTCCAACTGCTGCACCTGCGCGAGCCCATGTCGATCACCACCGTGCCGTCCGAGCAATCGATCCGGGGCCTGCGCCAGCAGACCGCGGCGGTGTGGATGGCGATCGAGAAGGCGTGCCAACGGGACGATTTTCGCCCCAAGCCGGGCCGACTGTGCAACATCTGCGCCTTCCGGCCCTACTGCCCGGCGGTCGGGGGCGACCCCAGCCTGGTGCCCGCCGAGGCCGCCGCAGTGGCCGCCCGCCGCGCCGCCCGCGTCGCCTCCGCCACGGCAGCGGCCGCCGCCGACCCCATCGCGGCCGCGGCCGCCGCCGGTGCCGCCGCTGAGCGGGAGCCCACGCGGGCCGGAGTGCCCACGCCGGCCGGCGTGTGAGCGAGGCGTCACACAACGATCCACCGGCGCCGTCCGGGGGCTTGGTCGATCGGTTCGATCGGTGGGTCGACGACACGCTGGAAGATCCCATCCGGGGCAACAAAGTCGCCGACCGCGTCTTCTACACCGCCTCGGCGCTCGGTGACCACGGGCTCATCTGGGTCATGCTGGCTGTCGCCCGCGGCCTGGTGAGCAATGACTCGTGGCGCCCCGCCCTGCGCGTCAGCGCCACTTTGGGCGTCGAGTCCATCGTGGTCAACGGGCCAATCAAATGGATTTTCCGGCGGCAGCGCCCCGTCCCCCGGGGCGAGGCGCCGTTGCCACTGCGCAAGCCCTTGACCAGCAGCTTTCCCAGCGGGCACGCCACGTCGGCCTTCTGTGCCGCCACCCTTATGAGCGAGGAGGACCCGAGCCGGCGGGCGTTGTACTACGCCCTGGCGGCGGTGATCGCATGGAGCCGGGTCCACGTCCGCCTGCACCATGCCTCCGATGTCATCGGGGGCGTGGCCATCGGGGTCGGGCTGGGTCAGTTGGCCAAGCGCCTGGTCCGGCGGCCCGGCCGCCGCTCACAAGGCAGTTCCTCATAGGGCAGCGGGAATCCTCGCCCGCCCCCACCGGTTGACCTTTGCGTGACATCTTCGCGCCGCACCTTCGCCATCACCTGGGACTACCGCTGCCCGTACGCCCGCAACGCCCATGACCACGTCGTGGCCGGCCTGCAGGCGGGCGCCGACTGGGACGTGACGTTCGTCCCGTTCAACCTGGACCAGGGCCACGTGGCCGAGGGCAAGCCGTCGGTGTGGGACCAGCCCGAGCGCTATCCCGGCCTGCTGGCCACCGAGGCGGGCATCGTGGTGCGCGACCAGTTCCCCGAGAAGTTCCTGGCCGCCCATGGCGCCCTGTTCGCGGCCCGCCACGACCACAGCCGCGACCTGCGCCAGCGCGACGTGGTGGCCGCTGCGCTGGACGACTCCGGGGTGGACAGCGCGGCGGTATTGGCCGCCATCGACGACGGCTGGCCGCTCGAAACGTTCCAGAAGGAACACGAGGCGGCGGCCGCCGATTACGCCGTTTGGGGTGTCCCGACGTTCATCGCGGGAGGGCGGGCGGTGTTCGTCCGCCTGCTCGGCCGCCCCGAGGGCGACGCCGAACTGGCGGTGTCCACAGTGGACCGGGTGGTCGACCTGACCGCTGGTTGGGCCGACCTGAACGAGTTCAAGCAGACGATCATCCCCCGCTGAGCCCGCCTGCCCGCCTGGCTGGGCCGCTGGCGGGCCAGTGGCGGCCCGAAGCTGGAGCGGACGCCTACCATGGCGGCGACATGAGCTACACCGTGGTGGGTCTGCTGGGGCGGGGTGGCATGGCCGTGGTCGAGCTGGCGGTGGACGACGATGGCCGCCAGGTGGCTCGCAAGCGGGTGGCGCTCAGCGGGTCGGCGGAACAGATCGACATGGCCCGGCGCCGCATCCGCCGCGAGGCCGAGATCCTGGCCAGCCTCGATCACCCCGGGATCGTGCCCCTGCTGGCGGTGGAGGACGACGGGGCCGACGTGGTCCTGGTCATGCCCCGCATGGTGGGCAGCCTGGCCGACCGGGTGTGGGCGAACGGACCGCTGGCCCCGTCGGAGGTCAGCGCCGTCGGCTACGCCCTGCTCGATGCGCTGGCTACGGCGCATCGCCAAGGCATCGTGCATCGCGACATCAAGCCCGCCAACGTGTTGTTCGGGGCCGACGGGCACGCCGCCCTGGCCGATTTCGGCGTGGCCATCACCCGCCACTTCACCCCGGGCCTGACCGTGGCCGGGACGATCGTGGGCACGCCGGAGTTCATCGCCCCGGAGCAGGCGGCGGGCAAGCCGGCCACCGCGGCCAGCGACGTGTTCGCCCTTGGGGCAACCCTGGCCTACGCCCTCACCGGAAGCGCCCCGTACGGCGAGGGCGAGCCACTGGCGCTCATGAACCGGGCGGCCCACGGCGACGTCGAGCCCCTCCCCCGCAGCCTGCCCAGCGACCTGCGCCGCAGCCTCGCGGCGATGCTCGACCCCCGCCCCGAGCGCCGCCCCACCGCCGCTGCCGCCCTGGGCGGCCCCAACGGCACCAGGGTCGACCTTTTTCCTCACGGTTCAAGCAATCACGGGGGGAAAAGGGTGGCCGTCGTGGCGGCCATCGTCGCCGCCCTGGTGGCCGCCGTGGTCACGGGCGCGACCCTGTACCACCCGGCCGGGGCACCGGTCTCCAGCCCCCATGCGTCACCCACCGTGGCCCGCAGCACCCCCTCCACGACGTGCCCCACCCTCCCCTACCAGCTGTGCGGCCAGCCGCCCGCTCCGGGGACCAACGGCATTGGTTGCCTGCCGGGCCACGCCGATTTCGACGCCAACCCGCTCAACGGCTGCGAGGCGGCGTCGGACTACCAACCCGGGCAGGCCGTGCAGACGGGGCAGCCGGTGCACGCCAACCTGGTGCCCGCGTCGGCCGTCGACACCTTCGGCGCTCAGGTGCAGGAGAGCTTCTTCCACCTGTGCCTGACCAAGTTCCACGCCACCTTGACAGCGCCCGCAGGCACCACCGACCAGGTCCAGATCCTCAAAGATGGCCAGGTCCTGGCCTCCGCCACCAGCAGCGATGGGCAGCCTGCCACCGCCAGTGCGGCGGCGCCGGCGTGCTTCCAGTCCGGCTCGACCGCCGTGTCGCTCCACGTGACCGACCTGAGCGGGCAATCGGCCCAGGACTTCACCCTGGTCACCAGCGGCTCCTGGTAGCAGTTGACCGTGGCCGTCGCCTGCATCTCCTGGTGTCGGATCACCGTGGCGGTCGCTCGGTATTCCTAAAATCGGCGCCATGAAGCGGCGGCCCTCGGCGACGACCGACGACCGTCCGGTCGGCCTCACCATTCTTGGCCTGACGCCGGGGGAACAGGTCCGGTTCCGGCGGGACCCCAGCAGCCGATGGCAGGAGGCGCACGTGACCCGTCGCGAGCGCGACGGCAGCGTCGGCCTGAGCGACCGGCGAGGGGCGGCTCGGGCCATACCGGTGGAGCAAATCGAGGTGCGCTGCACCGGGCCTCGGGGCGGGGCCAGCTGGGAGCCCTTGACGGCCCGGGCGTCTCGCACCGAGCAGCTCCGCCTGCTCTAGCGCCCCACTTCCAGGGTCGCCCACCGCCGCCCGGAGTTATGGTCTCACCCCCCGTTCATGATGTAGGTATGGCACGACAGCTCACCCTCATCAGTTCCACCGAGATCGACTGGCGCCTGGACGAGCGCACCAAGGAGCTGGGCCGGCGAGGCATCTCCGACGCCCGCGCCGCCCTGCGACGAGCCACGCCCCCGCTGGCCGCCACCTACGCCAGCCGGTGATCTACTCCTGGTTCAGGCTGGTGTCACCGGCGCGAGGGTCGGCGGTAGGGTTGGGGCAGTGGCTGTCTTTACCTGGATCGTGTTCGGTTTCATTGCCGGCACCCTCGCCGGTATGGTCACCCATCGCCGGGCCGGTGGGTGCATCAGCCGGATTGTTGTCGGGATCGTGGGGGCGCTGGTGGGCGGCAGTCTGGCCCGGGCGGCCGGGCTAAAGCAGGTCAGCTTCGAGTCGTTCAACCTGGTTGGACTGCTGATCGCCATCGCCGGGGCCTCGCTCCTGCTGCTCATCCTCGAGGCCCTGAGCGGTCGCTCCGGGCGCTCCCGGCTCTGACCGCGACCGCGTGCCCGATCCGTCGATCAAGCCCGAGCGCGCCCGGACTGGCGGTCACCTAGGCATCGGCCACTACGGTTCGAACCCGTGACGTCGCTAGCCGAAGCGCTGAGCTTCCCGCCGGGAGCCCATCTGCTCATCGTGGCCTGCGACGACCTCGGTTTGAGCCACGCGTCCAACGTCGGCGTGTACGACTCGCTGCGCACCGGCATGGCCACCACCGGGGGCTTGATGGTGCCCTGCCCGTGGGCCCGGGAGGCGGCGGCCAACTACCGGGGGGAAGACGTCGGCGTCCATCTGACCCTCAACGCCGAGTACGACCTGTACCGCTGGGGTCCGATCACCCAGGCGCCGTCGCTACTGGACGGCGAAGGGGGCTTCCCCCGCACGCTGGACGATCTGTGGGATCACGCCGATGTCGACGAGGTGCGGCGTGAATGCCGAGCCCAGATCGAACGGGCCATCCTGTGGGGCTTCGACGTGAGCCACCTCAGCTCCCATCTGGGCGCCTTGGAGTACCGGCCCGAGTTCTTCGACGTCGCCTTGGAACTGGCCGCCGAGTTCCGCCTACCGCTTCGACTGTCGTCGGTCTCGGCCGAACGCACCGTCGGCTTCCCGTTCCGCCAGTTGGCGGCCGAGGAGGGGGTGTGCACCCCGGACTACCTGGTGCGCAGTCGGAACAGGACGGGCCGGGTGGCGCTCGACCGGCTGTTGGGCGACATCAGCCCGGGGGTCACCGAGGTGGTGCTGCGCCCGGCGGTGGACACCGGCGAGCTGCGGGCATTAGCCCCCGATTGGGCGTCGCGGGTGGACGACCACGACGTGGTGACGGGCGGCCAATCCCTGCGGGCGCTGGCCGACCGGGCAGGCGTGACATTGATCGGCTACCGCCAACTACGCGACCTGCAGCGAGCCACGGCCTCTTCGCTCAACAGAAGCACCGAGGCGTAACGGCGCGCCTTTCCCCAGATCTGACAACGAACGACCACTGACCAGGAGACACCAGTTATGGAGATCAGCGAAGCCAGCTTGCGCCGCATGGTGCGCCAAGTTGACGACCTGCACCGCGAGGGCATGAAGACTGTGCGCGACGAGATCGCGGCCGTGCACACCGGTGCCGCCGCCCGCGTCGGCTCCCGGCGCCGGTTCCTCCGCCACGCGGGCACGGGCTTGGCGCTGGCCATCGGCGGAACGGTCGTAGCCGCCGGTTCCCTGGCCACGGCCGCCTCAGCCGCCACGGCGCCACCCCTGACCGACCAGGACATCGCCAAATTCTCCGAGAGCGTCGAGCTGGCCGTGGTGGCGGCCTACGCCTTGGCGTTGACCAAGCTCCACACGCCGGCGTACGTGGCCATGGCCACCACATTCTCGGGCCACCACATGGACCACGCCAAGGCGTTTGCCGCCTTCGCGGGCGACGCGGCCACGGCCACGGCCAACCCCGGCGTCCTGGTTGCAGTGAGCGACGAGTTGCACGAGGCTCCCGATGAGATGCACGTCCTGAGCGCCGCCTACGACACCGAGAACGCAGCGGCCGCCACCTATCTGTACGCCATCGGCCTGCTGAACGGCGTCGAGATCCTGGGGACGACCGCCTCCATCCTCCCGGTCGAGGCTCAGCATGCCACCGCGCTCGGGTACGCCTTGGGCAAGGACCCCGACACCGACGCCGAGTACCTGCCCCCGTTCCAGACCACCGACGACGAGCTCACCCCCGCGACCTACCCGGTGGCCGGGTGATGGCCCATACGCCGCACCCAACCGAATCGACAGGAGTTGACATGGACAGCGACAGCCCCGCGTTCTTGAACGGCGTCAACCGGCGCCGCTTCGTCATGTTCGGGGGCGTGGCGGTCGCCACCACGGCCGTGATCTCGGCCTGTCGGGGCGCCACGCCGCCGGTGTCGGTGGCGCCGCCCACCACATCGACCACCGTGCTGATCGGCTCGCCCAAAGACCTTGCCCTGCTCAACACCGCCATCTCGTTGGAGATCCTGGCGCAGAACGTTTACACCCAGATCCTGGCGGGCACGTTGGTCACCGATCCCACCACGCAGGACCTGCTCAAGCTGTTCCAGGCCCAACACGGCCAACACCAAGACGAGCTGACCCGTACCGTGCAGGCGGCAGGCGGCACGCCGTTCACCAAGCCCAACCCAGTGATCATGGCGCAGGTCGTGCAGCCCCGCCTGGCTGCCCTCAGCTCCCAGGCCGACGTGGTCACCCTGGCCTACGACCTCGAGCACATGATGTCAGCCACCTGCCAGGCCGGCGTCGGCATGTTCGACCACGCCACCCTCAACACCCTGATCATCCAGATCGGCGCCATCGAGGCTCGTCACACCGCCCTGTGGTCGATCCTCAGTGCCAAATCCACCACGGGCACACCCGACGGCGCCTTCCAGACCGACCAGGACGCGGTAAGCCCGGGCACCGGCCTCTAGCGTCGTTTGTGCGGGGCTCGACCCCCACCTTCGCTTTAGGCGTTGGGGACGACGGCCTCGACCACTGGGGTCTTGGTCGTGGTCACGACGCCGCCCCCGGCCTCCACCGTCATGGCGATCACGCTGGCCGCCGACGGCGTGTGGAAGGCGGCGTAGGTGGCGGAGTCGCCAATGACGCCCAGCGACACTTCCGACCCGTCCTCGACGCCCCACATCTGGTAGGTCTCGCTGCTGGGCAGCACGCGCAGGTTGCCCGGGCCGAGGTAGGTGGTGCCATCAGGGATGATGACCGCCTGGACCGTATACCCGCCGTCGGGTGACTTGAGGGTGAGGTGGCGGGCCCCCGGATCGGCGTCCGCCAGGCGATAGGCCAAGGCTTCCAGGCTGGTGGTGGGCTGAGACTTGTGGACCTCGAGGCGGCCAACTTCCACACCGAGGGCAGCCACGATGAGCGCAGCCGCGGTGGCAATGGCGACCATGAACCGCATGGGCACCACCTTGCGGGAGCGGGACCCGTCGGAGGTTCGCGGTTGGCCCTGGCCGATGGGAACGACGGGGGCGTCCGACGGCGGTGTCTTGGCCTCCCAGCCGCTGGAAGTGGTATCGAAGTCCACTGGGCGAGCCGGGGCAGCTTCCTGCGGTGTAGGGACGATGCTGCGAGGCAGCGATCGGGTGAGGGTCAGGGCGGGCGGCGGCTCCTCCAGGCCGGCGACGATGCGGTCCCACACGCCACCGGGCGCCGCCCCCCCGGCGTAGCCGAGCAGCGCCGCCACCTCCCGGTGTTCGGTCAGCTCGGTGCGGCAACGGGGGCAGGTCAGCAGATGCAACTCGAGGACCACCGCCTCCTCAGGCTCGACCGCGTCCAGGGCGTAGGCGCCCAGGAGCTCCTGTAGTTCAGCGTGTGCGGTCAGTCGTTCCACGAGTTCCCAATCCCTGCGTCGGCCAGCCCGTCGCGCATTCTGCGTAGGCCGGTCCTTATACGACTTTTTACGGTACCTTCCGGCGCCCCCAGGAGGGCGGCGACTTCCCGATACGTGTGGCCACCGAAGTAGGCGAGCTCGATGGCGCGCCGCTCGTCTTCGGACAACACGCCGAGGGCATCCTTTACGTGCTCGGCCATGGCCAGGTCCCACACCTCGTGCTCGATGTCGTAACCGGCTTCGGCCGTTTGACGCGCTTCTCGTTCCTCCCGCCGACGGCGCGACGTGTCCGATCGCAGGAGGTCGACGGCGCGGCCGTGAGTCTGGGCCAACAGGAACGATCGCAAGCTGCCCCGATCGGGGTCGAACTTGTCGGGCTCGTTCCACAGGCGCAAGAAGACCTCTTGGACGATCTCCTCAGCCAGCGTCGCGTCGTTGATGACGCGCCGTGCTAGTCCGAACACGGCGCCGGCATGGCGACGGTAGGCCTCGGCTAGCGCTTCTTCGCGCCAGCGGCCAATCGCGACGACCAGTGCCCCATCGCTGGCATCGATAAGGGAGGTCGGCATAGTCGACTGTTGTTCGTTGCCACCGCTGGTCGCGGATGGCCCGGGCGAGGGGCTCCGCCCTGGACGGCCCTGCCCGGCTAGGCGCCGGCTCAATACTCAGTGATCTCCCTGATCTCCTTCTGCAACTCCTTGTACTCCGGGGAGTTGGTGAGGGGCATAAGGGACATCAGCTTGGCCATGTTGGTGTTGCTGCCGATCTTGATCCGGCCCTGCATGAAGGCGGCGTTGGGATCGAGCTCGCCCTCCTGGATCTTCTTGGCATCGTCGAAGCTCATGGTCATGGTGATCTCGGCGTCGTCCACGTCACCGAGCTGGTTCTCCAGCAACTTGCCGTCTTCCAGCACCCAGAAGTAGCGGACCTCGCCGTCGGGACCGCCCGAGACCACGTACTGCATCCGGGCCGACGCCCCGGGCCGCACGGGCTGGGTCTCGGCCATCTTCTTGCACTCGTCCAGCCATTCCTGCGACATCCATTTCGACATTGCTGGATTCCCCCTGCTGTGGTGAGTTTCGGGTGCTTGGTCCTCGGGTCCGGCTGGGACTCTATCGCCCTCAGGAGGCGGTGGTCGGGGCGCCGATGCCCACTCGGTCGTCGATGCCTGCGAACAGGTCCGACTCGGGCGTTTCCGCCCCTTCGGACCTTTCCGCTCCCGCGGGCACCAGGCTGCGGGCCAGGATGTACTCGTCATAGGGGTAGACGGTGCGCGACACCTCCAGGGGTAGGCCGAACCAGAACTTCGAGGTTGGGTCGATCTGGGTGGCATGGGCCAAAAGCGCCTGGTCCCGCACGGAGGTGAAGCCGGTCACGTCGATCACGGTGGTGGCCGGCTCGGAATCCTGCCCTCGCTGGAACCATTTCTCGTCGTACGGCGACTCCAGTCCCAGCTCCAGGTATTTCTCGTGCATGGCCACGATGCGCTGGCGGGACCAGGAGGTGTAATACAGCTTCGACGGCTGCCAGGGCGGGCCGGCATCGGGGTAGGCGTCGGGGTCACCGGCCGCATCGAAGGCGGGAATGGTGATGGCGTGGACCTGCAGATGGTCGGGATGCGGGTAGCCCTGCTGGTTGGCCGGATAGGTCACGATGACCTGGGGCCGGACGCGGCGGATCACCGCCACCAGTCGTCCGACGGCGTCATCGAACGGTGCCTGGGCGAAGGACCGGGGATCGGCATTCTCGGGCGTGTCCGGCATGCCTGAGTCCCGGTAGCCCAGCATGACCACTTCGTCGTAACCGATGATCGCGGTGGCTGCAGCCAGTTCGGCCATGCGGACCTCGTGCAGGTTCTCGCGCACCTCGGGCCGATCCATGGCCGGGTTGAGGATGTCGCCCGCCTCGCCGCCGGTGCAGCACACCAGCACGCTGTGAACGCCCCGGCTGCGGTACAGGGCGATGGTCGCCGCCCCCTTCGACGCCTCGTCGTCAGGATGGGCGTGCACGGTGAGAATGCAGGGACGTTCGGACATGGGGTTCAAGATAAGCCAGCGCCCGAACTTATCGAGCCGACGCGGTGGTCACGGCGCTTCCAGCCGCGACGCCATGACCTGCAGGTCAAAGCCCTCCTGGCGGATGCGGGCGTCCAGGTAGACCAGCGTGGCCACGATCGTGACGAGCGAGATGGTGACGAGCTGTTGCAACAGGCTGGTCCCGGCCACGATCAGCCATCCCCACCGGTAGCCGATGAAGATCACGATCACGCTGGGCACCAAACCCACGGCAAAATTCAAGAAGTAGGCCAGCAGGCCCGACAGCAGTGCGATGCCCACCGTGGGCCAGTACCGGCGCTTGGCCAGGCGGAACGACCGGGCGACCCCGGCGAAGGGCCCGAGATCCTCCAAGGAGATCGCGGGGGCGGTCATGATGAACAGCGGCATGACGAAGAAGTAGCCGATGCCGATGCCGAGAACCCCGACCAGCTCGGCCAGGTGGACGATCAGGGTGGCGACCAGCAGGGCTGGAGCACGCCTGAGCATGGCCTTGAGCGCGTCTTTGGCCTTGAGGGCGCCACCCAGGTAGCTGGCCATGACCACCCGGCTGGCCGCGGCGCACACCAGAGGGATGACGATCCAGGTGGCGAGGATGGTGAAGATGTAGACGGTGAAGGTGGACGACGGACTGTTCGGCTGTGACGCGGAGGGATTGTGGATGATCTGGAGGATCCCCTGACCGCCGTTCAGGTTGCGCTCGAAGTAGGCCATGACGATATCGAGGGGTAGGGCGACGGTGACGATGATGATGAGAAGCGTCTTGGCGTTGGCCCGCATGAGCTTGACGGCGCCATCGAGGATGTCGCCGACGCCCATGGGGTGAAGGGGTAGGGGGCCGGTCTTCTCGTTGCCACCCTTTAGTTGGGGGGGCGGGAGCGCCCACGGCGGGATGGCCGGGCCGTAGGTGGACCAATCGGCTGGTCCGGCGCTACCCCAACCGGGGGGGCCACCGCCGTAGCCGGGCGGCGGGCCTCCGCCGTAGCCCGGCGGTCCCGGCGGCGGGCCGTAGCCCGGCGGTCCCGGTGGCGGGCCGTAGCCCGGGGGCGGGCCATAACCGGGGGGCGGGGGCCGGCCGTAGCCCGGGGGCGGCCCGTAGCCGGGGGGTCCTGGCGGCGGGCCGTAGCCCGGTGTAGGGCCGCCGTAGCCCGGTGTAGGGCCGCCGTAGCCAGGTGGGGGGCCGGCGCCGTTGCCGGGAGCCCAGCCGTATCCCGGCGGGGGGCCGCCGTACCCCGGCGGGGGGGCGTATGGGGGCGCCGAAGGAGGCCCGTAACCCGGGGGCGGAGCTTGCCCGTACGGGGGTGGCGGCGGGCCATATCCCGGGCGTGGCTCTGAAGCAGGCGGTGCCGGCGGGGGCACCTCATCCCACGGAGGAGGCGTCCCCGACGGATCACTCACCATTCCAGCATGCCCGCTCTAGGCCGTGACCTGGCCAGAACGGGGGAAACTATGCCGCTGCGTACCTCTCGACTGATCCCTCGAGTAGGTGCAGACCACTCAGGCCGGGCAACCGGTCGACGTGGCGGTCGACCCGCGCCGCCACTGCCCTGCCCTCCTCGCTGCTGAACAGGTAACGGGTGAGGTGCCCCAGTTCCGGCTCCGGCATGACGTTGGCCCCCACCGGCTTCCAGTACCTGCGCAGGGCAAGCCGGGTGATGCGCTGGGCCCGGGTACTGCTGGCCAACCGACTCTCCGCCTCGCTGGCGTAGAAATCGATGTGGCCGCCCTCTTGGCGCATGATCCGATGCAACAAGTCACCCAGCACCGGGTTGTGCTCCTGGGCGATGAGACGGCCGTAGGTGGCCTGGGTCGTCCACTCGTTCACCGCACCCCAGGTCATGTGGAGTGCGGTCCACGACTCGCCGGTAACCAGCGAGCCGAGCCCATGCAACATGGGCGACAGCCGGTCCTTCACCTTCAAACGGGCGCGCATGGCCGAGACGCGCTCGCTACCCGACTTCTCGCCGTGGGCGGAAAGGACCCGTGCCACCGCCTCGCCATGCCAGTACTCCTCGTAGTTCCAAAACGTCAGGAATGACGTGATGTCCGGGTCTTTGTGGGCCGAAGTCATCAACAGATCCCGCAAATAACAAACGGTGTGGAACTCCACATCGTGGATGTATCGCAGCACCCGCAGACCCGCAGGCGAGACCGGCTGGGAGCGAAAGGCTCCGAAGTCAATCCCCGACAAGTCCAGCCGGGCGATGCGATCCCTCAAGGTCACCGCATCCATCTTCATGGCTTCTATTCGCACCTACTTCCCTCGACGGATTACTCGCACAGGGGATCAATGGCCGCAGCCAGATCAAGGTCCAACTGGGTCAAACCTCCGGCGCTGTGTGTTGTCAGGCGCAGCGTCACCCGGTTCCAGGAGATGGCGATGTCGGGATGATGGTTGGCCCCTTCCGCCAGCAGGGCGACGCCGTTGACCAACGCCATAGCGCCCGCGAAGTCCTTTCGTGTCACCACCTTGACCAACTCGTCCCCGTCACGGTCCCACGCCAGTCCAGACAGCCCTTTCGCCACGTCGGCGTCGGAGAGTCGCGCCACCACGGCACAAGTTTTGCACTTCAGCGAAGCGCGAACCAGCGGTCTCCTGTAATCGGCTCGTCGCGCGCCTGGACCGCCGTTACCACGGCCCGGGGCGGCCCGTGATGGCACCACGCCACCATGCGCTCGACCGCGTCGGGCTCGCCCTCGAACACCGCCTCGACCGTCCCGTCACCTCGGTTCTGGACAAAGCCCGACAGGCCGAGCGCCCGCGCTTCACGGGCACAGCTGTCCCGAAAGAACACTCCCTGGACCCTTCCCTCGACGCGCACACGTCGGCGAATCGTCACCGTGGGGAAAGAGTCCGAGATGCCATACCAGGCTAGCGGTCGCGATAACCTCCACTTGCCGCTTCCCCCCGGTCTTAGTACCCATGCTCGGGAGGTGGCCTGTGCAGTCCCCTACGTCGCCGTTGTCACCCTTGGCCGACCTGCGCGCTCGGGTCGCCTACGCCGGATCGCCCCTGTACCTGGGGGCGGGGACCAATGGTCCGGCGTTCGGCGCACCGCAACAGGGCATGCTCGTTCTGGGGCCACCGA
>Ga0302325_10015252_pt1 | contig 16330 bp, 11 predicted proteins | sample Palsa_T0_2_FD_201948 | JGI IMG/M metagenome (GOLD analysis project Ga0302325, IMG submission 201948) | Peat permafrost microbial communities from Stordalen Mire near Abisko, Sweden - Palsa_T0_2 | ecosystem: Environmental > Terrestrial > Soil > Palsa > Peat permafrost | place: Sweden: Abisko... | reverse complement strand
GAAGTGATGACCAAAGATCGGGACTCACACTCCCGGTCTTATTCAACCACAAATATAACATATTTAACCTGAAAATTGAAATCAGCCAGCATCCAGGAAATCAAACAGGAACTCAGGTCCCTTTCCCCCGCCCGCCTCTCCGAACTCTGCCTCAGACTGGCAAAATTCAAAAAAGACAACAAGGAACTACTGACCTATCTCCTATTCGAATCGGACGACGAAGCGACCTATATCGACAATGTCAAAAAAGAAATGGACGCGGAGTTCACAGGCTTGCCCAAGCCAAACCTATATCTGACTAAAAAAAGCCTGCGGAAAGTGCTGCGGACGACCGCTAAACAAATCCGCTATACCGCATCCCCGCAGGCTGAAGTCGAGCTGCTCACCTATTTCTGCCGCAAACTGCACGACTCCCGGATCCCCTTCCGGGACAGCCCCGTCCTCCTTAACCTGTACCGGCAACAACTGAAAAAAATCCGTTCTGTCATCGCCACCCTCCACGAAGACCTGCAATACGATCTGTTGAAGGCGCTGAAAGGATTGGAGTAACCATTTTCCTAATAGCTTATTGAAAAATGCCCGTTAGTGAGCAGCACGGATGCCGCCCCGGTCGAATCAGTCACCTGCAGTTGGAAATTTGCGCTCAACCGGTGGGAGGAAAGATCATTTTGCAGGATCTCCAGGTATCCGGTGTCCGGATACACATAATATCCGCCATATTGAGGATCGGGAGCGTAATGTTCGCTGAGATAAACAGAATCATTGTTGCCGTATTGTGCGAAGTAAGCGCCTAATATCGTAAACCCAACCGGAAAATAATATCCGACCACCCCCGGTCCTGCCGCTGCGGGAACAGGCACGCCGACATTCACCCATTGACGGCCATCGGGCGTGGAACCCCGGACCATAAACTCACCTTCTTCAATATTGGCGGTAATGGACGGCGCTGTCCACGGCACGCCATTGATCAGCACCGTAAACGTGTCCGTCGCCGGCGCAAGCGGCAGCGAAGTAATGTAAGGCAGCTTATTAAAGATCCCATTGGTGAAAGTCTTGGTATACCCCGCACTGTCGCTATACAGCTGCAATTGGAAGGTCCCGGAGATGGTTTGATTGGCGGCATCTATCTGGCTGACCACCACCTGCCCGCCGGCCTGTGAGCTATTGCCGAAAGCTGTGGAAAAATCCTGAAAGTACATCGAGCTGTTCGTCCAGGCTGCGACACTTTTCGACGCCGGTCCCAGCACATAGGTCCCGGCGCCGGTACCCGCCAGTGAAAGGACAATGTTCTGGTCATCGCTGCTAAGGCCCGAAATAGTAATGGCCCCGTCCATAATCGCTACGCTTCGGGCGCTGTCTATCGCTGTCCAGGGTTTGCCGTCAATCGTTACTGTAAACGATCCGGAATCCTGTCCGCCATTGCCACTTGCAGCATTACCCAGGCTGCTGGCTTTCTGGCAGCCCCAAAGGCCGCAGATGACAACTCCCGCCAACAGCACAACAAATCGATTCTTCATATGTGGAGTACAATGGTTACGCCTTCATCTACGTCCGGCACAACCAAAATGTTGGGAAGCCGGATAAATTAGTATCAGGAACGAGCAAAAGCTCATGCCTTAACTAAACGGCTTATCTTTACTTTTATCGTTTTAACATTATGAAAAAGCTTGCAATCCTACTACCTGCACTCGCCCTCTCTTTTTTCGCCGCCGCTCAGAGCGCAGCCGACCGGCAAAAAGCCGAAGTCCTCTTAAAACAGATGACATTGGACGAAAAGATCGGCCAGATGACCCAGGTGACGCTGGGAGTAGTAGGAACGCCGGAAGACGGTGTGCTGAACCCCGAAGCGCTGGCCAGGGCCATTCAGGATTACAAGGTCGGCTCGATTTTGAATGTCACCAATCATGCCTTGACAGTAGACCAATGGCGTCATATCCAAACGCAGATCCAGGACGAGGCCCGGAAGAGCCGGCTGAAAATTCCCGTCATCTATGGGCTGGACGGCATTCATGGTCAGACCTATACGCTGGACGCCACCTTATTCCCTCAAAATATCGCGATGGCCGCCACCCGCGATCCCGAACTGGCGGCCGCAGTGACCAAAGTGGCTGCGAAAGAGTTGCGGGCATCCGGCGTCCGCTGGAATTTCGCTCCCGTGCTGGATTGCGGACGACAACCACAGTGGTCCAGGTTTCCGGAGACCTACGGCGAAGATGTCTATATCGGTAAAATGATGGGCGCCACTGTTATCAGGGCCTATGAAGAAGACGGCCTGAAAAATCCCACCGCTGTCGCCAGTTGTATGAAGCATTACCTGGGCTATTCCGCCTCCCGGACGGGTAAAGACCGCACCCCGGTCTACCTGCCGGAAATCGAGATGCGTGAATATTATTTGCCGCAGTTCCAGGCAGCGGTGAAAGCGGGCGCCTCTACCCTCATGGTCAACTCCGCTGAAATCAACGGCACGCCCGTTCACGCCAGTAAACACCTGCTGACCGATATACTGCGTAAAGAATTAGGTTTCCAGGGCGTGGTCGTATCAGATTGGGAAGACATTATCCGGCTGCACACGCGCCATAATGTGGCGGCAACACCCCGCGCCGCTGTGGTCCTGGCGGTCAATGCAGGTATCGACATGAGCATGGTGCCGAGTGACTTTTCTTTTTTCACCCTGCTGAAAGAGGCTGTACAAAAGGGCGAAGTCCCGATGAGCCGGATCGATGAGGCTGTCAGGCGGATACTGATCCTGAAAGCGAGACTGGGGCTTTTCGATAACCCTTACCCGGAAGATGCCGCCGCCGCTAACTTCGGCCGCCCGGAATATCAGGTGCTGGCCCTCCGGGCAGCACACGAAGCCATTACGCTGCTGAAGAATGACGGCGGAGTATTGCCCCTCACTACCAGCGCAAAGATTTTAGTGGCAGGTCCGGCGGCACGTAGTATCAGCGCATTGAATGGTGGCTGGAGCTACACGTGGCAGGGCAATGATGAACGCTGGTACCCCGCCGGCAGTAAGACGATCCTCGATGCCCTTCGGGACAAACTGGGGACTGCGAATGTGCTGACCACGGCTGTGCCGGGATTCGACAGCCAGGACAACTACGATACGGCTGCCCTCAAAGCCGCCGCCACAGGAGTAGATGCCATTGTCCTTTGCCTTGGTGAAAACGCCTATGCGGAAAGCCCGGGCAATATCAGGGATCTGGCGCTGCCCGATCAACAGACAGCGCTGGCGCGCGCCGCAGCCGCAACGGGCAAACCTGTCATCCTGGTGCTGACGGAAGGCCGGCCCCGCTTCATCACCGGCATCGCCCCTTCCATGAAAGCGATCGTCATGGCTTACTGGAGCGGTCGCAAAACGGCAGAGGCGGTCAGCGACATCCTGCTGGGCGACTACAATCCCGATGGCCGGCTGCCTTTCAGCTATCCGCGCAGCATGGGTGAAATGGTGCTGTATGACCGTAAGCCCACCGAAGATGTCCGGGAAGTCTTTAATGACAACACCGGCAGCGGCTACGATCCCCTGTTCCCCTTCGGCTGGGGATTGAGCTATACTCAATTCGATTACAGCGGTCTTCAGCTCAGCGCTGACAAACTCGATGCCGCCGGCAAGCTGACTGTCCGGATCACGGTTAAAAATACGGGCCATCGCGATGGCCTGCACACGGTAGAACTATATACGCATGAACATTATGCCAGCATTACGCCTAACATGAAGCGGCTGAGAGCGTTCAAAAAAATATTCCTGAAAGCCGGGCAGTCGCAGACCGTGAGCTTTACACTGGACAAGAATGACATCGCGTTCGTCAACGAACGCTTGCATACGGTGACGGAGCCCGGAGATTTCGATGTGATGATCGGAGATAAAACGGCGGTCTTTACCTATCGGTAACCCCATTTCTTCATGATGTCGAGATCGGCCTTCGAACAGTCCAGGGGATCCTTGCCCTGGTAAGCTTCCTGCTCGATGATATAATAATGTGTGCCGCCCGATTTCTTACCCAGGTCGCAGACCTCGCGCGTATTGACGATCCCTTGTCCTAAGATAGTGCTTTCATATTTTTCTTTTCCGGCCGGAGACGTTGCCTGAGACGTTGGACTCGCCGCCACGATCTCGTCCTTCACATGCATGGATTCGAACCTGCCGGGATATTGAAGGACAATGCCCGCAGCGACGGCGCCCCCGTTGTAGAGGTTGCCCATATCCAGTTGCTGCATGACCAGCGCAGGGTCGGTACGCTGGAGGATGATATCGTACAGTTTTTTATTATCCAGCACGGTGCTGAATTCGAAATCATGATTGTGATAGCCGAATTTCATGCCATGCTGCTTGCAAAGCTCACCGTTCTTGTTGAAGACATCCATATATCCCAACAGCTGGTCATAATTCTGCCGCCAGGTTTCATCCAGCCAGGGACTGATCACATACTGCTGACCGACGATAGCGGCATCTTCGACCGTTTGCTTCCACGAATCCGAAAAATCCTTCTTCCCCTCATCCCAGTCACCGGGGCCGAATCTCGTGTGCCCGCTCAGCATTTTTAGCTGGAGGCTGTCCAGCAGCGACTTAAAATCCTTTGGCGTGTACCCGTAAAATTTATGGTCGATGTAATTCGCATGCTCGACATACCGATAGCCCATGTCGGCTACTTTTTTGAGCGTACCCGACGGATCGCTTTTCATAGCGTCACGGACCGTATAGAGTTGCAGTCCTACTATTTTTTTCTTCTTAAAGGCGGCAAGGGATTCTGCAGGCAGGATTCCGGCGGCGGCGAGAGCCAGGGCACTGTTCTTCAGGAATGTTCGGCGGGAGTGATGCATGGACTGATCGATTTAATGATCGGAAAAACTAACGGATTCTTCTCAACGAATGTAATTTTATTTGTCCCGGGGGCCAAATAAATTTCCCGAACTTGCGGTTGAAGGCAGCCACCGGGCGCCATACGCAACCATGAAAAAAACAATGAAAAAGACCGTCTGGGAAAATATTTTCCGGTTGATCGTACCCTACCGTAAAAAATTTCTGTGGGTGGTAACGCTGGGATTGCTGAGTACCGGCGCCAGCCTGGTGGAACCGCTGATCTACCGCGTGGCCATCAATGATGTGGCCGGATTATTTGTCCGGCAGGCAAGGCTGAATGCGCAAAAAGATCTCGGCCTCGATCCGGGAGAAGTGGACAGTGTCCAATCGATGATCCGGTCAGAAGTCCCCGACTCGACAACCGGCCGGGCAGATTCCGCTGTCAGGGCGAAAAAGGCAGACTCGACTACTGCCGGGCCTTCGCTCAGCGCTGCCCATCCTGTTACTGTCACCGTACCCGAACCGCACACCCAGGGCCATGTCGCCGCCCGTTCACCCCGGCAGGCGCTGGATACGCTTTTGTGGGCTGTCATCTGGCTATTCGTGATCAATCTGGTTGCTACCTTACTATGGCGCCTTGGAGAAAACACCAATACCCGGCTCTCCTGCATGATCGAACAGCGTTTCATCCAGGGCACCTTCGCTCACGTCCTGCGCCTTCCCCTCTCTTTTTTTAGCAGAAAGCCCAGTGCCGCCATCGCCAAGCAGATCGACCAGTCTGAAGAAGTCACGGGCATTGTCAACGGATTTTCCCAACAGATCCTTCCCGAATTGATCAGCCTGCTGGGTATCCTGGCCATCATGTTCTGGCAAAACGTCGCCCTCACCACCGTAGCCCTGGTCACCATCCCCGTCTACGTGCTGATCGCCTGGCGTTCGGCAAAAAAACTGGAGTCCGGCCTCTCCGACTATTATTCCCGTTGGGAGGAAGTCTCCTCCCGCATTCAGGATGGATTGACCGGTATCAAGACAGTAAAACTGTCGGGATCGGAAGACAGAGAGGTCAATGAGCTGAAGTCCGTCGCCGGTGACGCCTATAAAGATTATATCAAAAGGGCCCAGCTATCCAATAAATATGTTTTTTGGGAAACCATGCTTTCCCACCTGTCTACCGCACTGGTATTTGGCTATGGTGGATACCTGACCCTCGAAAACAGGTTGACGCCCGGTGACGTGGTTATGTTCGTCGCCTATCTCGATCGCCTCTATGGTCCTATAGATGCGCTGGCCAGTCTCTGGGTGGAACTGCAGCAGAATGTCGCCTCGATTGCCCGCGCCTTTCGCCTGCTGGATAGTGGCGCAGAAGAAAGAAAAGGCCATGGGCTCCGGATCACCGAGGGCAAGGTTGAATTTGAAGACGTGCGGTTCAGCTATACTGACGAACGGGAGGTGCTGAAGGGAGTGTCCTTCACGTTGGCCCCCGGTTGTGCAACCGCCCTGATCGGTAGTTCCGGGGCAGGCAAGACCACCGCCGTCGACCTGCTGATGAAATTATACGAACCTACCGGTGGCCGGATCATGATCGATGGGCAGGACCTGCATGAGCTCGATGCCTCCTCCGTCAGGTCCCAGATCGGAGTGGTAGCGACTGACGGAGCGTTATTCCGTGGCACCCTCGCCGATAATATCCGTTACAAATATCCTTCGGCCACCGATGAAGAGGTCTGGCAGGCTGCCATGGCCGCAGGTATGCATTCTACGCTGCAACGGTTGCCGCAGGGACTGGAGACACCGGTTGGCGAAAGCGGGATGGGTTTGTCCGTCGGAGAAAGACAACGCGTTCAGATCGCCAGGATGCTGGTCGCCCATACCCGGATCATGGTTCTCGACGAGGCAACGGCCAACCTGGACTATGCCACGGAGGAAGAAGTGAGAAAGACCATCGAAGGCATCCGCCGGTCGAGCACTATCATTATTATCGCTCATCGCTACTCGATGGTCCGGGACGCAGACCATGTCATTGTGCTATCCGAAGGCAGCATACTCGAACAAGGGAGCCCTGCAGCCTTGCTGGAGAAAGACGGCTGGTTCACCCGCTTCGCCCGGGCGGCAGAACAGAGGGCCGGGCAGGTGAGGCCGGACGCTGACCCCGGGCCCATGCCCGCTGAAGACAACTACGCGGAGGAAGAAGAAGACGACATAGAGGAAGAAGAGGAACAGGAAGACGAAGAATCGGAAGACGCTGAGGAATAAATTTTTATGGAATTTATCCCTTTCCCTGTCTTATTGAAATTCATCATCAACCTATAGCGCATGAACCGATACCTGATCCTGCTGCCGGTCTTCCTCCTGGTATTCTCCCAGGCCCGGGCCGCCCCCATCCCTCCGCGCCCCGATACGCTGGATCCGTCCTGCCGCCAAAAGGCCGAACAACTACTCGACGAAGTGCTGGGCTTTATGGAAAAGAATTATTACCGTAGGGATGAGGTATCGTGGACTTCCCTGTCAACCAAGGCCAAAGAACAGCTCAGGGCCGCCGGTAGCTGCGACGATGCTTATTCCACCGTCAGTTGGTGCTTAAAGCAGTTGAACGAGCCGCACAGCTTCATTATGGCTCCCGGGAAAGCAGCCCGCTATACCGGCGAGGACGCTCCCTCCCCTGACGCGGTGGATTTAGCCAACCTGGTAGGAGCGATCAAAGGCGAATGGCTGCAGGACAGTATTGCCTACCTGACGGTTCCCTGGATCAGCACAACGGATTCGTTGATCTGCGAACAGATTGCAGACAGCCTGCAATCCGTCATCGCCCGCCTGGACAGCCGGAATATTTCGCGCTGGATCATCGATCTCAGACAGAATTCCGGTGGCAACTGCTGGCCGATGCTGGCCGGTATCGGTCCCTTGCTGGGCGATGGTATTTTTGGCTATTTTGTGGGATCAGGAGAACGGATACCTATCGCCTATTACGACGGATCGGCCTTCCAGGGCCGCCATGTCCGCTGCCAGGTGAGCGAAGACCACGGCTACCAGACACGGTCCACCCATAAATCCATCGTCGTGCTGACAGGCCGCAGAACCGTCAGCGCCGGTGAGATCGTGGCCCTTGCCTTCAAAGGGCGGCAGCAAACCTACCTGATCGGCCAGCCGACGGCCGGACTAACCACGGCCAATGCCACTTATTCCCTTTCAGACCGGTCAATGCTCGTCCTCACCGTCTGCCAGGAGGCCGACCGCACCGGCCGGATCTGTGAGGGCAGCATCCAGCCTGATCAACTGGTCGCTGCCAATATAGTCAGCGACGACCCGGCACGGGCAGCCGCCCTGACATGGCTGCAAAGTCACTAAGAATTTCTTGCGAAGCTGTGAGAGATAAATGATTTCCTATCTTTATCGATCTTCATTCTCTAAAATGACAGCTTATGACTTTTCGTTTTTTTCGCCATTCCCTTTTTTTGTCTTTAGTCTGCGGCGCAGTTGCCTGTCACCCGGGCGCCACCGGGAGCGCCGGGGACTCCGGTCTGGCCACCTTTAATAAGGACAGCCTGGCCGACGCTATCAAGGTCCTTTCCAGCGATTCCTTCCAGGGCAGACGCCCCTTTACCGCAGGTGAAACCAGAACGATAGACTACCTGGTGAAATCCTATACCGCACTCGGGCTGGAACCCGGCAACGGCAATAGCTATACGCAGGACGTACCGCTGGTCGAGATCAGCCCCGTCGGCACTCCTACCCTGCAACTGCAGTCCCCGAAAGGCAAGACCGCTTTCCAAAACCTGAACGATTTTGTCCTCTGGACGGAAAGGCCCGATTCAGTGATCAAGGTAGACGCCAGTGATGTCGTTTTTGCCGGGTTCGGCGTCGTAGCCCCGGAATACAATTGGAATGACTATGCAGGCCTGGATGTCAAAGGAAAGATCGTGCTGGTCATGGTCAACGACCCCGGGTTTTATGATTCCACTCTGTTCAAAGGGCATACCATGACTTATTACGGTCGGTGGACCTATAAATATGAAGAGGCGGCGCGACAAGGCGCCAAGGCCTGTCTCATCATTCACAATACTGCCGCCGCCTCCTACCCTTTCACGGTCGTACAAAGCTCGAATGGCGGGGTCAAACTGCACCTGGATACGCGCAGTACTCCTTCCTATCAGCTGGCCGTGCAGGGGTGGATCACCAGCGAAACGGCGAAAAAATTCCTCATGGCCGCAGGCAAAGACAGCAGCCTGCTCGTAGCAGCGCAGCACAGGGGGTTCAAAGCCGTACCGCTGAACGTCAAAGTATCCGCCTCTCTTGCCGTGAAGGAAGTGTACAATATGTCCCACAACGTGATAGCAAAGATCACCGGCAGCAAATACCCCGACGAATACGTCATCTACTCCGCCCACTGGGACCATCTCGGTATCGGCAAGCCCGATGCAAAGGGAGACTCTATTTATAACGGGGCAGCCGATAACGCCAGCGGTACAGCGGCCTTGCTGCAGATCGCACGCGCCTTCGAAAGCCAGTCGCAAAAGCCTGAGCGGACGATCATCTTTCTGTCCGTGACCGCCGAAGAGCAAGGCCTGCTCGGATCGGCCTGGTATGGGCAGCATCCCGTTTATCCGGTTGCGAAAACCGTCGCCAATCTCAATATCGATGTACTCAATACCTATGGTCCGACCAAAGACATCACGTATAGCGGAAAAGGGCAATCCGAATTGGAAGATTACCTGGCCGATGAAGCAAAGAAGAATGGCCGTTACATCGCACCGGAAGACCATCCCGAAGCCGGTCATTATTTCCGGTCAGATCACTTCAGTTTCGCCCGTGCCGGCGTGCCTTCGCTGACAGCGGATGGCGGTGTAGACGACCTTACCAGGGGGATTGCCTACGGCAAGCAGAAACATGATGAATATACCGCTCTTCGTTATCACCAGCCTGCCGACCAATATGACTCCACCTGGGATCTTACCGGGGGATTGCAGGACGTGGAATTGCTGTATACTATCGGCGGAAGATTAGCCAATAGCCATGAATGGCCGCAATGGAAAGCAGGTTCCGAATTCAAGGCCATCCGTGATCAGACTGCCGGGGAAAGAAAATGAAAAAAACTTGTTTGCTGTTTTGCTAAAACTTTACATTTACTTTTTTATCCTTTAACCCACCAGAAAAGCATGGGAGATCTCCAGATCAAGAAACAGCCCAAAAAATACGATGCAGTGATTGTAGGGTCAGGCGCAGGCGGAGGCATGGCCGCTTATGTTCTGGCACACGCCGGGCTGAAAGTATGCCTGCTCGAAGCAGGCCCGATGTTCGATCCCAAAACGGACTCCAATCAATTGAAGAACGCATGGGAATCTCCCCGCCGCGGGGCCAGCACCCGATTCAGGCCATTCGGTGATTTCGATGGCTGTTACTGGGGATGGGAGGTCGATGGCGAACCTTACACGCAATCCGGCGCTCCCGGAACAACTTCCTGGGAATGGTGGCGGGCCCGTATGCTGGGCGGACGTACCAATCACTGGGGACGTATCTCTTTACGGTTCGGCCCGAAAGATTTCAAACGGAAGAGCATCGACGGACTGGGCGACGACTGGCCAATCGGCTACGACGACGTCAAGCCCTATTACGATAAGATTGACAGGCTGCTCGGCGTATTCGGCTCGATGGAAGGATTGGAAAACGACCCCGACGGGATCTTTCTCCCGCCACCCAAACCGCGCCTGCATGAGTTGATGGTCAAGAAAGCCGCCGGCAGCGTAGGCGTTCCCGTTTACTCTTCGCGGTTGTCGATCCTTACCAAACAGATCAACAGTGAACGGGGGCAATGTTTCTTCTGCTCGCAGTGCGGCCGCAGCTGTAAAGTATATGGGGATTTCTCTTCCTCTTCCTGTCTGGTCATCCCGGCATTGCACACCGGTAATGTAGATCTCGTCACGAATGCCATGGCCCGCGAAGTATTGACCGACAAGGAAGGACTGGCGACGGGCATTTCCTATATCAGCAAAGACGATATGCAGGAATACCAGGTATTTGGCAGAACAGTGATCCTGGCGGCCAGCGCCTGCGAAAGCGCGCGGCTCCTGCTTAACTCCAAATCATCGCGTCACCCGAACGGCCTGGCCAACAACAGCGATGCCGTCGGCCGGTACCTGCATGATTCGACCGGTTCCGACATGGGCGGGATCGTGCCGCATCTCATGGACCGCAAACGGTACAATGAAGACGGCGTCGGCGGCATGCACGTCTATGCCCCCTGGTGGGGAAATAATAAGAAACTGGATTTTCCGCGGGGGTATCATATCGAATTCGGCGGCGGCATGGGCATGCCCATCTACGGCTTCAGCTGGGGTATCGAGAATATATTGAAAGGCATCAAAAAAGAAGATGCAGGCGGATATGGCGCTTCGCTGAAAAAAGATTACCGTGCCATTTTTGGCGCATCCGTTCACATGGCCGGTCGTGGTGAAGCTGTTGCCAAAAAAGAGAATTATTGTAAGATCGATCCTACAGTCGTGGACAAATATGGCATCCCCGTATTGCAATTCCATACCAGCCACTCAGAATATGAAATTAAGCAGGCCAAGCATATGATGGAGACCTTCTCCGAGATCTTGCATGCCATGGGCGCGATCATCACCCATGGACAGGACAACAGCGCCGCCAATAACTGGGGGCTCCATGCACCTGGCAACATCATTCATGAGGCCGGCACCGTTCGCATGGGCAATGATCCCAAAACCTCGCCGCTGAACAAGTGGAGCCAGGCACATGACTGTAAGAACCTTTTCTGCATGGATGGCGGCCCCTTTGTTTCGCAGGCTGACAAGAACATTACCTGGACGATCCTGGCCCTGTCCATGCGGGCCAGCGAACACCTGGTGGATGAACTCAAGAAAAACAATATTTAACGAACGCCGACCGGCGCTAAAAGATAGTTATGGATAGAAGAAAATCAATCAAGGCCCTGCTCGTAGGGTCAGTATCCGCCGGCGTGCTGGTAGAAGCCTGCACGACCGAAGATAAGAAGGTGCCTTCCGAACACGCGGCGGCGGCAGCTGACGTTACTCCTGCGGGTTCGATCAACCGCATGAAAGAAGAGGTCGAGCATGAAAAGGAAGTGGAAAGCGAGAAAGCCTTTTTCACCGCCGATGAAATGGCTACGATCACCATCCTGGGCGACATCATCATTCCAAAAGATGAAACCAGCGGCAGCGCTTCCGATGCCAAGGTACCGGCCTTCATAGAATATATCGTCAAGGATATGCCCGAGCACCAGATTCCCCTGCGCGGCGGTCTTCGCTGGCTGGACATGCAGTGCCTGACACGCTATGACAAAGCATTTAAAGACGCCAACCACCAGCAACAGATGGAGATAGTAGATGAAATAGCCTGGCCGGGAAAGGCCAAACCCGAAATGTCCCAGGGCGTCGCCTTCTTCAGCCTGATGCGCAATCTGGTAGCATCAGGATTCTATACGACGGAGATAGGTGTAAAGGACATCGGCTATATGGGAAATGTCCCCAATCAATGGAATGGGGTCCCTGCCGACGTATTGCAGCAATACGGCGTGGCCTATAGCGAAAAGGAATTGAAAGAATGCGTCAGCTTCGACAAAGCGTAAGCCTCCTCATTCACTCATTAATTAATTCGATATCTGTTTGTAATAGTAACCCTCTTCACTTAGTACAAAACTGTTGGGAACGAAGCTAAGAAGAGATTTTTTTACCATGTCAGTAGCTTCCTGCTGATAATGCTGGCCCACTTCGGGCGTCTTCATGGCAAATTGCCAGCTCTGAACTTTAAGAATGGCAATACGGCTTTCCTGCAGAAGGTAATTTTCAAAACGTTGGAATTCTTCAGCAAGATGGTTCTGATTATTCCTCGTGTACGGGGTCATAGGGAATAGTATTAGTTTAAAAAGATATTGGATTGTGGTGAACTTCGCCCGAAGGCTGGTTTCAGCCGCCGACCCGGTGGTCAGATGTAAGGGAAAACGTCGTATCGTTCATTTAATTGTGCCGCAGGACCACTTATTCCTTATACAGGAATTTTTTTCCCAGCCGGGGACAGGATTCGATCCGCCAATTCTCTCAATATATTGACCATCAATAATTTACAGATTGGCATTTCTTTAGTAATTAGTTAGTTGTAACTAAATGATCCATCCCACATCAAAATATTACCTTACCAGATTTGACGGCCATCAATAGATAAGGTTTTTTTAGTTTTTCAGGCTTACATTCAGGTTCTTCTACAAAAAAAAGTCCGCCCCGAACGAAAAGTAGGGGCGGTCCTTTTTATATACGTTAAAGATCATATTTAAGATTGCCCGTTCGCGGATGTTTATTGCATTGATCAATGGATCAATTCAATTTGGGATAAATCTTCCGGTCCTGGGAAAAAATAAATCGCCGCCAGAGCAATAATTATTTGTTAATCAATTCCTTATGGTTCTGGCATATTATTCGTCACTTCTACATTTAACAACCCCCAGACCCCTTGGTTCTTGACCCTTAAACAAAACCAGGCCCTCTAAACCTGAACATTTTTTAGTAAATGTTCGACTCATTCGAACCGGCCCTCATCACTTAAATGCAGGGCCGGTTTTTTTTATTCTGTCATAGTCTCTTTTAGTTATATTTCCCTTTTTCCCCCTATTTTTGCCCTCCTTTGACCAGCCGCAACGATATCGATTGCCGGGTTGAAACTTTGTATAAGACCTACTATTTATGGACAAACTGATTTATTTAGTTCCCGTCACGGGGGTCATCGGCCTCCTTTATACCTTTATTAAGTATGCGTGGGTGTCCAAACAGGATCCCGGTAATGAGCGGATGCAGGAAATCAGCCGGTACATTGCCGAAGGTGCCATGGCCTTTTTAAAGGCGGAATGGAAAATCCTTTCTTATTTCGTGGTATTGGCGGCTATCCTGCTGGCCATCATGGGTAATAGCAACCCGCAGTCACACTGGTCCATCGCTGTCGCGTTTATTCTCGGGGCCATCCTCAGCGCACTGGCCGGGTATATCGGCATGCGCAGCGCCACTAAGGCCAATGTGCGTACTGCCCAGGCAGCCAGGAGCAGCCTCAGCAAAGCACTTACAGTATCCTTCACAGGTGGTTCCGTCATGGGCCTGGGTGTGGCCGGACTGGCTGTGTTGGGATTGGGCGGATTGTTCATCCTGCTGAAGGCTATTTTTGCGCCGCATGCGGCGGTTGACTCCGAAGAGATGACCAGGACCATCGAAGTCCTCACCGGGTTTTCTTTAGGAGCAGAATCTATTGCACTCTTCGCCCGTGTTGGCGGGGGCATCTATACAAAGGCGGCCGATGTCGGCGCGGACCTTGTCGGGAAAGTAGAGGCGGGCATCCCCGAAGATGACCCCAGAAATCCGGCGACGATTGCAGATAATGTGGGTGATAATGTAGGCGATGTCGCAGGCATGGGCGCCGACCTGTTCGGCAGCTATGTAGCCACAGTACTGGCGACGATGGTACTCGGCCGTGAGACCCATTCGGACGACGCATTCGGCGGCATGGCCCCGATCCTGTTGCCGATGTTTATCGCCGGAGTAGGAATTCTTTTTTCCATCGTAGGCACCCTGTTCGTCCGGATCAGCGATACCGCCAAACTGGATACTGCAGTGGTCCAGAAAGCCCTCAACATGGGCAACTGGGGATCGATTATCCTGACTGCGCTGGCCTGTGTTGGCCTGGTCTATTTTTTCTTACCGGATACCATGGTCCTCCGCGGCCTTGAATTCACCAAATGGGGTGTATTGGGCGCGATCGGCGTAGGGCTGCTGGTCGGTACATTAATGAGCATTATTACAGAATACTATACCGCCATGGGCAAAGGCCCCGTATTGAGCATCATCCGCCAGTCCGGAACGGGTCACGCCACCAATGTGATCGGCGGTCTGGCTATGGGAATGCAATCCACTTTCCTGCCGATCCTGGTCCTGGCCGGCGGCATTTGGGGATCTTTCGCCTGTGCCGGCCTCTACGGCGTCGCTATCGCGGCAGCCGGGATGATGGCTACGACAGCCATGCAACTGGCCATCGATGCCTTCGGCCCTATCGCCGATAATGCCGGTGGTATTGCGGAAATGAGTGAACTACCCAAAGAAGTACGTGAAAGAACGGATATTCTCGATGCAGTCGGCAACACGACTGCCGCAACCGGAAAGGGTTTTGCCATCGCCTCTGCAGCACTGACGGCCCTCGCCCTGTTCGCCGCCTTTGTCGGCGTCGCCGGCATCCAGGGTATCGATATCTATAAGGCGAAAGTACTGGCCTGTCTCTTTGTAGGCGGCATGGTTCCCTTCGTTTTCTCTTCTCTCTGCATCCAGGCCGTCGGTGAGGCAGCCATGGCCATGGTAGAAGAAGTCAGGCGGCAATTCCGCACCATTCCCGGTATCATGGAAGGAACGGGCAAGCCCGAATACGATAAATGCGTGGCTATCTCTACGCAGGCATCCATCAAAAAAATGATTCTTCCAGGCGCGATAGCTATCTTCTTTCCGCTGATCATCGGCTTCCTGCTGGGGCCGGAACCGCTCGGCGGGTTCCTGGCCGGCGCTACCGTCTGCGGCGTGCTCATGGGCATTTTCCAGAACAATGCCGGCGGAGCCTGGGATAACGCTAAAAAATCATTTGAAAAAGGAGTGGAGATCAATGGCGAAATCCATTATAAAAAATCCGACCCCCACAAAGCTTCTGTCACCGGTGATACGGTCGGAGATCCCTTCAAGGACACGTCAGGGCCATCCATGAACATCCTTATCAAGCTGATGTCGATCGTCTCTCTGGTCATCGCCCCTACCCTGGCCAGCATCTACAGCAACCATGAAGGAGCGTCGATCCGCCACCGGCAGCCGGAAACAAAAACCACAGCGGTCGTCAAAACGCCATCAGTAAAAACAGCTGCGGCGTTGACCGCGCGTTAACAAAAAAAATATTATTTTTTTGTTCTGGATTTCAATTGAAACCCTATCTTTACTGTCCAAACTTACGACACTAATCAGATCCAAATACCGAAGTCGCGATGTTTCCACATCGGGGCTTTTTTTTTGCCCGAACAGGGCAAAAAAGCCGTAAGGCAATCATAAATTCCTTGCCCGTTGCCCACCATTTACGAAATATATCGTAAATTGTATTTTAAATATTTCTGTATGTCGACGAGGACCATCAAACCCACGGAAAGCGAACTGGAGATCCTGCAGGTTCTCTGGGTGAAGCACCAGGCCACTGTCAGAGAAGTGCACGAAGAATTGCTAAAATCGAAGGAGGCCGGTTATACCACTACGCTCAAGCTGATGCAAATCATGCACGAAAAAGGACTGGTGAAAAGGGATGATTCTGCAAAGACCCATATTTACCAGGCTATTGTCAGCAAAGAAAGGACCCAGAAACATCTGCTGGGCAAAATGATCAATACCTTGTTTGGCGGGTCATCCACAGAACTGGTGATACAGGCGCTGGGTAACCATAAAGCTTCCCCGGCCGAGTTGGAAGAGATCCAGCAATTATTAAACGACCTGAAAC